>Ga0210057_1001596_pt1 | contig 34104 bp, 31 predicted proteins | sample CryGeyCG2114_010_2_FD_183968 | JGI IMG/M metagenome (GOLD analysis project Ga0210057, IMG submission 183968) | Groundwater microbial communities from aquifer - Crystal Geyser CG10_big_fil_rev_8/21/14_0.10 (SPAdes) (version 2) | ecosystem: Environmental > Aquatic > Deep subsurface > Groundwater ... | reverse complement strand
GGCTCTGTTGTCTCTAGTTATCTCTAAACTGCGAGTCGTACCACAGTCATGAGTCCGAATAATCATGTCATGAGCCACATCTACCAGACGCCGGGTTAAATAACCTGCATCAGCCGTTTTAATGGCCGAATCAGTCAAACCTTTTCTACTACCTCGAGCAGAAGTCACATACTCAAAAATAGATAAACCTTCTCTAAAGTTTGACTTTGTGGGCATTTCCACAATCTTGCCCAACGGGTCTACCACCAAACCTCTCATAGCGGCAAGTTGTTTAACTTGATCTTTAGAAGCACGTGTACCTCCGGAATTAATGATGACTTTGATAGCGTTGTGTTCAGAATAGGAATCCCAGGTTTTCTCAGCCACAGTATCAGTGGTTTTCATCCATAAATCAAAACTTAAACGCTTCTTCTCTTCGGCAGAGATCAAACCTTCAAGATATTGGTCTTGAATTGTTTCAGCTTTCTTATTTGCGGTTTCAATCATTTTATTTTTATCACCCAGCATTTCAGCATCGCTCACTGCGACCGAGAGACCGGAGTTAGTGGCTGCCCAAAAACCAATGTCTTTGATAGCATCAATCAATTGACTAACACGTTCGTCTGACTCCAGCTTAATGGCTTTTGTGACAATTTCTTTAATCTGTTTGGCATTAACTGCTCCATTTATGAAATCAAAAGAAGCGGGCAATAAATCGTTAAACATTAACCGACCGACTGTTGTTTCAATCACCGAGCTTTGCTGACCTCGTTTGACCCGGACCTTAATTAATTGACGAACAGTAACAAGATTGGTTTGATAAGCATAATATGCCTCATCCTGATGACTAAAAACTCTTAAACATGCTTTCAAATCAGCATCAATTTCAGTCATGTAATAAACACCCATTGCCATCTCTTTGTTTGGAATAGTGATTGGTTCACCATTGGCTGGTTTTAAAAGGTTGTGACTGGCAACCATCATTGTCCGGCACTCTTCTTGAGCCTCTTTGGTTAAAGGCACATGCACTGCCATTTGGTCACCATCAAAGTCTGCATTGTAACCAGAACACACACAGGGATGCAACCTAATAGCACTTCCCTCAACTAAAATGGGGAAGAAAGCCTGAATACCCAATTTGTGCAAAGTTGGAGCTCGATTTAAGAGTACTGGATGATTGGCAGTAACTTTCTCCAAGATATCATAGACGTCTGGCTCAGCCCTTTCGATTAAGTGACGGGCACTTTTAACGTTGGGGGCTGTACCCTGAACAATCAATTCACGCAAAACATAAGGCTTAAACATTTCAAGAGCCATATCCTTGGGAATACCACATTCGTTTAACTTCAATTCTGGACCAACCACAATCACACTTCTTCCAGAATAATCAACTCTTTTACCTAAAAGATTTTGCCGGAAACGACCCTGTTTGCCTTTGAGCATTTCGGCTAGTGATTTCAAAGGTCGGCGATTAGCCCGACGTCTGGATTGTCTGGCTTGAGTGCCATCAATCAATGAATCAACGGCTTCCTGCAACATGCGTTTTTCGTTTCTCAAAATAATCTGAGGAGCACCCAAATCAATCAGATGCTTTAAACGATTATTACGGTTAATAACTCTTCGATAGAGATCATTAAGATCAGAGGTTGCAAATCGACCACCTGACAACTGGACCATAGGTCTCAAATCTGGAGGAATAACAGGCAAAATAGTAATGAACATCCAAGCAGGATTAATTTGAGCCTTCCTTAAACCCTCAGCGACTCTTAATCTCTTGATTGCTTTCACGCGCTTCACACCCTTACTCTCGGTCATTTCGGTTCTAAGTTGTTCAACTAAAGTATCCAAATCAATTTCATTTACCAATCTCAGGATGCTTTCTGCCCCCATATCAACGTTCAAGTGTGAGGCTGCATCATACTCATCAAGTTTTAAGTACTCATCTTCTGTCAAAATGGTACCTTTATTAATTTTCTTCACCATACCTCGAATGGTTTCGTATATCTCTTTAGTCTGTTCTAGCTGAGTTTCAAGTTGGGTCTTAAGCTTAATGAGCAAATTCTTGGCTTTAAGTTCCAGCTCACTTAACTTCAACTTGAGAGTTTCCTGTGTTTTGACCTTAGTTTTCATGTCAGCTTTGTCTTGAATCAGCTGAGCCTTAACTGTCTCCATACTCTGTTTAATATTGTTTTTCAATTCGTCAAGAGCAATGACTTGATTCTCATCAAGACGGCTTAAAACAGCGGCTTTTTCTTCATTATCCATGGCCAGAACAATGTATTTTGAAAAATAAATAATTGAGTTTAAATTCTTCGGTGAAATGTCAAGCAACAGCGACAATTTAGAAGGAGCCCCTTTAAAATACCAAATGTGAGCAACCGGAGTTGCCAATTGGATATGGCCCATCCGTTCTCTACGAACTTTCGATTGAGTTACCTCAACGCCACATTTATCACAGATAATGCCCTTATATCGAATTCGCTTATACTTACCACAGTAACATTCATAATCCTTGGTGGGACCAAAAATTTTCTCATCGAACAAACCATCTTTCTCGGTTCTCAAGGATCGATAATTAATAGTTTCAGGTTTTTTAACTTCACCGTGTGACCAAGATTTAATGGCATCGGGAGAAGCGATTCTGATTTCAAGAGCCGAAAAGTCAACGATATTTTTCATATTTGATGCTCCTTACTTAACTTAAATCTGAATCACTACTTACTACCTCAACTTGATCTGGTTTCAGCTCACTTTCCAACTCATCCTCGTCGCCTGCACTTAGATCTTCCAGTGTTGGATCCTTGTCTGTCTGATCATCATCTGCCTCTGGTTCACTTAACTCTGTATCTGCTGCTTGGGTTTCTACCTCAACCTCCTCAGGGACACTCACTTTAGCTGTGACTTCTGCCTCTTCTTCTTCTCTGACTTCATGCGGGATCACATCAATAGACAACGAATTAAGTTCTCGCATTAAAACTTTGAATGATTCAGGTACGGTTGAAGCCGGAATTTCCACTCCTTTAACAATCGCCTCAAAGGCTTTTGCTCGACCCATAACATCATCAGACTTAATGGTCAACATTTCTTGGAGGGTATGAGCTGCTCTATGAGCTTCCAGGGCCCAAACTTCCATTTCTCCCAATCTCTGACCACCCATTTGGGCTTTACCACCCAAAGGCTGTTGAGTTACTAGGGAGTAAGGTCCGGTCGAACGAGCGTGCATTTTATCCTCAACCATATGAGTTAATTTCATGATGTAACCCACACCCACAGTTGTATCTTCTCCAAATTGTTCGCCAGTTCTGCCATCAATCAACCGAGCCTTGCCGGTGACTGGCAAACCAGCCCGCTTCAGCTCATTCCAAATTTTTTGCTCATCAAATGGTTCAAAAGCGGGGACTGCGACTGTGTAACCTAATTTTTGAGCTGCCCAACCTGCATGAGCTTCAAGTAATTGACCCATATTCATTCTCGCCAACACAGACAGAGGAGAAATGATAATATCAACCGGAGTACCATCTTCTAAATGAGGCATATCCGCCAAAGGTACAATTTGAGAAATGACACCTTTATTACCATGCCGTCCGGCTAATTTGTCTCCAACGGTAATCTTCCTGACTTGAGCTATCTTAATGATAACCTCTTTCAGGGTGCCCGGATCAAGTTCATCGCCCAATTCGCTGTCCAAAACCTGAACGTCAATTACCGTTCCCTTCTCACCATGCGGCATACGCAGTGAGGTGTCTCTGACTTCTCTGGACTTCTCTCCAAAAATTGCTCTCAGCAATCGCTCTTCTGGGGTTAATTCTGTTTCGCCTTTAGGAGCAATTTTACCAACCAGAATGTCACCCGCATCAACTGAACTGCCAATTCGGATAATACCGTCCGAAGTCAGGTTTGCTAAATAAACTTCACTCACATTAGGAATATCACCAGTTAATTCCTCAGGACCAAGTTTGGTATCCATGACTTTTGCCTTGTGCTCGGTGATCTGAACCGAAGTCAATAAATCCTGTTTAACCAAACGATCAGAAATCACAATAGCGTCTTCATATCCCAAACCGTCAAATGAAGCATAGGCAATTACTAAATTAGTTCCCAGAGCCAATTCTCCGTGATCTGCAGCTGGACCATCAATAATCACTTGGTTTTTCTTAATTTTCTCCCCCACACTCACAATGGGTTTTTGAGAGTAGCAAGTGCTTTGAGAAGTTCTGACAAACTTATTGACAGTATAAATATCTCTATCTCCCTCGAATGCATATTGGTCATCGGTATCTATCTTGGCCAAGTCTTTAGCTTTAGCGACATCGCCCTTTTCTAATTTAATCTCAACCCGATTGCCGTCCACATAAACTACTTCACCACTGTGTCTGGCCAAAACAGTTCGACCCATAGCTTGTGCTACAGCCGCTTCCATACCTGTACCAATAATGGGGGCTTGAGCTTTAACCAAAGGCACAGCTTGACACTGCATATGAGTGCCCATCAGCGCTCTATTGGCTTCATCGTGAGCAATAAAAGGAATCAGGGATGCTGAAGTGCCCACAACTTGTCTGGGCACAACATCAATGTAGTTGACATCGGCGACTGGTCCCTCGATAAAATTATTCTGATGACGCATAGCCACCCATTCGTCCTCTATGACTCCCGTGGCACTTATTTTGACACCTGCGTGGGTAATTTTTTGATCTGCCTCTTCGTCGGCAGATAAATAAACTACTTCATTAGTAATTTGCATTTTGGAGCCATTTTTTTCGACTCTGAGGTATGGGGCTTCCAAAAAACCGTATTTATTCACATGAGTATAGAGAGCCAGATAGGTAACTAAACCAATATTCGGACCCTCCGGAGATCTGACCGCGTCGATTCTTGAATACTGAGAAGCATTGATATCACGCATTGAAAATGAGGCGCGTTCTCTGGTGACACCACCACTTCCCATGACAGACAACCGGCGCAGATTATCAATTTCGGATAAAGGATTAGTTTGATCCAAAATAGTAGACAAGCGGTTCCGCCTAAAGAATTCAGAAATAGTGGCGATCAAGGGCCGGGCGTTGACTAAAGCAGCCGCGGTCAAAACATCTTCCGTTTTTGTTAAAGACATCTTTTCTCTAATAGATCTCTCCAAACGGATCATACCAATTCTAAAAGCTGATTCTTGAACCAATTCGCCAATTTGTCTAATTCTTCGATTGCTTAAGTGATCAATGTCGTCTGTATAACCTTGACCGTTTTGGAGTTTGATGAGATAAGCAACGGTAGCCACTACATCGTCCAAAGTTAAAATGGTGGTTTCTTCATCAACATTAATATTTAAACGGCGGTTCATTTTGTAACGGCCAACCAAGCCTAAATCATAGCGACGGGAATTAAAAAATAGCCCCTGCATATACTCTCTGGCTGTGTCTAAAACTGCTGGCTCACCAGGTCTCATCTTTTCGTAAAGTTCAATCAAAGCTTCGGATTGAGTTTTTGTGACATCTTTTTCAATGGTCTTCTCAATGAGTTCAAGCTCATCATGACTGCTTACATCCTTAAAAGCTTCAAGAATTTCTTCATCTGTACCTAAACCCATAGCTCTAAGTAAAACCGTGACTGGCATTTTTCGCCGGCGATCCAATTTGACAGCAATCACGTGTCTGCGACCAACGGTCATTTCCAACCATGAACCGCGTTTTGGTCTAAGTTCTGCCTGATACAATTCTTGACGCGAATTAGGATCGGTATTACCAGAGAAGAAAACTCCCGGAGATCTAACCAACTGCGTCACAACTGCCCGCTCAATCCCATTCACAATAAAAGTACCAATTGTTGTCATTTTGGGAATATCACCCAAGAACACCTCTTGAACTTGCTCAACTCCAGTTTTTTTATTAAGTAAAGCGGCCTCAGCATAAAGAGGCATGTCGTAGGTTAAGCCCTTGCGTTTAGCTTCCAAAACACTGTGTTTGGTTTCTCCAAACCAGTATTTGCCAAAAGTTAAGCGCCAGTTCTTACCGGTGTAATCTTCTATGCCACCCTCCGAATTAATTTCATCTAAAGCTTGACGAATCCCAGAATCAATAAATTGGTTAAAACTGGTTATTTGTAATCCAACCAAATCAAGCTTTGGCAAGATTAGATGGGTTGTGCCCCAATTTTGTCTTGTTTTAATCATATTGGCTCCCTTCAATATTGACCCACAAAAAAACCGGACGGTCCTGATGTAGGACTCGCCCAGGCTACCTAAATTAACTGACCAAAAGTTGGCGTCTAGACTTCAAAAAATTTCTCCCGATTAACTGGCTAGAGACAGGAAATTATACAGCAACAAAACCAAGACTGCAAGGGTTTAAATTGCACCTGCCGCTAATTAAATTAGATATTCAAAAACACACTCAGCTACTAACTCAGGCTATCTTAAAACAATCAAAGATAATTTGCAATATTCTGATTATGTTGCTCGAGAGTTTTAGCGAAATATATACTCCCGTCCGGAGCATGTAAATAATACAAATTATCAGACTCAATAGGATTGAGCACTGCCTCGATAGCATCAAAACCGGGGTTACAAATTGGTTTGGGCGGCAAGCCGGGATGTAGGTACGTATTATAAAGAGAAACTATTTTTTTATCGGCGGCCAAAGGTGGTGCCCACCATTCACCCTTTGAATTTTCTCCCTTAATGTACTGAAGCGTGGCATCAACCTGCAAAGCCATGCCAACCTCCAAGCGATTGTTAAGTACGCCCGCCACTTGCTGCATTTGACTTTTACCTTTGGCTTCGCGCTCAACCAAGGAAGCCATAATTAAAATGTCATCAAGACTTCTGCCTGATTTAGAAATTTCATCCGCCAAACCCATGGCAATCTTGGCTTCAAACGTATTTTTGAGTAAATTAACTAATTGCTGAGGTGAGTACTCCAAGGGTACCAGATATGTGTCTGGAAAAAGCTGGCCTTCAAATGCTTCAGCTAGATTCAAAAACTCTTGACCGGAAAAGTTTGTTAGTTTGTCGCCAGCCTCCCGAGCTATCTCCTCAGCTCTCCAACCCTCGAGAAATGTCAACCAAACATCTTCGCTACCTTTAGTCAATTGATTCACAATTTGCCAAACGTTCATATTTGGCGATAATTCAAACGAGCCAGCCTGAATTGATGTCCCGGTTGTGGCCCAAGAATTTTGTAAATAATAAACCGCACCTCTAAAAACCCACGGATGACGTAATAAGCCAGCCTGAGTTAATTTTTGACCAATTGAAGAAATGGATTCTCCCTTGGTAACAACAAATTTTTGAGACTCGGTTGTGGATAAGCTCATTGGTTGCAGTAACCGCCAGACTGTGACAAGACTCAAAACCACCAATAAAACCGCTACGCTTAACACTATCCAAATATATTTTGTCTTCTGCACAACTTCAGAGTATATCAGTTTCACCCAGCTTCGCAAAGATTATCTGGCGTAAGGATCATCTTCTCGCTCATCAGCTTCAGTTTCTGATAAAATTAAGGCATGTTGTCAAAAAGTAAAGACAGTCTACCTATGAATCCAGAAAGTCAACAACCAGAACCCCTAATATCCAGGCGAAAATTCCTCAAATTGGTGGGTGCTTTCACTGGAGTGGCAGCCGGCTTAGCCCTTTCCCCTCAACCTGTTGAGAGTGGATCTGAAAGCCCAGAGAACGAAAACCAGCCTTTGATTAATGCGGTGGTCACCCTCTATGTCACAAATCCTGATGGATCAGTTGACAGTGGAGAGGGATCGGTTATTGAACAATATGGAGATTACTACATTGCCACAGCTGATCACGTTTTAACAAATATGGATTATTTTCTATTCGATTCCAACAGAACCGTTCGGGCAGACTTCCTAAGTGGAGAGAGTATGGATTTAGAAGTAGTCAAACATTGGTTTAACACCCCGCCCCATGAAAATGATGTCACAGAATATGGGATTAGATTCTACAAACTGAGGGGTGACAATTTGGATACTATTCACCAAATGATGAAAGATAAAACCCTTGAACCCATTTATTTTGATCAAGGCAGCATTCGTCGAAAAGGACAAAAAGTGGCTATCATCAGAAAGGATCAGCCGCCTGGTAAGCAAATTCAACGCGCCACAATTGTCAGTAACTCAAACTTACTTCCCGCTAAGCTTGAGAACGCTATTAACCCTACCTATACTGGCGAGTATTCATTCACATTGGAGGATGAAGATGGTCAAGCTATTATTTGTGCTGGTATGAGTGGAGGACCAGTCTTGCTACTTGATCCCAAAGGAAATTTAACTAATCGCGCCCTGGGCTTAATAATTTCTGTTCCTGGTTTTTCTGACCAAGATGCTTTAGGAACGAGAAATAATCAAGAAGTAGCCTGCTCTAACCAAGTATTTGTTAGACCCATGAATGATGGCTTATTACGGCGTAGCGATAATCCCAATCGTGTGTTGGGGGCGGATGTAATGAGGGGTAATGTACCTATGCCAAAACCAAAATCAGACGTGATCAGAGTCATTAAACAATAACTAATCACCGTTTATTACACAAACGATTCTTTAAAACTCTGCTCATAGGGTTCAATGCTATTTTGATGATAAATGACTAAATAGATATCTTTTAAACTCGAGTTATAACGAGCTGGCTCAAGCAGAAAATTACGCATCGTTCTGGCAACCAAAACAGCCGAAAGCTGGTGAGAAAAACCAAACACCCCTGTGGCCAATGCCGGAAAAACTAAATTGGCTACGCCGGATTTCAGTGCCAAATTGAGGCTGTTTAGGTAACATTGACCTAAAATTTGAAGACTTTGATCTTTTTTTTGCGCATCATAAACCGGACAGGCCGTATGAATCACATATTTAGCAGGTAAATTATAACCCTGGCTAATAACCGCCTGTCCCAGAGGACAATGGCCAATTTGATTAATGGCTTGAGCCAGTTGGGCACCAGCGGCTCTGTGAATCGCTGTATTTACGCCGCCACTCAATAATAAATCCGGTCTAATGCCGGTCACGACTGCATCGCAAGTATAAGTAGTAATATCACCGACTTCCAAATGAATCGTTGGCCAATGCTGATGTTGGGCCCAAAAAACGAGTGGCTTCACGTTATTAGTATGCCTGATCCACTAACCAACTTTCAAGGATTAAAGCTGCTGCATAATGATCCACAGGTTGACCCGGCCCAATACGTCGACCGGCTGCTTTAAGTTTAGCTCTAGCTTCTTGGGTACTTAAGGTTTCATCGGTAGTCAAAACCGGCAATTGGGTTAAAGATTTTAGTTTGCAGGTAAAATCGTGAGTTCTTTTGGCAGATAAACCTTCCGATATGCCCACTACTATCTGTTCAACTTGATATTTTTGGCACAGCTCAAGAATTGATTCAAAAATTTGAGGAGAAACACTCAAGGTGACCAACGGCTCAACTAAAGATGACCTAGAGATAGCTACGCCTATCCTCTCAGTGCCAAAATCAAGACCGAGAGTTTTGGGAATTATTTCCATCATGCCGGCTATTTTACTCGATTTCTATTCAGTTACCAACTGGGCTGTAACTACTCCTCTTCTTAAATATGTACCTTCAGGAACACAGGTCACAAGTTTTAATCGTCTGGCATCATATTGTTGGGTTAAAATTTGGACATCTGTAGACAAAACCTCTTTTTTGCTTTGCACCAAGTACGTGTATTGAACATCATCAAAAGTGAGCAAGATTTTATCGCCGGTTTTCAAAGTCATAATTGTACTAAAAATGGAAAAGTAGCGTCTGGGATTTTTTGGGCTTGGGTTATAGAACTGTCGTAAAATTGAGTGGCCAAAAATAACAGGTGCTCCATACTCACCCGGTAAAGCTGTGCCAGAATAGGCCACCAGGTTTTTATCAAGCTCACTACCTCCAACTCTCACCACAGCATTCTCGATATTAAGAGCGGGAATGTCCAAACGATACTCTACGCCAATTCTATCTCCCACTTGGCTTTTGTCTTCCAGAACTAATCCCGACATTACACCAGGATCAAACCAATTGGCTAAGTTGGTGTAATCAAGAGTCTCATCAATTATTAATGGGGGTGTGGCCGGCGCTCTGTCTTCCACGTTGGTTTGGGTAATGACTAGTGGTGTCACATCCAAAACCTCATCTTCGGGAATGGGCGAGGCTAATTTAGCTTGATTGATGTGCTCTGGAGGCGCTACATAATACCCCAGGATCGGCATCACCGCACTGCCAACCAAATAAAAACCCACTCCAATAAAGACTACGGGAATAAAAATCGCTCCCCAACGAATGGCGCTGGGAATTTTAGCCAACTGTTCTTTTTTTCTTGAATGCATTCGCTCAGATTCAAGCTGGTTAGTAGTTTGGAGTCTTGCCACATGACGCTCAATTTTATGTCTCACTTCATCCAAACTTAAACCACTCAGAATCGCTTTCCTATATAGGGTCACTAAATCAGTTTGAAAATTGGATTTACTCATAAATTTCTCATTTTTCTTGCGTTGAACCTATTGGGTATCAAGTAAAACTACTTGAATGCGATCAGGTTCTGCTGGGAAATTTTTGTAAATGACCTTGGCAAAAGCTGGCTCGAGTTTGACACTGGCAGACTCCACGTCGCCCCGACTGGAAAGAATCGATGATACTTCTATTAATGGTTTGCGGTATAGACTACTCTTAACGGCATTAATATCCAGTTTTGGTAAGGCTTGACTATTTAATTGAATCAAAATTTGGTCTGTCTTGGCCGTAGGATCTTTTGGGTCAGGTTCAATCGGAGTTGACATAATTTCCGGCACTTTTTGGCTTAGCTCATAACCCTCAGGTAATTCTGCCTGCAGCACTTGTTGAGCCAAACCATTGATATCTTGAGCAGTGTAAATCAGAGTTTTAACTTCTGCCGTAACATCAAGTTTTACAGATTCAGCTTCATCACCCACCTCTGCAGAATATTTTGAGTCAACAAATCTGGAAAGTGTGGGCTCTGTATAGTATTGACCACTATCAATTTTGTCCGGCAGTTGTTTTTTTGCTTCCTTAATGACATCTTTTTTCGCATCACTCAATAATTTATCTACATCGGCCTGGCTAACCACTGCTATTTCTTGGCTTGAACCTCCTGTAAAGTCGGTTAGGGCTGTAGCCGTATATGTATCGCTACTAAAATCGCCCAGCTGCAATTTACTGTCTTTGGCGATATTACTGTCTTCACCAAAATCTTTTGCCTCCAAATTGGCTTCAATTTTTCCAAATGAGATACTTTCCTCACTTGAAACTGCCGCCGGTAAAGTCACTTCATCGACCAAGATAAACTCCAAGTTATCAAGTGAAAAAATTGCGCCTGCTTCAAAGGTTTTTTGAGATTCAGTTTTGTTGTATATGGTAATCCTGCCTTTAGCAATTTCTCCAATCTCCTTTGTCCCAGTGGTTTGCCCCGACACTGACTGTTCAATAGATAAAGTTAAAGGTTCAGTTGCCAGTGTATATCCACTTGCGGTTTTTGTTGTTTCGGTTCCCAGTGTAGCTGTAATTTCGGTGGTGACAGGTTTTGACTGCCTCACCAGCTCCACAATTACCTGAGTATTTTTTGTCAACCACCACCAGGCCATCACTCCCCAGGCCAAAATTCCTAAAACCATGCCCAACACTACAAATGGTCTTAGACGGTATTTTCGATCTGATTTTGAAGGCTCAAAAGTTGGTTGGTAATTAACTCGTGACGACTTTTTACCTCCAAACAAACTTGCAAGTTTTGATTTGAAACTGCCATTCAAGCGAATGCCGCTGACCGGATGCGACGACTTAATATTTGATGGCTGATCAAAACTGGGCAGTTGACTGGGTTCAACATTACGGTTTGGATCAATAGGCACGCCAAATGATTTTGGGAAGTACGAATTTGTCTGATTACCAACCTCACTAACTTCAGCAAAATCAGCGGCCACTGTAACGTCAGGTGAAAGCGAAACTAAACCAGAATCCAAAATGGCCACAGCTGCTCTTTGGATCATGATTTTAATAAAAGCCTCAGGCGGAATTAATTCTATTGTCGGCACTTGGAGAAAGATAGGATATTCTTCCCAATTGAGACTCAAAAGGTGCTGACGATATTCTTCCAGAGATAAATTGGCATCAGATAAAGAAGCTAAAATCAATCGCGGTGATAATTCTTGACCAGTCGTACTTGTTGATTTCACTACCCTTGCTAGACCCTCCATAATATCTGCAGACATGTCCTGAGAACGACCGATGCTTTCTTTGACGGACACCTGTCCGTCGTCAATGACCAGAAATTTAAACTCTCCAGCGGTTGTTAAAATAACCAAACCCGACATACTCTTATTGGCTTGAAGATAATGATCAAGTAAGGCCTGACTATTAATTAAATAACCTTTAGCCTCAAGTGACAAATCGCTAGCCAAAGTGCGAATCAGATCTTTTTTCTTTGGCAGCAAATTGTCCCCACTAATCCAAGTCTCATCCAGACCAAAAACGGCTTCGGTTACTGCATCAGACTCCTCTCCCAAATCCCTTAAGCTTTCGTCTGTCTTAATGATGAGATTTTCCTGATCCGTATATACATATTGCCCAGATTGGCTAATTATTTCGGCCGGAGGCTTTGATCTCAAGCCTACCAAGAATGATTGGACATAAGATTCAGAGATAACTATAAAAATGAAACGTTGATGTCCCGGACTAGCAGATTGCTGAAACAAGTTTGAAAGTTCCATAAAAATTTTTGCTGATGCTGAGACTTATATTGGCAGCAAGTCTAATTAACCATTAAATCAAATTATGAAGCCTGAGGGAAGAGGAAGAGTCAAACACGACTTGCACAACATATCTGGCAAAAGATTATAAGTTTTCCGCATTAGCTATGCTTCTTTTAAGTATAAGCGCCTAATTCCAGCCCCCACAGCTTTTTCTTTGAAAATTTTAACTGGTTTCAACTGACTGGTTGATTTAACGTGAGGACCGCCACACAGCTCTTTGGACACCCAGTCTCGATTTTGATCTTTGCCAATCGTAAAAACAGAAACTTCATCTGGATACTTTTCATGAAAAAATGCCAGCGCTCCCTGGGCGAGAGCTTGTTTTTTGCTCATGTTTTGCTGTGTAACGGGCAAATCAGCTGCAATCCAACCGTTAATTTTTTGGGTAATTTTTTCCTCTTCCTTTGGGGTCAGGGCACGATCAAAAGCAAAGTCAAATCTTAACCTTTCGGCCGTGATGTTGGACCCCATTTGTTTGATACTATCCCCCAATTCTTGCCTTAAAGCCTGATGAAGTAGGTGCGTAACTGTGTGATACTTTGTTGTCTGTTCACCAACTTCAGCTAAACCACCTTTAAAAATTCCCGCTGATTTTTGCCGAGATTCATTCTGATGTTTAACTCTAATCTGTTCAAAAATAGCGGCATCTAATTGTTCACCTCTTTCCAAAGCAATCTCCTGAGATAACTCAAAAGGAAAACCGTGGGTTTGATAAAGATCAAAGGCTACAGCCTCATCTAATTTTGCAAGTCTTTCTATTAATTTAAGTCCTCGAGCCAAAGCCGAGGCAAACTTGGCCTCTTCCTGTTCCAAAATCTGGGTAATCTGAGTTTGTTTTTGCAAAATGTCTGGATAAACACTCTGATAAATTTGACCAATCATCGGTACTAATTTGGCAATAAAAAAACCCTTGATTTCCAGTTGATGAGCATAACGCACCGCCCGGCGCACTAATCTTCTGGAAAAATATTCTCGATCTTTATTTCCAGGATAAACTCCATCGGCCGCCAGCATGACTGCCGCTTTAATATGGTCGGCCAAAATTCTCATTGCTTTTGTTTGAACAAAACGAGCACCATCAACTTCGTCTCCATACCGGTTGCCTGATAATTCTTCCAATTGCCCAATGATGGGTTGGAATAAATCCGTGGCAAATACATCTGGGCAATCTGTGCTGGCCGCCAGCAGCCGCTCAAAACCACCACCAAAATCAATATTTTGTTTGGGCAACTTAGTAAATAAACCATCGGGCTGTTTTTGATATTGCATGAAAACAGAGTTACCTATTTCCAAGAAACGGCCGCAATCGCAGTTGGGATGGCAGGGCTGATCTTTCCAAATTGATTTTGTGTGATCACCTCTCTCTACTCCAAAATCAAAGAAGACTTCGCTGTCCGGACCGCCTGGTTCACCAACCGGCATGGCGGCAGGCTCGCCTGTTCTAGACCACCAATTTGAATTGTAGTAAAAAATTCGACCAGCTGTTTCCCCCTGATCATGATTGTCAACCACGTTAGCCTCAATGTTTTTTTGGCCAAATAGTCTCTGCCAAATTTGCGCTGCTTCTTCATCGCGAGGAATATTAAACTGAGAATTACCACCATATACGGTCACGTAAAGCTTACGGGCATCAAGACCCACTTCATGAGTCAAAAACTCAAAAAACCATTCAAGTTGGTCTGACTTTGTATAGTCACCCAGTGACCAATTTCCCAGCATCTCAAAAAATGTCGTGTGACGATTGTCTCCAATAGCTTCGATATCCTGTGATCTGAAGCATTTTTGCGAGTTGGTTAAACGGGTTCCCAAAGGGTGAGGTTGACCAAGCAAATAAGGCAAAAGAGGCTGCATACCCGATCCAGTAAATAGCGTTGTCGGGTCATTTTCGGGCACCAGTGAAGCAGATGGCAACACAGCATGCTGACGCTTTTTAAAGAAATTTAAATAAGTTGAGCGTAATTCGTCTGGAGTTAGCATGCCCACAATTATATCAGTTAAATTATGAGTTATTTTTTGCGAGCCAATTGTTTTTTGGGGACTTTTGAATTCAAATCCTTGGGCTCATTCTGCTCATCTATATCCTTGTGAGATCGTCGTTTTTCCCCCACCCATTCCATCACTGCTTCGACTGCCTTCATTCCAGTCTTAAAACCCACCGCTGCAGTACTGATTTGCTGTAAGGGCTGAACAATGCTATTCAATTTGGCACCAACTAAATCTGTCACTTGATTAAACTTATGGAGCGTACCCCGAAGTTCCATTAAAAGCAAAGCCAGCTGCACTCCAATTACTACCAAAACTGCCGTTAGTAAACCAAAAAAAACCAAAGAAATTGTTTGACTGATTTCCATAATTCTAAATTTCAGTATAACAGAAATATCCCTCAAATAAAAAACCAGTAGTGGCGTGCATCATCTTGTAGGTAAAGTTAGTGGCGAAGTATTGGCACAGCCAAGCCAAGATTTTTACATTCAAAAGAATTCTAGCTTTTAAAATTTAACATAGACCGGTTGCTCGAGAGTTGTCACTTTACCTCTGGCGTCCCGAGCCTCAACTCTAATCAGCGCCAAACCTTCCGTCACATAGGTAACTTGACCCGAAAAATAGCCCGTAGCTTGCAAACTAACCGGCGATCCGTTAATCGTCACAATTGCGTCAGGCTGGGTTTGACCCTCAACCAAAACTTGAGCCGATACAACTTGGTTATCCATTGGAGATAACAACTTAATCTGGGGTGGTTGAAGTAATTGATACCAACGAAATAATATGTATCCCAGCACTACAGCAATTAGTGTGGCTAAACTAGCTCCGGTAATTAGGCGAGGAGTTAAACGCCATTTTGACCTAATCAGGGACCTAGTAAACTGTCGGGAAATTAATTGACCTTTGACTCCCTCCTTAAAATCCCGGCGCAATACTGCCAATAAAGGCTGATAATCAAAACCCAAAATTTGACCATACAACTTAATATATCCTCGTACGAAAACTGCCGCTGGCAATAAATTAAATCGGTTCGCCTCCAAATTCTCTAAATACTCAAGTTTGATGTGAGTTAATTCAGCCAATTTTTCCAGACTCATTTGTCTGACATGACGTTCCTTTTGGAGTAAATCACCCACAGTTTGAGTTAGTAAATATTCACGGTTATGAGTTGTCATCTAAGTGCCAGCATTTTGTTTAAGTCGTGATTGCACTAACTGGTTAATTCGTCCACCGTCAGCTCTTCCCTTAACCTGCTTCATAACTTGCCCCATAATAGCTCCTACGCTGGGACCATATGCTGCTACCACCTGGTCAACAATTTTTGCCAATTCTTCATCACTCATTTCTGCTGGTAGATAAGCTTCCATAATTTTGAGTTTAGCCCGCTCCTGTGTGACTAAGTCTTGTCTTTGTCCCTGAGCGAAGTCAGCAATTGACTCTTTAATTTGTTTGGCAATTTTACTCAGAATCAATAAAACCGCTGAATCATCCAGTTCACCTCTATCAATTTCAGCGTTTTTAATTTGGGCGATGGCATAACGAATGGTATCTAATTTGGCTTGATTGCGATCCCTCATGGCCTGCTTCATATCTTCAAATAATTGCTGTTTGAGAGTCATATTTTCCTTTTGTAGTTAATATAGTTGGTGATCTGATTCTACTATGATTGCCACCAAACGTATAATCTATAATTTACTCTAAGATCCTGTCTAATATTTGAAAATGAAAAAACAAAAACGCATTCTTAGTCCCTATGAACAAACACTGCTGGCCAGGGCTGGACTGAGTCATCTCACTCCTGAACAAATTGGCGATCAGCCAGTTGAGTACATAGTTGGCTGGGTGGAATTCTTGGGGCTTGGGTTTAAGGTCAATCCCCATGTTTTAATTCCCAGAATTGAAACCGAAGAGCTAGTTGGCTTGGTCCAAAAAACCCTTCAGACTAAAATAAATAAACTTAAACCAAATCAAAAAATAGTTGTGGCCGACGTGGGTACCGGTTCAGGAGCCATTGGCCTGACCTTGTTCAACCAAGTAAAACAAAAAGGACAAGACATCCAATTACTGATGTCCGATATTTCTCCAAAGGCTCTGCAAGTCGCTCGAACTAATGCTCAAACTCTCTTGCCTGAAACAAATATCGAGATATTTCAATCAAATTTACTCAGCAACTTTTCTCAAAATCAAAAAATTGATGTGCTGATTGCCAACTTGCCTTATATTCCATCAGAAAAAATCTTACAACTTGACCCATCAGTTAAGGATTTTGAACCACAACTGGCGCTGAATGGTGGCCGAGACGGACTTCAGATCATTGGTCGATTGCTCAAACAAGCTCCAAAATACCTAAGTCAAAACGCGGTTATCTGGCTCGAAATTGATGAGAGCCACACCTCGAATCAATTAAGCAAACTGACCCCAGGTTTTAGTGTCCAGATTTTTCCAGACCAATTTAATAAACCCAGATTCGCAAAATTAACTTTGAAGCAAAGTTTTTGAAAGCTACCTGGTAATCCCCCTTGCCAAACAACTTCGTTTCTACTAAGCTAATGCAATTGTTATGTCGTATTTTCTAAATTTTATTCTCCACATCGATGCTCAACTTGCCAACTTGGTGCAAACCTATGGTGCTCAAACCTACGCAATCGTTTTCTTAATTATTTTTGCCGAAACAGGTTTTGTGTTTACTCCTTTTCTCCCGGGAGATTCTCTTTTGTTTGCCGCGGGTGCCTTGGCCGCGATTGGTTCACTCAATCCGTTTATCATTATTGGAGTACTAAGTCTGGCCGCTATCCTTGGCGACACAGCCAACTACTGGATAGGACATTTTTTGGGCGAAAAGATAATTAAAAAGCGTTTCCTTTTCATTAAGCCTGAACACATTACTAAAACTCAAGAGTTCTACAAAAAACATGGCAAAAAAACCATTATTCTGGCTCGCTTTGTTCCGATTGTCCGTACTTTTGCTCCCTTTGTAGCGGGTATCGGTAAAATGAAATACAACGAGTTCTTAACCTTTAACATAGTGGGTGGTATCGCTTGGGTAATTATTTTTACCCTGGCCGGTTATTTCTTTGGCAATATTCCCGCCGTGCAACACAATTTCACTTACGTTATTTTTGGCATTATTTTCATTTCCACACTGCCTATGTTTTATGAATATCTCAGGCAAAAACGTGAGACAAAAAAAACTAACAGCTAGCCTTTATTTAGGTTTCGCTTCATGTCGCGATACTCGTCGTAGATGATCACCACCGCCGGAATAATCACCAGAAACAGAGATCCCCAACGACTTTTACCAAACGACACCAGATACCCCAATTTAGGAACAACTAAAGCGACTCGGCCAACAATCTGATTTAAGTCAATTTTTTCCACATCCGAAGCAGGATTAGCATCACCTTTGGTCACAAACACAAGTCCCGCATCTGTGCTTTCAATGTCCATGATCCGATGAGTCACCACCCGATCCTCGCTGTCCTTGAATGTCACAACTTGGTGTTGAACATAAGATAAACTGGGTCGAATGATAATTAAGTCACCAGTCATGATGGCAGGTTCCATTGAACCCGATTGAACAACATAAGTCCGAAAGGGCAACTTAAAATCAATTCGGCCAATATATAGTGACAAGACGTATGCAATAATCAGCCCGGCTACCAACCACTTTAATGCCTCCAAAGTTGTGTCCCGTTTACGACTAACCATGATTGACTAGCCCCCATTTGTTACTTGTTCAAGCTCATAAACCACGTCAAACACCACACTATCCGACTGAACTTCATTGCCAAAAGCATAATCATCGGTTTGCCAGGCGAAAGTGACTTCAACACTACCACCTGGAGGAATAATTCGATTGCCAGCATTAGTCAGCCACTGCTCTTTATAAGCGTCAACTTGATCACCGGCCAGAGTCGCCGAAATAACTTGAGTGACAGCGTTGTTTTTGGTTAAAGTAACTTGAGTCTGAATATTCTGTCCCAGTTCGCCCTCTTCATTGCCGGAATCGCCACAGGTGGCATCCACCAATGCCTCGGGTTCATTGCAACCATTTTCAATATTTCTAATATTGTCCAAGCTAAAATTTAATCTTCCGGGCAAAGAACCAATATTTCTCACCACCCAAGTTTTACCACCCGACATATTTAATGATTCGCCAACGTTGCTCACAACGATACTTTCGGCAACTTGACCGCTTGGTTCTTCCACATTCATATCCAGAGTACCCACCACAAATACCCCTCGTTGAGATTGCTCAACATCTCTGAATAAGGCTTGGGTTGAGGCTAAACCCACCGCCGCCACTCCGATAATCATGACTAAATTTCGGACTAAATTTGCGCTGATTGTTTTTTTATTTAAAATAGACATACATCCTTTTCTACTACACTACTTGGTACATAGCTATAACCAACTGCCAGTCTGAACTTGATTGGTTAAAACTTCCTGATCTGTAAATGGCGAACCCTCATCGCCGGAAAAAGTAGTTAAATATATATTAAAGCCACAATTCTGATTAGCTAAATCTGAGGGTGTCTGGGTTGGTAAACTTAAAACAAAAACCAAATCTTGCCATGCATCATCCGAACCCACAGAAGATGAATAACTAAAACCCATTAATGAACCCTCATACAAAACCTGCCAGTCGCGCATAACTCTAAGTTGTAATGCCTGGCAGAGGGCAGGATTGCCCAAAGTTTGCTCTACCTTAGCCTGATAAGTAAAATCCAATTCGGCTTCCTGCTTGATTCGAACACTTTCCAAACCAAACCCAGAGGGTTGTAGGCCAGATATGTTAAACAGTAAACTTTTTTGGGTTAAATTGGCGGTATTTAAATTTGAAAAATCTAAAGTCAGGGCTTGAAAAGTATTATTCAATAAATCTTCTGTGTCCAAAAAATCTGCATCGGTAAAACGTGCTGAAGCAAACAACGCCATCAGTCCAAAAAAAATAAACCTAGACCATGATCGTTTTTCATTCTTCACTTGGATTTGACTATTTTTTTATCTTTCATTAGCTCTGGTATAAAGATCAAAGCCAGCACAACCAAAATTAAAGTTATTGAACCTTCAGGTTGACTGAAATAGACGAACAGAAATCCTAATTTTGGTACTCGATACAAATAATTCCCTACGACTTGATCCGGTGTAATCACAAATGGATCCACGGTTTGATTATTGTCCCCTTTGGTGAATATTTGAATTGTGCCACTGGCATCGATTATTTTGGAAATTCGGTGAGTTATGACCCGATCTTTAGGGTCTTTAAAAGTGATAATGTCGCCTCTTTGAATTTTAACGGGTTTAGAGTTAACTAGAATTAAATCTCCGGTCGCAATGGTAGGTTCCATTGATCCAGATTTGATAATGTACGAACGAATAGGTAAATTTACTGCCTCAGTTGAGCTAATGCTATTTAAAACAGACAAATATATGAATGTTAAAACTGGTATCCAAATTAGCTTAACTATATAGTTCATACCTGCTATCTTTGCCAACCATCAATCAGAGTGGTTGAGCAAAGGCCCACCACTCTGATTGATTAAAGTTTCAAGTTATTCCCAATTTAGACTTCGGGAGTGACTTGTTCGATGTCAAATTGGACATCAAAAGTCAAGCTGTCACTTTGAATTTCATTACCATAAGACGCGGGATCATTTGACCAATTCATAGTCACGGTCAAAGAACCACCTGCCGGAATAGTCACAACTCCAGCATTTGCATTCCACTGGCTGAGATATTGGTCAGCATCAGCCGTGGCCAACGTTGAATTTGCAACCGTGACCGAGGCATTGGGTCCGGTGGCATCATCATCCAGAATCACCGCTGTGGTCACAACTCCACCCAGTTCACCCTGATCCGGTCCGGGGTCATCGCAAGTTTCATCAACCAATGACTCAGGTTCATTGCAACCGTTTTCATTGTTGACCACACTCATCACCCGCATCACTAAATTGCCAGGCACGGAACCAGTGTTATTGATCGTCCATGTCTTACCTCCAGACACAGTGCCATCCACACCAATGTTACTTACTACTATATTGTCGAAAACTGTCCCATCATGCTCATCCACATTGATATCCAATGTGCCAGCGGTGAAGGTACTGTCTTCTGTTCTCTCGGTGTCGGTAAATAGAGCTGATGTCAGATTACGAACCGTCATGGCACCAAGCGCTAAAACCAACAACCCAAGAAGAAGTTTTTTGGGATTCATTACTGACTCCTTTTTGGGCAGGATCACTCCTGCAAATTAATACTAACTTCAATCAACACATGTTATCTTAAATATAACACCAGTTGTGACTTTAACTGTTTATCCTATATTACTTATAACAGTGTTAATAAATACTGCTTAAAGTATTGTCACACTATGATTTTCGTGTCAATAGATAATTTTATGATTGGTTATTAATATGGATGTACCTGGCTATTTTTTGGGCATTTTTGATTTGGCGGATTTACTGGGTGAGATCTCTTCTTCCCTGATTGCCCATCTCCAATTGTTTTGTTGTATCAAATTAGTATTATCAATATCAACCTATATTTTAGATATAAGAAAATTACAAGTCTATCAATTTTTATGCTGAAATCATGCTTAAACCCTCAAAAATACTTGCCAATCGGGGAAGATGGTTAGACTTATAAATAGTTGATATAACAATATATATTTATCTGTCATTGGGCCGATATTATATTTAACTATGCGCTGATAATCCTATGGACTTGACTTTCATACTTCCCTACAATTAAAGTATGCAGCCGCCCCAAATTTCTAATCTTAATGATCTCAAAACTACCCGTAGCCCAGATAGTGTCTCAACCACAATTCACGATAACTCCAAGCCAACATTAAGTTTTTTTAGTTTACTACTTGGCTCAACAATTATCTGTACCCTGGGCCTCCTACTAAACAATTCCTCAGTAGTAATTGGAGGAATGATTATTTCCCCCTTGATGTGGCCGATATTGTCTGTGGCACTTGGCATTTCTTTTGGCCAGAACAAGAATATAAGAAATTCGCTGCTCATATTAATCATGGCCATACTGGCAGCTTTTTTCAGTGCCGCTCTGATAACTTTAATTTCTCCAATAAAACTGGTTAATGCGGAAATCATGGCGCGAATTGAACCAACATTTTTGGACATTGTCATTGCTTGTGTGGCAGGTTTCATAGCTGCTTTGGGCGTATCCCATCAGCGCATCTCTTCATCACTGGCAGGAGTGGCTATCGCGACCTCACTTCTACCTCCACTGTGTGTCAGCGCCATTGGTTTGGCTTTGTTTGATCAGCAAATATTTTCTGGAGCCTTGCTGTTGTTTCTGGCCAATGTCGCTTCGATTCTCTTTGTTGCCATAATTACGTTTTCCATTATTGGACTTAAGAAAAAGCACTTTAGCGAGCTGAGGCTTAAGGCAATATTAACAACTGCAACCATCCTGATCATCATCGCCAATCCTTTATTAACCTTGCTTGAGCATCAATCATTTGAAATCCTGGCCTATCCGACAACCAAAAATATTTTAGAGTCCCAATTTGAAGACTATTCGCCCAACATTAAGGTAGATAGTATCGAAATTGCAACTCACAACAATGGTAGTTTATTAATTGAAGCTGTTATTTGGTTACCAAGCGACCTAGCTATTAGTCTTGCCCAACAAAAAGAGTTAGTAGCCAGATTAGAAACAGCTTTAGACAGGCCGGTCAGTTTACAACTTGAACTCCAGCGTACCATTTCAATTTTATCCGAAGCAGATGAACACAAAGCTCTCATCAAGGAAAGGCTGACAGATATTTTTTATCAAAACCTGGCTCAATTACCACGGGCTTCAGTTGATTCGCTCCAACTGGCAGAAGATGAGGACGAAGCTTGGAGTATACAAGCCGTGATTAGGAGTGATTCGGGTGACAACATCCCCAGCAATTTACCAGATAAGATTGAACAACAAATATTACACGACGCCCATATCACAGCATCGGTTCAGCTTGAAGTTATCCCCCGAAAGACTCTGACCTCTCAAAAAAGTCAATTGGAAAACAAACTTAAGTCAGACATCACCGAGGCCTTACTCACCATCAACCCCAATTTATTCTTATTTTTTATATCCGTAGATAACCAAACTCAACCCAATCAAGTCACTCTACAGATTAAGGCACCCCCAACTTTTAAATTATCTACCGATCAACAAGAAATTATCCAAACTACCGTTAAACAGCATTTGCCGGAAGATACAAAAATCCAGTTAGAACTAGTGCCGGCAGTTCAGTATCAGTTATAAAAGAATAATAATTTTTTATGATTAAAACTAATAATTTGCCCACTCCACCCACGCTTTGGAAAACTATTGGCCCGTCGTTCATTTTGCTGGGTTTAGCCCTGGGCAGTGGCGAACTTATTCTCTGGCCATACCTGGCGGCCAGGTATGGTTTGGGGTTACTCTGGGGAGCCGCCGTTGGCGTCTTGTTTCAGTTTGTTCTCAACACAGAAGCTATGCGCTACACACTTTACCAGGGAGAAAGTGTTTTTGCGGGATTTAGAAAACTTCATAAATGGTTACCAATCTGGTTTATTTTTTCTACCTTCATTCCTTTTGCTATTCCGGGGTTTTCTTCGGCGGCCGCGAACATTGTGGCCCAGTTAATTCCCGGTATATCAGAAACCGCCGTAGCTGTTGGATTACTCTTGCTTACCGGCGTACTTTTAACCGTAGGTAAATCCCTTTACAAAACCATGGAACATCTCCAAAAAACCATCATTTTTCTTGGTCTACCCTTAATTGTAATACTAACTTTTTGGTTAACCTCTCTTCATGACTGGAGTCAAGTAGCCAGAGGTCTGATTGGCATCGGTGAGGGTTGGAACTTTTTCCCACCGGCAGTTGCCATTACTGCCTTTCTCAGCGCTTTTGCTTATGCCGGAGCCGGAGGTAACTTAAATTTAGCTCAATCGTACTACATAAAAGAAAAAGGGTTCGGCATGGGACGATACATGGATAAAATTTCCTCCCTGTTTGGCAAATCAAAAAAATCCTATGAGTTTTTTGGGCATAGCTTTGCTGATACTAAACTTAACCGCCGCCGTTGGCAGGCGTGGTGGCAATTAGTTAATCGCGAACACTTAATCGTCTTTTTTAGTTTGGGACTGATTACCATTGTCTTGTTGTCACTGCTGGCCTATACAACCGTTTTTGGATCCCATCAACAGGTAGTTGAGGGCATTTCTTTCATTTATTTGCAAGCACAAATAATTAATCAACAAACCATCCCGTTTTTTGGCACGGCATTTTTAGTGATGGCAACCCTGATGCTCTTTGGAACTCAAGTTGGCGTGATGGAATCATCTGCCAGAATTATTTCCGAAAACATGGCTCTTTTTAAACTCAAACCAAATGAGCAAATAAATCTTTCAAAATGGTTTTATGCCTCACTTTGGGGTCAAATTATTCTGGGTATTATTATTTACAGTTTTGGAATCAAAGAACCCCGTTTCTTAATTACTCTTTCGGCCATTCTCAACGCCGCAGCCATGATGCTATCCTTTGTTTTTGTAAGCATGCTAAATAAACGTTACCTTAGACCTTGGTACCGCTCCGGTAAACTCCGCCAAACAATTATGGGTACCGCCGTCCTCTTTTTCCTTTACTTTCTGGTTTTGACAATTTTAGAAAGGTAACTAAGATGGCTTCTTTTTATCAAGCTTGTCCAAACCTAATTTCTTGACACCAAAATATACCACTGCGGCAATAACAAGAAAATCAATTAATACAGCTATAAAATTACCCAGCATAATTTCTACCCGACCAAGCCTTATACTCATGGCCGATAAATCTCCGGCCGCTCCCAAAATTAAGCCAAGAATTGGGTTAATAATATCATTCACAAAAGAGGTCACCACTTTAGAAATAGCTCCACCCAAAATAAAACCAACGGCCAAACCCATCACACCTTGTTCACGCACAAATTCTAAAAAACCCTTCATGCTACCTTTCAAAAAGATAAACTAAATACTGAATTTATTATAAATCAACACGCAAGATTTCAAAATTTTTTGAGAAACAATAAGAATAAACGCATATCTTTCTCAATGCTTCTTATAACTTTATCGAGTGGAGATAAAATAACTGCTTTATTTTTTCCATAAAATAAATATGTAAAAAAAATTGTTACAAGACTTCACTTTCCATCATCGCCCCTTCCGCCCCGGGCAAAATATAAATGTCCCGACCAAAACCACCTTGACCCACCAGTTCCGCTTCACCCCGGAGTATTTTTTTAAAAGGCTGACAAAATGGACAGCCGTTCTCACCTGCCGGACAGTTAAAGTGATCAAGTTTTTTAGCTAGTTTGATTTTTTTCGCCACCTCTAAAATTTGGCGTTTGGATTCATCTAAGTCTGGCATTGGCTGAACTTGGGGCTCATCCGCCCATTCCAGATACCAATAACTTAAACCGGAGACTTGTCTATGTTGGGTATTGGTCACCAAAAGCAAATAAATAGGTAACTGCAAAGAGTCGGATTGTTCTTCCCTCAGACTAGTTTTAAAATCAATAATCCGGACACTGTTTGTGGCTGATAAATACTCCAACCAATCAATCTTGCCACAGAGGATAATTTCATCTGCTTGGCTTATCCAATAAAACGGTAATTCTTCTTTAATTTTCACTGCCAACTGTTTAAGTGGACCGGGATTTTTCATGACTTTTTGTAGCATCATCCTGCCCCGTTCTTTAAATTTGAGCTCTTGGGAATCTGATCTGAATCCGCCTTTCTTACCACTCACTCCTGGCCAGAGCTGCTCAAATCGAGCCACTAAGGAGTTTTTAAATCTATCTTCCAGGGTTTTTACCGACAACTCTTCCAAAACTTGATGAACAACCTGCCCCAAACTTAAAGCGGGAGAAATTATTTGGATTTTGTGTCCAGTTTTAGGATCTTTGTAAATATTCTTCAAAAAATAAGCTCTGGGACAAGCGAGATAATCTTTAATAGATGAGTGAGAAACCCAGGTTGCAGCAAATTTATCCGGCATATTTATAAACCCTTATTTTTCAGTCGCATTATAGCAATCTAACTGACATTATCCGTGATCGTTCATAACAAAAACTTAAATGGTCCTCAGCAAAAATAAATTTCGTCCAGAAATACCGTCCGGTTTAGGCAAATTCATCAGATGTAAAATTGTTGGCACAATATCAGCCAAAATTCCGGTAGGCAACATCCTGGGCTGACCCCGATACTGTTTATTAATTATTATGAATGGCACAGGAAAAGTACTGTGCTCTGTATCAATTTCGCCAGTCCCTAAGTTGATCATTTCCTCCACATTGCCATGATCTGCCGTGATTAAGACCGTACCATTCTTGACTAAGGCTTGATTCACAATTTTTAATACCACTTCATCAACTATCCGACAAGCCTCCAAACCGGCTGTTAAATTGCCGGTATGGCCAATCATGTCGCCATTGCAAATGTTGGCAATAATCACATCATAGTGTTCCAGATCCAATTCATGAGTTAAACCATCGGCTATTTCTCTAGCTCGCATGGCCGGTGTTTGATCATAAGATTTTGAACCGGTTGAAGGATAGATAATCCAATCTTCACCGGGATTGGCGTCTTTCTGCTGGCCATTTAGATAATAGGTCACCATTCTTTCTTTTTCTGTTTCGGTTATTCTCAGCTGCCTGACACCATGTTCGGACAAAATCTGACCAATATTTTCTTTAATCATTAATTTAGGGAAAGCCACATCTACGGGCAACTGCACTTCATAGGTAGTCATGGTTGTAAAGTAAAGATTGCGCACAATTTTTTTTCTGTTGAAGGTCGGACTAAATTCGTGAGCTTGCAAACTCGTTTTATGATATTTTTCATAGAAAGGGTCGTAATCTTCGTCTTTCACACCTTGCTCAAAATTGGGTAAAACAAAAGCCCGACACAACTCACGCGGCCGATCAACCCTAAAATTGAAAAAGATGACCGCATCATTATCATTAACAGTCTTAGGCTGATTTTCCCGATCACAAACTACTATCGGTTCGAGATGCTCATCAGTTATTCCAGACGCGTATTGAGCTTCCATTGCCGCAATCGGATCCTGGGTACAATTTCCCGAACCAATTGTTAATGAGTCGTAGGCCTTTTCAATCCGGTCCCATTGCTTATCTCTATCTAAAGCATAAAAACGACCGGATAGGGTCGCTAACTCACCCACACCCAATTCCCGACATTTATCTATAATCCTTTTAACCTGATTAATACCGGCAGTTGGGGGAGAATCTCTGCCATCAGTAAATCCATGAATTAGCACTTTCTCCAGCTGATGTTGTTTGCATGTGTTGAGCAATCCAAACAGGTGATCGATACTGGAATGGACATATCCATTGCCAATTAAACCCAGTAAATGCAATGTTGAGTTATTTTGTTTTGCGTGGTTGATAGCGTTCACAAAGCCCGGATTATTCATAAAAGAACCATCGGCGATGGCCGCGTTAATGCGAGGCAAATCCTGAAAAACAATACTACCCGCACCGATATTAACATGGCCCGTCTCACTATTGCCTGCTACTCCTGCAGGCAAGCCTACGGCTTCGCCACTGGCGGTTAATTGGGTGTGAGGATAAGACATCCAGAGTTGATTAAGATTGGGAGTGGGAGCATTAATAATTGCGTTACCCGGATAATCGGGACCAATTCCCCAACCGTCCAAGATCAACAACACAAGTGGTCCTGCTTGATTAATTTTTTTTCTTGGATAACTTTCCGAGAATGGCTGACGAGTTATTTTTGGCTGAACTGCATCGGGATTCATGTCTTAATCATAACACTCAAATCACACCTAACTCATCCAGCGTTTTTCGGCGGCTTCCAATTGTTCTGGATTAGACAGATCAAACCATAGCCCTTGAAAAATAAACGCACTTAATTTGTCCCTATCTGCCAAGACCGGAAAAATATCTTTTTCCAGCAGAGCAAGTTTGCCATAAGCTACCATATTCAAAACTAATGGATTAATCAGGTAAATACCGGTGTTAATAATGCTAATACCCTGATCAGTCCCAACTTTGAGAAATTTTACAATCTTATTTCCCTGCATGAATATTTGACCATATTTGCGCTCACCCACCCTAGGTTTAACGGCAATGGTCGCCGGCATATCTTCGCTCGTATGAAATTCAATGAAATCATGAAGATTCATATTGGTTAAAATGTCTCCATGTAAAACCAAAAATGGCTCATTTTTAAGTAAATCACCAGCTGTTTTAATAGCTCCGGCTGTACCTAGCTGGCGAACCTCAACCGAATACTCAATTCTTACGCCCAAACCCTCTCCATTGCCAAAAGTTTGTAAAAACTGACCGTGTCTTTCTTTTGGTAAACACACCACAATTCTTTCAAAGCCATATTTCTTCAGTTGATTAACCATGATGACAAATAAATATTGGCCATGAATTTTTTTAAAGGGGGCCAACTGCTTCAGAGTCCGCCCTCCTGCCAAAACAACTGCGGTGGAAATTTTGGGTTGCAGGCTTTTGCCGATCAAGTGTTCAATTGAGTGGGAACGATTTGTAATGCCCAACCGTTCCCCTGCCAAATCAATTTGATGGAGCATGGCGTGGGGTAAAGTGATAGTTAGACGTGCGCGAGTTCTCATGTTAATCTTTCACTTAGCATATCGTCATACAATGTCATATATTTTAATTAAAGAAAATTGAATGTCAAGTTCAAACAGTGAAATTATCTAAATCAAGGTCTTCTTTTTGCGGTTTTTTCTCCTGGTTTTTGAGAATAATTTTGTCCAAGGTAAATGGTGAGGCCAGCGAAATAAGTTCCAAAGTGAATATGGACAACTCAAAAGCCGAGGGGATGTGGTTTGTAATAAAATAGGCACCCAGTCCTATCATCATCGCTGAAAATATGGAGTCTTTAAACATCTGCTTCTGAGTTGATTCCACGCTTTTAACCGGAATACCTCTCTGGACAGCTAATCGGCCAGTTCTAACTATTTTAGGTACAGCAAACCAAAGAAGCAGGAAAAAAGTGGAAAACGCCGTGATAGTATTTAAGGTTCGGTTTGGCACACTGACATCGCCTGTGAAAATCCTTAATTCAACGCCTGTGGGAACATGAGTAAGCAGTAACCAGACAGCCAACACAATCATCACAACTGAACCACCGGTATATTTTGTTAAAATTTTGGGTGTTTGACTGGTGGCATACTTGGCTCTAAACCGGTGCACCGTCTTACTAACAAACAAAGATATGAGGTAAATACCAACTAAAACAGCCCAACCCACCAGCACCCATTTCAACCCTAAGTTTACGGTTTGAGTAACAGTTATATAAGGTAATTTAAACCAAGTCGATTGAATAGGGTAATCCGGGTATGGGACAAAACTATATAAGCGACTGGGTATGAACTTTTGTGTATAAAAATCGGTTAAAAATAAACGCCCAATAGTCATGAACGTTAAGAGTTGAACTACAAAATCAACCAAATAAAAAGAAAAAGTTTTATTGCCGATTCTTAGTCTCTGATGTAGCTGCTTGACTTGAGAAGAACTGTCACCCAATTTGGTAATCGATTTCTGAAACTCTCTAATATTGTTCTGGCGCTGAACTCTAATAATCCGCACAGGAATTAACATGAGCGTCTGAAACACTCCCAGCATCATGACGGCAACCCACATATGCTTTGTCCACCCGTAGAAAATAAATAAGGCGCTGGCGTAAAAGCGATACATACCGCCATTAAAAAATTCAAGTATCAGCCATGCCACAATCACCAGAGCAATTAAGCTCGTGATAGAAAAAAGGCCAAACATCGAGCTTAATTTATTTTCTCTACTGATGGTTGGCTCGGATCTGTCAGACATAATGTTTAGTGTATCACTTTTGAGTCTTGAGTAATTGGTAAAGAGGAGGTACAGTTGGAGCCCATGCTCACAAGTTCAGCTTGATGAGTATGTCATAATACAAATATTATTTTGAACACCGAAAGGTAAATCATGTCAAGCAATCCTTTTTCCTTTGATAGTTTGAAAGAGTCAATCTCCGAAAATTTTTCATTATACGTTGTAGCCATTTTAATCTTAATTGGTGGTTTTATGGGTGGCTCACTCTGGCAAAAAAGCAAAATGCTGGAGAGTGGAACCCTGCCCTCGGCTCAACCCCAAGCCGCAGCTGATCAGCCATTAGTCCCCGAGGGTCCCTCAGCCGAAGTCCTGGCTAACATGCCACCAGTTACTGCGGACGACCATATTAAAGGAAACCTAAATGCAAAAGTTATTCTGGTTGAGTACTCGGATTATGAATGTCCATATTGCGAGAGCTTTCAAACCACCATGCAGCAAGTTGTAGAAGATTACGGTTCGGACGTGGCCTGGGTATACCGTCATTATCCCCTATCTTTCCACGCAAATGCCCAAAAAGCTGCAGAAACAGCCGAATGTGTGGCCAGTCTTGGTGGTAATCAAGCATTCTGGGACTTTAGCGACCTCTATTACTCCACGACCGACTCAAGTGGCACGGGCGTAGCTATTGCGGATATGCCGGCTCTAGCTGCCGAGGTTGGTGTAGATCAGGCAGCTGTTAAAACATGTCTGGACAGTGATCAAATGTTAACCATAGTTCAAGATATGATGGAAGCCGGCAGTGCCGCAGGTATTAGTGGCACACCGGGTACTTTGGTTGTCACCGCCGATGGACCTCAGGAATTAATTTCCGGAGCTTTGCCCATTGCTCAAATTAAGTTAGTTGTGGATAAGTATCTTTAATTTTTTTTCGGTCAATAATTTAAACAACCCCTTATTATTTAGGGGGTTGTTTGGTTATCTGGGGTACAATAAGACATATAGTGTTGAAAACCATGCAAAATATTTACTCAAACTGGCCGCCATTATTAAAAAAAATATGGTGGCTAATTTTAGCTTTAGTTTTAGCCGGATCAATTAGCGTAACCATGGTCATAAAAGGTCAACAATCTTCTGTCGCTGCCAATTTAGACCCATCACCAGAAATTAATCTCGCTGTGGCGGCCCCTATACCACCCATCGACAAAAACACCAAACAAGTTGGCGTTTTGTTGGCTGGCTACGGCGGACCGGGTCACTCCGGAGGTATGTTAGCAGATGTCATCCAAGTTTTATGGATTGACATGGAAAAGTCCCAGGTGGCTCTCATTAGTATTCCCCGCGATCTTTGGGTAAACACTAATGGCCAGGGAACAAAGATTAATGCTGGTCTGGCAAACTCATCCGGACTGGCAGAAGGCATGGATACTATGAAACAATTGGCCTCAATAGTTACTGGACTGCCAATAAGTTATGCTGTAGCTATAGATTTTGTAGGTCTTCAAAGATTAGTCGGCGAAACTCTCAAGGGGATTGAAGTGAGTGTGACATCTAGACTGGATGATCCCTGGTATCCTATTACCGGAGAGGAACTTAATACTTGTGGTTTAACATCAGAAGAAGTGGCCTCCTTATCTGCCCAGTTTTCCGGTTTTGAACTAGAAAAACAATTTCCCTGTCGCTATGAGCATCTGTCATTTGAGCCGGGCAAAATAAAAATGGAGGGAGGCGAGGCGCTTAAATATGTCAGATCCAGGCACGGTTCAAGTGATTTTGATCGCAGCCGACGTCAGCAAGAAGTCCTACTGGCAATGAAAAATCGCATTGTTTCTCTTGGAATGTTGGATGACTTGGCTAAATTTTTTGAGAGTCTTCAGCGGACAATCAGCACCGATTTTGACCTTCAAACTCTGGAGTTACTGTTACCTGTTTTTAACAGTTTCCAAGATACGACACCTGTCTCAATTGTGCTAAGTACCGACAACGTTTTTTCTTCAGGAAGAAGCAGTAGCGGACAGTCAATTCTACAGCCAAAATCCGGCAGCTGGCAGGAAGTCCATCAATTTATTCAGGATAAATTGGCCAACTAGTTAAATTTTACCCAATCTGTAATCTGAGCTAATGGGATATTTATCCTCCAACCAGCCACACCCTCTCGTCTTGAGAGGGTGTTGACTATCAAACCTAGCAGATGATTGTCACTTACCAGAACCAAAACCACCTCGGTGCTGTCCTTCACCATTTAAGCCGCGACCTAAAATGTTTGGCAGTATGTTGGGATCAATGCCGTTAGCTTCAACCCAAGCTGTCATTGCCGTCCGGTGGGATTCCATATCAGCTTGACGCTCTTCAGGGTCAGAGCCGGCCATATTGGGACGATCTGCCTGAAACTCAGCCAACTTTGCCGTCAGCGCATCTTTTTGAGCTTGAGTTATCTGTCCATCACTCACTGCTTGATTTAAGCGCTCTTCAGTTTGCGTTTGACGCTCTGCTTGCATTTGGCTTTGTTGCTCGTTCCTGTACTGGTTTACGACATCCTCCACCTCTGTTTGATTGAGGTTAAAATGTTCAGCCAATCTTTGGACCAAACCATTGCCGAGCTCGCCTTGACTGGCTAAAACTTGATTTGCTCCCCAAAACCCGGCTGTGGTCAAAATGCCTAAAGCCAGGGCTGGAAAAATAATTCTCTTTTTCATATGTCTCCTTTCTCTAAAGAGATAACTTAATACCAAACAGCAATATAAAGAAAACAACTGAGAAGAAACTGAGAAAATGAATGATCAACCTACAACCGCTAACTTAACTTTGAAACTACTTCCCACTCCGATTTGGCTTGCAACCTCAATTTTACCCCGGTGCAGTCTAACTATTCTTTTGGCCAAAGACAGACCTATGCCAAAACCCGAGACCTGCTGATTGGATCGAGATTGATCAACTCGAAAAAAACGATCAAAAATGTGAGGCAAATCTTCTTTTTCTATGCCCCTACCTTCATCTCTAACCTCAATCACAACTTGTTTTTGGTTTGCTGTTACATTAACCCAAACATGGCTTAGAGATTCAGAGTATTTAATAGCGTTATCCAACAAAACTAAAACTACTTCCAGCAAAGCCTGAAAGTCACCCAAAACTAAACCAGATTCAACCTTAACCTTAAGTTTAATTTTTTTGGCTTGGATTAAGGGCTTAATTTGGAACACAGCCTTATTAATCACCTTTTCAATTTCAACCGGTTTAAAATGCAAACTACCACCATCAGTTTGATACCGAGATAATCTTAATAAACTACTGGATAATAAATCTAAATTATCAATATCTTCCAAACAATCGGCCAGTACTTTTCTTGCCTCTTTTGGTTTAAGTTGTTTTTGCCGCAGGGTGACTTCGACCGAAGTTTTCAGGGCTGTGAGAGGTGTGCGCAATTCATGAGAAGCATCGGCCACAAATCGTTTTTGTTCTTCCAGCGCTATCTCAATCGGTGAGAGAGTTTTACCCGCCAAAAAGTAACCCGCCACAGCCGAGACAAACAGAATGGCTAAATCAATGGTCGCCAATCTAAATAAGATGATGTGTTTGGCAAGTTCAAGGTCAGCTGTGACTTGATCAGCTAAAGGCTGAGGCTGAAACCGAGGTGGGAGCTGATCTCTAAATTCTTCCATATTCAGCTGCATTTGAAATCTTCTATAACCTCTTTCGAGTTCCATGGTGGTCACTTGGTAAATAATGGCACTAAAAACCAAAGCTACGGTCATAATAATCACCAAATACCAAGCGGTAAGTTTAAGTCGAGCTGAATGAAACATAATCCTATCTACCCCTCTATCTTATAGCCAAAACCACGAATGGTTTTGATCAACGCTGGTTGGTCGGGAAAAGGCTTATCAATTTTGCCCCGCAAATAACCTATATACACCTCAATTGTATTGGGCAATACGTCTGTTTCCCAATTCCACACGTGACTCATTATTTGATCCTTGCTGATAATCTTACCGCAGTTTCGCATCAGATATTCCAAAAGAATAAATTCTTTTTTAGATAAGTGAATTAATTTTTTTTGACGTTGCACCTTAAAAGTTTGCGTGTTCAAACTCAGATCACCAACACCTAAAATTGTCTTCAAACTTGTCTTTGGTCTTCGAGTTAAAGCCCTAGCTCTGGCCAACAACTCAACAAAAGCAAAGGGTTTAACCAAATAATCATCAGCACCAGAGTTAAGTCCGGTTACTTTATCGTCCAGTTCACCCCGGGCAGTCAGCATGAGAATGGGTGTCTGCACGTTTTCTTCCTGTCTGAGTTTGCGACAAATCTCCAGCCCATCCATTTTGGGCAACATTAAATCAAGCACAATTAGGTCATACTCTTCGGTGGAAGATAGATCAAAACCCTGCTCACCATCAAAAGCTAAATCCACTACATAGGCTTCTTGCTCCAAACCCTTTTTAATGGCCTGTGCAATTTTGTGTTCGTCTTCAACCACCAAAACCCTCATTGTTAAGGATATATTATAGTCTAAAGCTGAGAAAAAGCTGAAATTAAAT
>Ga0210057_1001595_pt1 | contig 34107 bp, 49 predicted proteins | sample CryGeyCG2114_010_2_FD_183968 | JGI IMG/M metagenome (GOLD analysis project Ga0210057, IMG submission 183968) | Groundwater microbial communities from aquifer - Crystal Geyser CG10_big_fil_rev_8/21/14_0.10 (SPAdes) (version 2) | ecosystem: Environmental > Aquatic > Deep subsurface > Groundwater ... | reverse complement strand
ATTGAGGCTATTACTGGATAATCATCAGTGTTAATATGTCTTTGCATACCCGTAGGTTATTAATTGCTAACACAACTAGTATACCTGCGGGTATGCTTTTTAGTTTACATTCAGAGGCGAATTCAAGATGCATACTTGACCAATGTGAATAAGTTGTGTTATAATATATTTAGACCTTAAAAACAAACTGACAAACCAAATGATAACGAAAGAGGAAAGTGTGGAAGACGTTCTCTGGCTTGAACCTTGTGCAATATACGCACGCTTCTTGAACCGACTCGGTGTCGCTGAGATGCGTATGCGTATCTTGCAAAAGCTCAGGTCTGATGGCTTCAAGTTGGTCGGTGCAACACCAACCAACTTGAAAATCGGAAGCCAGGTATGCTTCAGATATGAGCCACCGTCTTGCGACATTTTTAATCGTCGTTCATTCTTTGATTCTCGAGAGAGATTCAACAGACACACGAGTATCACTCGTGTCGCGATGGTTAATCACGAGTGGAAAATCTGGTTGGGAGGGGTTTCATTTCCCTTCCCGATTGGATGGTTTTATTTGGTTCGCCAAATAAAACCAACGTCAGAAATATAGAAAATGTGTCGGCTTTGGCCGGCGAGCCCCCGCTTGGGGCTCGCCGGCTTTTTCTTTTATGTGTTAAAATTATAGAATAATTTAGATATTAATTTTAAAACTTTATATTTATGGCAAAAATAGATTTCGTATCAATGGGAGACATCACAACAGATGCATTCATTGATTTATATGAAAAAGATGTGCGTATTACAGAAGGTACGCACGGTCGACCGACACAAATGTCTATAAACTTTGGCGACAAAATCGAATACAATTCTGTAGAAATTATTCCAGCTGTCGGAAATAGTCCAAACGCATCGGTTTCTGCGCATAGACTCGGACTTAATTCTGCGCTTGTAACAAACATTGGTGACGATCAAAATGGTGAAGATTGTATGGCACAATTAAGACAAGAGGGTATAAAAACAGACTATGTTGTAAAAAACGAAGGAAAGTTTACAAACTATCACTATGTACTAAGAGTCAGGGCAGAAAGAACTATTTTAATAAAACATGAAGAATATGATTATGTAATGCCAACATTCGATGAATCTCCTTCTTGGATGTATTTATCTTCTTTTGGAGAAAACTCACTACCCTTTCATGACGAGATAGCAAATTACATAGAAAAAAATGATACAAAACTTTCTTTCCAACCAGGAACATTTCAGATAAAGATTGGTTTCGAAAAACTAAAAAAAATTTATGAAAATTCTGAGCTTTTCTTTTGTAATAAAGAAGAAGCACAGAGAATATTATCATCAACAACAAATGACATAATTTCACTTTTAAAGGGTGTTCATGAACTAGGACCAAAAATTGTCGTAATTACAGACGGGCCAGAAGGGGCTTATGCATATGACGGAAAGCAAGGTTGGTCACACCCTATGTATCCAGACCCAGCCCCACCAGTGGACAGAACCGGAGCTGGTGATGCGTTTTCTTCCACATTCACATCAGCAATAGCCCTAGGAAAAACTATACCAGAAGCACTTTCATGGGGACCAATTAATTCAATGTCTGTTGTGCAACATATAGGCGCACAACGTGGGTTACTGGCTCGTGAAAAACTTGAAGAATATTTAGCAAATGCACCAGAAGACTACAAACCAACAGAAATAATATAATGACATACGAAGAGTTTCTAAAAAATATGAGAGAATGTCCTTTTTGTTATGGCAAAAATAGAATCATAATCACGTAATACCAAACATACATATTGGAAACATGAAACATGGTGGAGGAGAAAGGTTGGTGATGTCGGAAAGTGATATTGATAACCTCATGGAAGAGATAAAATCTGTGATGTAAAAAAATCCGCAAATTCATTGGCGGATTTTTGTTTGGTTTTTCAAATTAAATCGAGAAAAATATTATAAAAAAGTATAATATAAAAAACACCCAAGGTATTAGAAGACTTATTTTAGGAAAATAATATTTTATTTTATCATCCTTGCTGTTTAATATACTCCACTCTGCTTTGTATAAAGAAAGAGGTAAATATTCTTCAACACATTGTATTATCTTATTCTTAACAATAGCCTGCTGTTTGTAAGAATACATTATCGCCCACCAAATAACACAGAATATAATTCCTATAAATGGAATTGATAATTGACCACCGTTCGAAATAAATGGTGTTTCTTTTGTAAAGGAAACTCCAAGTGCAGTAATTAAAAGTGTGTTCAGTGTAAGAAAGTATGTGTTTGTTTTCTGTCTTGTATCGCTGTTATGGTTTAATGTTTGTATATAAATATCATATTGTTTTAACATATGATCCTTATATTGTGGCCCATATTCTACAGAAGAAACGCCACCGAGATCAGCGCCACACACCTCTTCTTTTACTGAATCAATTAATTTTTTCATTTTCTAAACTTAACACTGAAATAAACCATAATTCCAGTAATTAAAACAAGAACCCAACTCATCCAAACAGGTATTGAAAGAGGACCAATAGACAATTCAAATCCATTTAATGCTCTATACAAATGCAAAAGTCCTGCAAAGAAAAAAATGAAAGAGGAGAAATAAAAATATGAAAATTTGCTCATAAAATATATATTAATTTATAATTCTACTGTTTATATTCTAACAATTTTTTTTCTTTTATACATTAAATTTTGTAGACTTATACACACGTGGTGTTATAACAACGCTATATTACAATAACACTAAATCCAACAATTCCATGGAATTGTCGGATGGGGTATAATAAATATATATGAAACAATGGTCTATAATTTTCAAAACACTCTCAAACATCAATCGTTTAAAAATTATTGAAATCCTTAGTGCGGAAAAGGAGTTATCAGTTACGGCAATTTCTAATAAATTAAACATATCATTTACCGCAACATCAAATCATCTAATAATACTTAAAGATTTAGATGTATTAAATAATCGTGGAAAAGATGGCAATGTCTTTTATTCAATAAATAAAAACATGCCTAGAAATTTTTATAGAATAATTAAACTATTAATCTAACCAAAATCTATCCAACAATTCCATGGAATTGTTGGATAGATTTATAAACTACTACCGGCTCGAAAGCCGGTAGTTTTGTTTCTTGCTTGAAAGCATGAGTAGATGGTGGTTATGTAGTAGTAATAGTAAAGCCGTCACTTCTGTCATCTTTGTCATCATCTTGGTTTTCTATGTAATTCATGATGACTTCATCAGTTACAGTACCTGAGGATGTAGCAAAGTATCCTCTTGCCCACAGGTGACTTCCCCAATAGATTTTAGAGAGTGCTTTGTCCTCTTGAAGAAGTTTTCGAGAGGTTTTCCCTTTTACCAGTTGAACAAAACGTGATATTGAGAGTTGAGGAGGTATGGATACGAATATGTGCACATAGTCTTTGGATATGTGACCTTTGATTATCTCCACATTGTTTGCAAAGCATATCTCTCTTACTAACGTGCGTACTCTCTGACCTCTTTTTTCAGTAAGTATTGGCTTTCTATACTTAGTTACCCATACTATGTGGTATTTCAGATCAAAGAGTGTATGCGAGCCTTTTCTATAATTAAACATTAGTTACATTATACACCTAAAGGGACCACCTGAAGGCGGGGGTGTTTCTACCAAAGGGGGACATAAATCATTTTTCATACCCTCCTCATACATATGTTGGACTTCATTTATTTCATGAATAGCTTTTAAAAGCATTTCTTTTTCTTCTTTTGTTGCATCATCTGGCATAACCCGAAGCGCATTATATAAACTTTCCATAGTACGCCTAAGACCATCCTCGGTCTTTTTCATCAATAATTCCTTTGGGATGTTTTGTGCACCACCACACCTTAAAATCCACCAATAAAATATCATTCTGACTTTCAGGTAAGGTAATAATTTATATCTAAAATTTTCCCACATAATACATTTTATTTAAAAATCTTCTAAACTTCTTTGTGTCTAAAACAATCAACAACATGATCATTTACTAACCCACCTGCCTGCATGAATGCATAAATAATAGTTGAGCCAACAAATTTCATTCCTCTTTTTTTTAAATCTTTTGATAATGCATCAGACTCCTTTGACGTTGCTGGAATTTGAGACATTTTTTTCCATTTATTTGATTTTGGTTTTCCACCAACAAAGCCCCAGACATACTTATCAAAACTACCAAACTCTTTTTGAATCTTTAAAAAAACCCGTGCATTAACTATTGTACCTTCAATTTTAAGGCGATTGCGGATAATCCCAGCATCTTTTATTAGGCGCGCGCGTTCGCGCGCGCCATATTTTGCAATTTTTTTGTAATCAAAATTATCAAATGCTTTTTTGAAATTTTTTCTTTTGTACAAAATCGTACGCCAAGAAAGGCCTGCTTGAAATGTGTCAAGCAATATATATTCAAAAAGTGTACGGTCATTGTGGCACGGCATACCCCACTCCTCATCATGATATTTAATCATGAGGTCGTCGTCTTGTGGCCATTCACATCGGTTTTTATTAACTTTCATACTCATCCAATTTTTGTTTTATATATTCACCTATTTCAACGTTGGAATATCCACCATTTTCATTTGCTACAGGAATGTATTTATGTTTTGGAATAAATGTACGCCCATTCGCGTTGGTGATTATGAAATATTCTACATCATCATCCGCGATTAAACGCTCATTATTAATTTTTTGCACTATATGGGCAACATCTTCTTCAGAAAGACCGTTTTCATATTTATTTTCTTCACTAGTATATGATTCAAAATTGTTCATATATATAAATATTATACATCAAAATCATATACACTAAGTATGTCAAACGCTCGGCTTTTGACAACAAAATCTGTCAACTAAAAATCCCAACCAACCTATTACCAAAAAAGGTAGGTTTTGTTACATTTTAAATTTTGGATTTTGCTTGCCCGCCGAAGCATTGCCGTGCCCTTCCGAAGTCTTTGATGAAGGAAGGTCGTAGGGGGGACTTTTGATTTTTGACTTTTGAGTTTTTATGACTATCGTATTCCAGTATCACAAGATAAATCTAATTCAAGAACCACACTAGGCTCAATTATAATATCCGTTGAACCACAACTTGGAAAAGGGTTACCGCCAATGGCCTGAATGCTATATTCTCCAGGCGGTAACGTAAATTTATAATTTCCATCTTTATCGGTGTCAGATTCTGCAAATAATGAATTCTTAGAAGTATTAGCTTCTACAACCTGCACAGTCGTTGCATATGGTTGGTCTGCACAAGAATCGTCTCCCTCACGCATTACTGGGCAAATTGGCCCACGCAATACCTGGCCAGAAACTCCAGAGTCAAATGGTAATATCCCTGTTGGTGAATCATCTTTTTGAATTTTTTCAATTAGTATTGAAACCTCTGTATCTTTACTTACTTCTAAATTAAATCTGGTTGATAAATTTGTAAGGAATGTTTTGTAACCTTCTTTAGATATCATTTCTTCTGCCGAAGTAATGGGTTGGTCTGCTGTCCTTGTATAAACAAGTCCAGTGTCTTTAAAACTATAAACTCCTTCTATAGTTTGCACTCCATCAAAGTCTTTTTCGATAAGACCCGGAAATGCTTGTAAAAATATTGGTGCACTAAATCCCTCTATAGGTTGACCAACGCGCTCTACACCAACACGTATTATTTCATCTTGGAAAAAAGTACTCTGATCACTTGAAGAACTTGTAAAAAAACCAAAAATCACGAGTAGTACAAGCAATACAGCTACTAAAATTATATTTGTTTTCATATACATCTAAAATACACCTAAAACAAAGTGTTTACAAATAATTTTTTATATTCGTTCCTTTAGATTTTTTAATAAAAATTGTTCAAAATTTTCATCTGTTTTTTCTTCTCTACTTTCATATTCTTCATAAAGTGTAAATAAAAGCTCTCTGAGAGTATTTTTTTCAAAGGAATCAAAATATTCTCGTGCCATTTCCAACATTTCATTCCTTGATGAAATCCCAAATTGTTCGCATCTAGTTTTTAACCCTATATTCTTCTTCAACTCTTCTCTAAATTGCTCGTCAGATAACACAGAGATTTTATCAAGAAAATCTTCGTAAGATTCTGGTCTTTTACCAAGTTTAAAAACATCATTATATGTACGTACAAGCTCTTCACACAATAGACTAAATGGTAACTCTCCATATCCTTCTTTCAATTTTCCACTTGCCATTTCCAATATTTTTGCCTCTTGCTCGTTTGTGAGAATTAATATTATTTTTTCTACTATCGGATTTATGATACCATGCATAAACTCATGGTCTTGGTTACTATAATTTTCTCTGTGAGAAATTATTATCTGTTCTTCATTTAGAGAAAAGTTTCTACCTGAATTTCTTTTCAAAATTGGATTTGTAGGAACAAAAATAACCCTTTTGGTTTTTGTTGTCATTTCATCTGGCCTAAAAAAATTTATTATTTTTTCAAATCTTGTGCGTATTTCTTCGATTTGAGCTTTTCGTATTTCGATATCTTTTTCCGCTTCCGCATCCATCTTACCTGCGATTACCGTACCGTAAAAACTAGATTTTAGCGCATCTAGTGTTCTAAAAAATATAGCCTGAATTCTTGCTATCTCCAATAAATCAATATTTTTGTGTTCTTTTATAGTCTCAAAAATATCATCTGTTCTTTCTGGATGTTCATAAAGAAGAGAAAGCATATACAGGGACTCTTCATCAACACCAGGTGCTTTTATTGATGTAAAAATTTCATCACTGTTTATACTGAGATCTTGTGCTACCTCATTTTGAATAAAATGTTCAACAATTTCTCGTGACAATTCACTCTCATTATCACCATACCTAGAATCCCTTACTTTCAATAATACGGAGGTCAATTCCAAACCATGTTCGCGTGCAATCAAAATCTCCGGTGTTTTCATCACCTCAAAACTATTGTTTTCTTGGTTTTCATTTGTTTGTGATTCGGGTATTTCAAAACTCATATCCATCTAAAATACACCCAAAATTTTTAGTAGGCAAATAGTGCTTTGTTCAAAGTTTTATCTGATATAAAACAGTCAGAGGTCAGTAGAATGCGAATTCACAATTTACAATTTTCAATTTTCAATTTTCAATCAATTTCCAATGAATTAATTTTCAAATATCGTTTTTGAATTTAGATATTTGTTCGCCGGCTGGCGAATTTGATATTGTTTCGGATTTCGTGCTTCGTATTTCGGATTTCATTTATATTCTTAATTCTTAATTCTGAATATTATCCCACCCAAAACCATTTCCAAAATGTCCCCATTCTGCCGTCTTTTCGTATTGAGGTTTTTTTAAATCTAGTAGGGAAATGATCGCACGAGGAGAAACATCAAAGTCTTCTATTTCAATTTCTTGATCATCCACAAATGCACTTTTCATTAATGCCTCTCGCTTTCCTATTGCATAAGCAAGATGCACTCTCACCTCTTTTGCATTGTATTTTTCTAAATATTTAAGCGCAATATGTCGAGCCATATATGCACCACTACGATCTACTTTTGTTGCATCCTTTCCAGAGAATGCGCCACCTCCTACCATCACATTAGGCCCATACGCGTCCACCACGATCTTTCTTCCTGTGAGACCAGTATCTGCGTCAAAACCTCCAATATCCCACTCTCCGGCAGGGTTTATGTAATACTCATCTGCTTTTATAAGAGAACGAACTAGCTTTTCCAATTCCACAGTATTTGTATTCTGGAAACTTGCAACAACAGTTGTGATGCTGTTTCCATCTATCGTCACTTGGGTTTTACCGTCGTATGGATAAACTTTAAATATCTCTCGACAAAGGTTTCTTGCAAGCTCATACTCTAGTGGCATCCGGCTTTGGGTTAGGGAAGTGGCAAAACCAACCATAATCCCCTGATCACCTGCACCATCGCTATCTACCCCTTGTGCTATTTGGGGACTTTGTTTACTAATTCTTTTTATAATTTCAAATCCATCACCAACAATTCTTTTTACAATACTATCTGTGTCTACCTCCGCAAACGAAGTAATCTCTCCTTTTAATGTAATGCAGCCATGCCCGCCCATTGTCTCAAGAGCTACCCTACTATCTGGATCTTTTTCTAAATATGCATCTAATATTGCATCTGATATACGGTCACAAATTTTATCCGGATGCATTGGACTTACAAATTCACATGTTTTTTTCATCCCGTTAGAAACAGGAATCGCTTATTAAGCGCTTCCGTAGATTAATTTATAATTAAATTTTTTACTCATATTCTATATTTATTTTTCTTGTGAAGATTGAGCCCATTAAATGTTTCCAACGGGGTTCATCTTATTTTTTAAATAAAAAAACTCTCCTTTAGGAAAGTTATTACGCTAATAATTATCTTCCCCTTACGGGCTGGAATTAGCACCACTCCTTTTGGAAGGTTGCCGGAATCTTAACGGGCCAGTACCCTAGATTCTCTCTTGATAATCGACTTTTATTCTTTTTTATACCTACATATATATTATACACAAATAGCATATATTTAAAATATTGTTGACAAAGTCTGTTTTTCTTATATTTTATTTATGGAAAGTATCACTAGTCAATCAGAGGCAACCATGGATAACCAACGCTTAGATTCTGCCCAGATGTTACGAATCTTTGAAAACGAAAAGAGTCGTGGTGGTACAAGGTTTGCTTTAGACCTTGTCACTAGAAGAGTTCTAAGATGTTTCGAGGATGAATTAGAAAGAATACCTAGGTTTAGAGGCGGAAGAGAAGGAATGGTTCGTATTATGCGCAACATAGACTCCGAGTGGATAAGGTTCGCACAAACTGTGCCAGAAGCTGAGTTGGACTCATTCAGACGACATATTAAAGAAATCGCTGGTAAGCCAGGGTGTGATCTTAACTTCCGATCTGCAACCAACGAAGTTCTGGATATGCTTTCACAAACATCCAACCTCTAGACTTATGGTTTTAAATACAAATAGGTGGCGCAAATATTTTGCGCCACCTATTTTTTAAAACCTAATTAAGTTTATTTCTATTGTAATAAAGGAGCATTTCTGTTATCTCTTCAATAAACCAAAGCAGATCCAGGTGTTCTTTTATTATTTGTTTTTCTTTTTCTTTTGATCGAGTAAATGTAGGCTCAAAATTCACATTAGATGGAATTGTTATAAACATACTTTTTTCCTTAAGCGCGAATCTGAGATTTTTCTTATTCGCAAACCACCAATCATATATCACAGACATAAAATCAGGCGAAAATATCTCCCTGGCTTCTATTGGATTATTACTCCTTATCTCAAGAAACTTTTCAAAGTCATTCCACTCTAGTTCTGTTTCTTTAATATCTAACCTATTTATATTCATCTTATGTGAACCAGTAAAATATCCACTATCAGCTTCTGTCATCACGTATGTTTCTCCCACAAAAGACTTATTTAGATTGATTTCAATAAAAAATCCCTTGAATACAGTAACCTCATGACTACCATCTTTTGTCCTAACAGTATATGTTGCCAACACTTCAGAAGCCCTAATATTGGTATTTTGATATGTTGAAATAATTACCTCATCTACACTTACTTGTTCATACGAGGAGTATAGGCTACTGTGTTCAAATCTAGCTATGTAATCTTCTTGTTTTTCTTTTATTTTTTTAAAAGAAGAAAATCCATCAGAAAAACTCTCAAAACTCCACCCAAACTTTGTATTTTTTACTATTACATTCAAAATCTTTTCTCTAAAGTTTTTTGAATAATTATTTTTATTGTTTTTTATTAAAAATATAAAAAATACCAAAGACAAAGCCAAACAACCAAAGACCAAAATTGGCCACCAAATAGTTTCAAAGTTTATTGAGTATAGATTACCAAAAAAGGCGAGGATTAAGAAAATAGTAACAACAACACCAAAAATACCAATATTATATTTAATAGCTTTTTTCTTTTCATCTGAAAGTCCAGCCAGAGCAGGAGAAATCTCCTCTTCCCAGAGTTTTTCAAATGAAGCTTCTCTTTTTATTTGTTCAGGACTTTTTTCCATTTATTCGCCAATATATTCAAAGCGTGGTTTTTTCTCTCCATCTATTTCTACAACTTCTTCAAACATCTCAATTGGCCTCACCCACATCTTAGAAAGCTCATTTTCGTATTGAGCCTCATAAAGCACCAAATCTTCTAGTGTTTCAGAATGCTTAACTACACCAAGCACTTTGTACATCCTTCCTGATTTTGAATGTTTATATAAACCTAATTTCATATATTCTTTAGAACATCTTTAAATAACATTTTTGTGTTAAATTGAAAATTCATATAATCCTCAATCTCCTCTAGCTCTATCCATTTATATTCAGAATGTTCGTCACTTAATCTAACATCTTCCTCTGCGGTTGTGCATAAAAATATCACTAAATATGTTCTTCCACTATCACTGATACCTACATTAAGTATGTTTTTTATAATGCAGTCCTTGATTCCGGTTTCTTCTTCAATTTCTCTTAAAAAACCCTCCTCTGAACTCTCATCGTTCTCTAATCTTCCACCAGGCAACAACCACCAATCATTTTGTTTTAATACTAAAATTTTACCGTCATCCCTTCTTAAAATAGCGCTCTGATTAACTTTAAACAACTTATGTTCACTCATTTTATTTTCTTTTTAATACCTTTTCTATTGCTGATTTAATAGAACCCTCTCCCATACCATAATGCTCAATCAATTCTTCTGGTGTTCCTGATTGGCCAAATTCATCACGAACTCCGACAAATTCTATTGACACAGGATAATGCTCTGCAAGAAATTCAGCGACGGCAGACCCCATCCCACCAGCTATTTGATGTTCTTCCACAGTCACAATTGCACCAGCTTCTTTTGCAAGCTCTATTATGGCTTTTCCATCAAGAGGTTTTATGGTTGCAAGATTTAATACAATCACATCTATTTTTCCTTTCAGCTCTTCAGCAACCAAAAGTGCTTTGTGAAGTAGTGCGCCAGTCGCAATAATTCCAACCTCTGCTTTTTTCTCTGAATGCCAAAATATTTTAGCTTTTCCGATTTCAAATTCTGTTTCTTCTGTCGTAATTATTGGAGTCTTCTCGCGCGCTAGACGAATATAAGTAGGAAATTTAGTCATAGCAGACGCAATGGTCGCTTTGCGAGCTTCAATAGAGTCACAAGGTGAAATCACAACCATGTTTGGAACTACTCGTGTAATAGCGATATCTTCTATAGCTTGATGTGTACCGCCGTCAGGACCAACAGAAATACCTGCATGGGAACCTGCAATTTTTACAGGTACGTCGTTATAGCAAATTGTCGTGCGTATCTGCTCCCAATTTCGTCCCGGAGAAAACATCGCATACGAAGTAATAAATGGAATCTTCCCCATTCTAGCTATGCCTGATGCAACTGATGCTAGATTTTGCTCTGCCACACCAATTTCAATAAATCTATCTGGAAAAGCATCTCTAAATAAATTCATTTTTGTTGAATCAGTAAGATCAGCACAAAGTCCGACGACATTTTTATTCTGCCGTCCAGCCTCAAGAAGCCCCTCCCCGAATCCTTGTCGTATAGGCACTTGCTCTACATCTTTATCAAATATTTTTTTGTTTAGGGTTTTATTTAACATAAAATAGTCAGTAGTTCGTAGTCCGCAGACTGTTAAAGACAAAGTGTTTTATATAATATAGTGTTTAAAAATTATTTCATTGGAAATTGATTGTAAATTGAAAATTGTAAATTCGTTGTTTACTAAGCTCTTATCTCTTAACTCCTAGCTCTGTGGTCTACTGACTAAATTCTTACTCATGCTCACCCCTAATTTGTCCGCGCAATGTACGCAACTCATTAAGCGCCATTTTGCTTTCATCTTCATTTGGTGATTTACCATGCCACTCAGCTTTGCGCATAAATTCTTTTACACCCTTTCCAGGAATCGTGTGAGCAATCACCACAGATGGTCTTTCAAATACCGCCTTTGCCTCACCAATTCCTTCTGATATTGATTCAAAATTGTGCCCATCCACATCCACCACATGCCAACCAAAAGATTTGAATTTTTCATCAAGTGGATCAAGTGGCATTACATCTTCTGTGTATCCATCAATCTGTATATTGTTGCGGTCAATTATTGCAATAACATTATGAAGTTGTTCTTTCCCCGCAAGCATTATTGCCTCCCAGTTTTGCCCCTCATTAAGCTCACCATCCCCTAGCATGCAATAGAAAAACTTATCTGAAGATCGTCCATTATCCATTCTGTCGGCAATAGCCATTCCCACGGTCTGAGAAAGGCCTGAGCCAAGTGGACCAGAACTCGTCTCTAGCATTGGAAGAAAGTCCCTATGTGGATGTCCTTGTAGGCGAGAGCCAAATTTTCTAAGTGTCTTAAGTTCACTGACTGGGAAATATCCAGCATGAGCCATTGTTGCATAAAGAACTGGGCAAATATGACCATTTGAAAGCACCAACCTATCTCTATCTTTCCAAAATGGATCTTTTGGATTATGTTTTAATTCATTGAAATATAAGTATGTAAAAATATCTGCCATTCCAAGAGGGCCAGCAGTGTGTCCTGAGCCAGCCTCAAGAAGCATTTCTATAATAGAAACTCTAATATCATTTGCCATCAATTGAAGCATTTTTATTTTTTTAGAGTCTAATTGCATAATTTTATAGATTTTGAAAATATTTTATAGATTCTTCTATATTTATGTGATCAAATATAGCAGATCCAGCTACAAGCTTATTTACGCCTGCCTCAACTAGTTTAGGAGCTGTAATTTTATTTACTCCTATATCAACTGCAATTGTAACATCTGGATTAACTTTTCTTAAGTTTATAACCTTCTCATAAACTTTTTCTTCAAGAGAAACTCCGTGATATCCAATTTTGTCACTCCCCATAAATTGCACAAAATCGATCTTATCGAAATAGGGAAGTAAAAGATCATTTGATTTAGACGGACGAATAGCAATACCAACTTCAAAACCATTTGATTTTACTTTATCAATTAAATCATTCATTACAGATGTACTGTCTATGTGAAATATAAAAGTAGAGGCACCAGTACCAAGCAATAAATCAATAAAATACTCTGGCCGATCTATCATCAAATCAAGTTCGAATTTTATATTTCCGTCTATAAGTTTTATATTCGTATTTTTTAAAATCTCTAGTTCATCTCGTGCGTTATCATCCGTAAAAGGCCACGTCTTTGTATGTCCCAATACACCGTCCAATATATCAACCTGTACAGTATCAACAAAACCACGCACTAGATTGACTTCATGCATTATTTCTTTTCTTGTATTTTCTATTATTGCAGGAACAACCCTAGTCATCAATTTTTTGTATACGCCTTATGTGTCTCTCATCTTCAGAAAAATCTGTATCAAGCCATAACTTCACTGCACGTTTTGCCTCATCATCTGTAAGAAATCTTGAACCAAGAGAAAGTATGTTGGCATCATTATGTTCTCTGGAAAGTTTTATTACCTCTTCACTTCCGCCATAATAAACTGTCGCACGAACATTCTTAAAACGATTTGCTAAAATAGCTTCACCTTGACCAGACCCACCTATTATAATTCCAAGAGTATGCATTGGATGCTGACTTACAGCTTCAGCAACAGGTCTTATAAAGTCTGGATAATCGTCCATTTCATCATAAGAAAAAGCACCCTTATCCACAACCTCATAATCCAATTCTAAAAGAAGGGGAATTAGTGATTCTTTTAGTTTGAAACCAGCATGATCTGAAGCAATAAAAATTTTCATGAAAATTTCTTTAAATATTTTTTGCTGTTTCTAATACATGCCTTACAAGCGTATTCGTATACCCCATCTCATTGTCATACCAAACAAGTACCTTAACCAAATTTCCTCCAACCACTTTTGTCATCTGTAGATCAATTATTGATGCGTGGGTATTCCCAACTATATCAGAAGAAACAAGTGGTTCTTCAGAAACAGTAAATATTCCTCTCCACCTTTCTTCTTTAGATGCTTTCCTAAAAATATCATTCACCTCTTCGACACTTGTGTCCCTACCAGAGATAAATGTAATATCAACCAACGAACCAACAAGTACTGGCACCCTCACAGAAATGCCGTCAAAAAATTCAATTCCTTTTACTGCTTTGGTAGTCGCTTCTGCGGCACCAGTTGTTGTGGGTATTATATTTACAATCCCAGATCTGTTTTTCCTAAAATCTTTAGCGCTCGGACCATCCACAAGACCTTGTGTTGCTGTAACAGCATGAATTGTGTTCAAAATTGCTTTTTTTATATCAAGGGCTTCTTCCATAATTGAGACTACGGGGGAGGCGGCATTGGTTGTGCAAGACGCATTTGCAGACACATCACATGTTGCAAGCCTATCTGAATTCACCCCCATTAATACAGTAGCTCCCGGCACACCACCATCTGGTGCATCTTTCACTGGAGATGAAATGACAACCTTTTTTGCACCCGCTTCAATGTGCGCATTTGCTTTTTCATAATCTGCGAAAAACCCAGTTGACTCAACAACAACATCAATATTTAGATCCGACCAAGGTAAATTTGCTGGCTCTCTTTCAGACAAAAATTTTATTTCCTTACCACCAACAACCATTTTATCTCCCCTGACTTCAACATTATGTGAGAATGAACCATACGCACTATCATGCCTCAAAAGATAAGCAAGATTTTCTAAATCTGCTAAATCATTTATTGCGACAATTTCTATATCTCTGTTTTCGATTGCAAGACGTAAGAAAGCTCTACCAATACGCCCAAAACCATTTATTGCTACTTTTACCATAAATTACTAAATAAACTTTTAAATATCATATTTAAATTATATCACACTAAAAAATCCATCATTCCAACATTTAAGAGCTGTTTTTTGAGAACAAATCCTTTATAGATAGGAAAATATTTGATAGTTTTGACATAAAATACCCATGCAAAAACTTAATATAAAGAAGTGTAATAATAAAACCTAGACCCAATATAATGCCAGTCGTATTTATTAAAAATTTTATGTCTTGTATAACCCCCCCCAAATAATAACCAAAGGATATAAAAACAGCACTCCATATAATCTGTCCCAAAAATGATGCCGTGTAAAGTCTGCTAAATTTTATATCCAATACACCAGCCACAATAGCGAGTGAGTCTGATATAGCTACCGTTGGTGATATTTTCAAAAAAAAGAATATCTTGACGAAATGATCTTTCAAGACATTAACCCACGTATTTTCTGAGTTATTTTCTAATTCAGTTATTTTCTCCAAAATTTTTCTAGATCTTTTGAATTTTCTTAATAGATGTTCCCCAAATTTTCCAAGAGCAAAAAGAAAACTATCTACCGTAGTTGTCGTGATAACCCATATACCAAAAACCGCAAATGGATTAAACACATCGAGAGAAGCAAGAAAACCCGCAACAAATCCTCCAACAGGTCCAAACAGCAAAATTATTACGGGTAAAATAAAATACCCGTAAGCAGTCAACCAGTCGAACAATGATTGTCCTAACAATAATTCTCCTCCTGTCATATTTGAATAGTATGTTCCTTTTTAATTATTTTCTCAACCCAACAATTGTTATTAAAAATAGGTCCCAATCGTTTAAGATCGGGACCTGTGCCCATGAGGCGACGCGACTGAGTGAACCCCCAGATAGAGTATCTGGTGTCCCTAAGCGACATGAGGTATATCTATATTATATCTATTTTTCTAAACTTATTTTAAGTTATACACCTTTTTTTGACAAACTTGGAAAAAGGTTTCATAAATGGTATTGTATCTGCTATGAATGAAAAAATTGAATACCCCATAAGAATAAACCGATACCTTTATATAAATAATATATGTAGCAGGCGAGAGGCAGATAGAATGATTGAGAAAGGACAAATATATATCAACAATAAAAAGGCCGTACTGGGACAAAAAGTTGAAGAGGGTGACGAAGTCACACTATCTGGTCATGCAAGAAAAAAGGTAGGAAATTATATATATTATGCAGTAAACAAACCACGGGGTATAGAGAGTCATGGTGTTGGCACTGATTCTGAAGACATAATCTCAAAACTGGAATTATCAGAAAAAGTTTCTGTTGTTGGCAGGCTTGATAAGGACTCAAGTGGCCTGCTCTTGCTCACAAATGATGGAAGGATAGTTGATAAAATGTTAAACCCAAAGTACGATCACCAAAAAGAGTACGTTGTAAAGGTAGATAAAGATTTAAAAGAAAGTTTCAAGAGAAAAATGGAGAGTGGTGTAGATATAGAAGGATATATGACAAAACCAACAAAAGTTACAGTAACAGATAAGAGGCTTTTCAGAATAATACTAACCGAAGGGAAAAAACATCAAATACGTAGAATGCTTGCCGCACTTGGGTATACGACGATAAAATTAAAAAGGGTTCGTATAATGAATATACTTCTTGGCAAATTAAAAGAAGGAGAATATAGAAAACTCACAGATGCAGAAAAAAACACCCTTTTAAAATCATTAGATATTATTTAGATAGAGTGTTCAATATAGTGATAAGTGTGCTGAAAAGACCAGATATCAAAGCTATCCTTGTTGGCCTGTCGTTATACCACTGTTTTATGGTGTGTTTCATATACAAAATTATACAAAAAATTCAAAATGTTTATAGCTCACTTAAATCTCTAGGTAGAAACAAGTTTAACGTCCACTCAAGGGCTGTTCTTATTTTCGCACGAGTTCCCAATATTTTTGACAGATATGCGGTACGATAAAACCACCACGCGATAAACCCAGAAAGTCTTAGACCAAAAACACTAGCCAATGCGCCACCCTTTCCAAGAGAAACAATAAATCCTTGATCTTGCCAAACAAATTCTTCTAAATTTGTATCTCCATCTATAAGCCTCTTTATATTTCTTCCTGCAAAAAATCCTTCCCTTGTAGCAAACTGTGCCCTGGTTGGGTATGCACTATCTGGCTTGTCTTTTTCTGGAACCCATGCAAAATCACCTAATGGGAATACATTGGGGTATTCTGGGAGTTGTAAAAATCTATTTGTAACAACTCTATTACTTCTTTCGTCTCTTTTAAACACCTTGCTGGCACTTACCTCCAAATCAGACGCTAGTGCTCCACCCGCCCAAACAACAGTCCCACCCACAACTTTTTTATCCCCAATCCAAACCGTATTTTTTTCTATTTTAGAAACTCTAGAATTAAGCATTATTTCTATCTTTCCTTTTTTCTCCAAAATATTTTTTGTTCTCTCGGCAAACCACGGCACAGTTGGTGATATAAGCATTTCTCCTGCATGTATCAACTTTACGGAAGAAAGGGGATAGAGCTCAGGATAAACATTCTTTAATTCTTTATTAAAAACATCTGCCATTTCACCACAAATCTCAACTCCTGTTGCACCACCACCAATAATTATAAATGTTAGTATCTCTTTCTTTTTGTCCTCATCTTCTATGGTCTGTGCCTCCTCAAATCTGTGCAACATATGATTTTTTATTTTTTTTGCATCATTTAAGTCTTGAAGAACAAGAGCATTCTCTTCTGCTCCTTCTACACCAAAATAGTTTATCTTTGCGCCAGGTGCCAAAACCAAATAATCATAGCTCAACTCCCTAACACCAAAATCATTGTCACTAACATCTACCTTGTGTGATTGTTTGTATTTTATCGTTTGATTATCAAAGTCAACACTTGTCACATCACCTTCTATAAAATCACTAAGACAACATTGAGGCAACACCCTAAGTGACTGTGTAATACTTCCAGGTAAAAGATTACCCATCGCAACTTCGTGAATCATTGGAACAAACAAAAAATAATCGTTTTTATTTATTAAAGTTATAAAAATATCTTTTCGCCCATGCATTTGCCTATGCAACTCCATATAAGTATGAATACCAGCAAAACCAGCACCAACAATAACTATTCTTTTCTTACCATTTCCCGTCTCTTGTATTGTAGACATATATTACATTGTAACTCAAAACCAAACCCAATCCCAATATATACGAAAATATGCTGAATTCAGACTTCAACCATATTCAAGAATTTGTGTTGTGTTTCTATTGTTAGAATGTTTTTAAACTAGTTTTCAAACTCTCCGACAACCCAATCCATCTCTCCTTGCCAATTTCTATTTAGGCACCTCCAACCAGGACTTTGTGAATGCGGCCTACCACTAGTTTCCATATCAGTTACGCCGAGCACATAATATGCGCCACGGGAAGCATCACAACCGTAAGACCCAGCACTATACCGATAATATCTATAACCATCACAATTACTTGTCCCTTTTGAGTCCTCTGGCGTATCAGCAAGAAATTCGCTACTCATATTGCCCATAAAATTATAGTTTTGATTTCCAACATCCCAACCACCACATCCATCATAATCAGATGTCGGATATCTTCCGTTTTTATCATAATACAAAGCAAGAGCTTTTCTTGCTTGAACCATATCCGACAATCTTTTAACATCCTTTGCTTTGGTCCTTGCTGTATTTAAACTAGCCAATACGACAGAAGACAAAAGTCCAATTATTGCGATAACCACCAATAGTTCTATTAGTGTAAAACCTGATTTTAGTTTTCTCATATTTCTGCAGGTAAATATGTTTCTGGTGGCAACTTATCACCACCAAAAGAAAGCAAAAGTATTACAAAAATAATAACCAAAATAACACCAATAATAATAATTAAGATCTTATTAGCGCTTTTATTATCTGATACAAAACCTTTATTTATTAACCAGCCAGAAATGCCGGTTGGATGATTATTCGTATATAAAAATTGATTGCTTCTTTTTTCTCCAAATTCAACAGACATGTTTTTATTATACAATACTAAAATGATTCTACACACCCCAATCCCAATATATACGAAAATATGCTGAATTCAGACTTCAATAATTTAATAAGAATTATTTAGATTTTGGCCAAATTTTTGCTGATTTTGGATAGATTTTTGTAATTGGATGAGCAGAGCAATCATGAACCCTTGCTATGCACACTTTTCTGCCGTATTCAATTAAGTAATAGGTGATAGTAAACCATTCTTTTTTGGGAAAAATCTCCATTAAATCTTGTTCTATTTTTTTGGGATCTTTGCTATCTGTTAGATCAAACTTTTGTGCAAACCGTTTTACATGAGTATCCACAGCAATCCCCTCAACTACACCATATGCATTACCAAGCACAACATTTGCGGTTTTCCTTGCGACCCCTGGAATAGTGAGTATTTCCTCCATGGTCTTGGGGATACGACCGCCAAAATTGTTTTTAACAATTTTGGCAGCACTCAAGATATTTTTTGCTTTGTTCCTATAAAAACCAGTAGAAAAAATGTCTTTCTCAAACTCAGACTGTTTCGCACACACATAATCATCAAGTTTTTTGTATTTCTTAAATAGTTTCTCTGTAACAATATTCACCCGCCTGTCGGTACACTGGGCAGAAAGAATAACCGCCACAAGTAGTTCCCAAGAATTACTATATTGTAGTTCTGTTTTGGTTTCTGAAAAAAGTTTTTTTAATTCTTTTAGTATTTTCTTTCCTCGTTCTTTTCTTTCTTTAAGTTTTTTAGGATTCATATTTGTTTTTGGATTTTTCCTTAAAGAAAAATAAAACAAACAAAAGAGTGCTTGTAATCAATGAGAGTATGCAATACTGACAATATGCCTTTATAACAAACATCTGTAAATACAAGAAAAATAGACTCGCGGCAAAACCTAGTGCAAAAACCCACACCAATTTATTCATTAATACGTCTGAAGTTTTTCCCGATATATAAAGCAAGACTATATAAAAAACAGTTATATAAAAAAGCACTCCAAGTGCTGCTGTAGATATTGGCCCAATTTCTGAATAAGCGCTCTTGAGCACAACATCACACCCCTCGATAATCGTACAAACTAATTCATTTTGAGAAAAATGAATAATAGTCAGATAAAAAGAGTCTAATATACCAACAACAGATAGCCCCAACATCGCCCATAATACTGATTTGTTTTTCATATTAATAATATTATATCACTACTTTTTCTTATAACACTTTTTACATACGCCAAACATTTCAAAAGAGTGTTCTGATATTTTATCAAACTCTTTTGAGTTCTTTATAAATTCTTCAACAAGATTATCCAAGCCGCACATATCAAAAGACTCTACACAACCACAAATTTTACAAACCACATGATGATGGTGTCCCTTCGTAGCAATCTCATAAAACATGGCATCCTGTCTCATATCAACCTCGCGCAAGATTTGAGCATCCTTAAATAAAGATAGATTTCTAAATATCGTCGCTCTATGGATACCAGTATCACGCAGAGCTAGAAACACATCTTCGAAGCTAAATGGCTTCTTTGAATCCATCGCAAATGCTAATATTTTTGACCTTAAAAAAGTAATTTTTACACCAGCATTAGCAAGAACTTGTTTTTGAGCTAGTCCATAATTTACTCTTACATTTTTCTTATTCTTTGACTTTTCCATACCTAATAGTATACACTATCTATATGCCCAATGCGACCGAGTCGCATTTGGGATGGGGAATACAGAAGAGAGGATAATGTATCGCATTTGATAAAATTCTGTACCACTACAAAATATGCCTGATATAACAAACTCACTATACGCAATCATCGCATCTGGAACCATCACAGCAGTATCGCTCGTTGGCGTTTTTTTTGCATGGAAAGGGTTTAGAAAACTTTTTGAGCGCAATCTCCCCTACTTTGTTAGCTTTTCTGCTGGCGTATTTATTATGGTGGTATTGTCACTAACAAATGAAATAAGAGAGTTGGGTATTGAAATACCAACAACTCTCGCATTAATATTATTTGGTGCCCTTTTAATACACACAATTACTAAGCTCTTCCCCGGCTCCCACCACCATGAGGACCCAGATTGTGAACATGAACATTCACATATAAATGTTCGCAACATGTTCATTGGGGATGCCATACATAGTTTTGCAGACGGTCTCTTGCTTGCGCCAGCATTCCTAATTAATCCACTTCTTGGGTTAAGTGCATCTATCGGTGTCGGCTTCCACGAAATAGTTCAAGAACTCTCTGAGTTTTTTGTATACAAAAAAAGCCACTTTTCAACAAAAAAAGCTATAAGTTGGTGCATAATGAGTTCAGCAACAATGATACCAGGCACGATACTCGGCCTATTTGTATCTAATAACAATTTTCTTTTAGCGCCTCTACTTGGAATTGCATCTGGTAGTTTTCTATACATAATAGCGACAGACCTTATTCCAGACTCATACCATCAAGCAAAAACAAAATCTAAATACATCATACACATAGCATCAGCATTATTTGGAGTTATTCTTATGTGGTTTATTGTCTAAAATTTTCTAGAATCATAAGCCCAATGTAACAAAGCTTGTCTTTGTTTTGGTCTGCATGAAAAATCACCCTTTCTGCAATTCTTTGTAAGCTGTGCAATGTGTCTTTGTATCGCCTTCCATCTTTTTATTTGCCTCATATCCTATACTGGTATACGACGCCCCATATAATATCTACAATACCACTCAAACCAACCCCTCGGATCGTTTTTGTATATCCAACCATTTTTTATCCATACCAATAATGGTTGGCTTGCATTTACTTTAAAAAAATTAAACTCCTTATCGTGAAAACCTGAAGAGAATTTCACACCCACAAACCAGTCCTTTGGATACTCTTTTGGTTTGTCAGACATATATTTCCCACCAAATACACCAATCCCCAACATCTCTTTTGGTGTTAGGTCTGGCTTAAAATCTTTATCGAAATTCTCACCAACAGGCTCTACCCTCCAATAAGAGTAACCCTTTTGCATTTTATTATTAACAATAATTTTTTTCTTTATAAATCTAGCCATAATATCTTACCGGCTAATTAATAGAACTATTACTTGAACAAAAAGCAAAACAGAAACCCACCAGCCCAAAAAGGACGCCAGAAAACTAAACATTATTTTATTTTGCAAAGACTTTGGCAACAGCTCTTTTTCTCTCCCCTCTTTTTCTTGTTTTAGAAGGAAAGGACTTACTTTAAAACTCAGAAAAAGACCATTCAAAACCAAAATTACACCGAGAATAAAATGCAATCCTGAATAAAAACTAAAGCCATTAATATTTTTATAAAAAAATACACCACCAACCCAAGCCAACAAAGTTCCAAGCCATATAAGTGGTTTTGTAACTTTATGAGTTCTTATGGTTGCCTCTGTCCAATAAGCAGATTTGCGTCCCAATAAACCATGAATATCTATCACAGTAACAGCACCAATGCCTATTATAAAACCAGCTAAAATAAAGAATAATGAAATAAATATACTCATATATTAATTATAACAAAAACGAAAGCCCGCGCACTTTAAGTGCGCGGGCTTCCCTTTACTTCTTATTACCAATCACTGTCTGCCGTATCATCGTCGTCATCAGACCAGTCATCGTCTTCCATATCGTCATCGTCTGAGTCCACTTCCTCCTCGTCCATCTCCTCTACATCGTCATCTAATAGATCTGAGTCAAACTCATCATCATAATGATTCATCATCATAAAACAATTAGTTTATAAATTGTGTTGATTTGAAAAAATCCCAAAAATCAACTAATCGCCGTTTGCGATAACCACATTGTATTCACAACTTAAAAAAAGGCAAGTATTTTTGCATAAAATAAAAAGTATCAAAAAAGCCTTGACTTTAGGGCTCTTTTTCTAGTTATCCACAAAGCATGGGAGGAATATGCTCGATTTGTTAGCACATGCTCATAAATAAGTTTTATATACTAAAAAAAATTTTAACTTTGCTTTTAATACAAAAGGGGTGGATAATATATCATCATAAATAAACACAACATGGGACAAAATAAACCGTTCAAGACGTCAACCGTGTTTATAGCAATTTTTATAATTGGCTTATTTTCTGGTCTTTTCATTGGCCAACAGACAAATAAATCCACAACTCTAACAGAAACACGCCTTCCTAAAAACTACGATTTCATAACTCAAAGAAAGTCTAGAGAATTATGTAGACGACAGATTATCAGACGACACGGCCTCACTTATATCAATATATTATAGAGATTTAAACAATGGCCCATGGGTTGGTATAAACGAACAAGAGCTCTTCTCGCCAGCCAGTCTAATCAAGGTTCCACTTATGATGGCCTACCTCAAACACGCCGAACGAAACAAGGAAATACTTGCAGAAAAAATAAAAACACCAGCTTTGATAAATTATGAAGAGCAAAATTTTCAATCCAATATAAAATTGGAGTCAGAAAAAGAATATACAACAATAGATTTGATAGAAAGAATGATTAAATATTCAGATAACAATGCCTATGATCTATTATTGAACCATTTCCCAGATGACGAACTGATGCGCATATATAATGATCTTGGTGTGAATATATCACGAGCAAACTCCGATCCGGCTGGGAACATACTTACTATTCGCGACTACGCTTCATTTTTCCGTATTTTATATAATGCAACATACCTAAACCCAGAGATGTCAGAAAAGGCCCTCAGAATACTGTCTGGAATAGATTTCAAATATGGTATAAAAAGAGGTATACCTAGTGATGTGATAACATCACATAAATTTGGTGAAAGATATTATTTAGAAACCGGAGAGAAACAACTACACGACTGCGGTATAGTATATAAAATACAAGGTCCATATCTATTATGTATAATGACAAGAGGAAAAGACTTTAATAATCTCTCTAAAATAATAGGTGAGATATCAAAAATCACATACGACTTCACAGACCCTAAAAACTAGCTTGGTTTAATTTCTTATTTTTTTTGCCAACCTTGCAAGTTTTTCATCATCTTCCCTCCTCGCATCATGAGAAGACAAATAACCAGGATATTTATCAAAATAAACATCAAGTGAGGATTCTATTTTCTTCCACGTACTCATATCAGCCGTTCTGTGCATAGGAAATAGTTTTGTATGCACATGATCTACCCCAAAACCCTCCACAATAAGACCTGTTCTGCCAACGTCTTCTAACTTTTCGTCTAAAAGTTTCGCAACCTTTTTTGTGGCAAACATAAGCTCCGCAAGAACGTCATTTGGTAATTCAAATACATAACTAGAATAATGCTCTTTTGGTATTACCACAGTAGCGCCTTCTGTATTTGGGAAAATAGTTAAAAAAGCTAGGTGTTTATCATCCTCCCACACCTTATGGCTAGGCACCTCACCCGCTACAATTTTGCAAAACAAACAATCGTCCATATACAAATTATACCAAAAATACTAAGATTTTTGTTTAATATTTATTTCTAATGATTTAAGCGCCCAATCTGAAAGCATTTCTCTGTCCTCTATCACCTCTTCTGGCACTAACCAATATGAAAGAGTAACCTCTTTTTCTTTTCGCATATATGTAAAGGCCCAACTATCATAATCTTCATAATCTTTTTGGTTTGTATCATCAACCTTAAAATATAATGCTCCATCAATAATAATTCCAAAGATGGTTCCATTCTGAAAAATCCCCCATCCGCCAAACATACGTTTGGCAGAAACACCCTCCCAATCTGCAAAAAGATCAAGTATATAGTCTTTGTATGACTCATCTATCATAATTAGTCTAATATATTAGAAACAGATTATATTTTTATCAACAAAAATATACAAATTTTAAGGTATATTTTGTTTATTTAATTTCTATCAAAACCTCATTCCTGAGCATAAACGGTGGAGTGAATGGAGGATTATAGAAAGCTGATTCTGGCTTTCCGACAAACTCAACACTATCGTTTTCCAACATATTAATAAGTTTTTGTTTCTTTACAGCAATTCTACTATCGTTTGGATACCAAGAATAGCTAAGTACAGCGACTTTTCTTTCAGGAACTTCTTTTATAAACACTTTTTCATTATTTGGAACAGGTATTGTGTCTAGTGTGTATTTGCTTGGCATTACAAAAGATATTGTATGCAAACCCACGTCATCAATCTCACCCTCAATCACAGGAGACGTCATTGCTATTTTTTCTGATTCCATTTCTTGTACTGGTGATGTCATTGCTATCTTAGAATTTGATTTATTATTACCGAATATAAAATCGGCGACCAAACGAAATCCTTTATTGAGTGCTTCACGATAACCACCCTCTACCTCAACATAAGCAATAATATACGGCTCATACTGCCTTATTTCATATCCATCTTTTTTCTCCAACACTGAATATTTTGGCTTTTCAATACTTCTTGTAGAAAAAAACCATAAGCCACCCAAAGCATGATTAGTGCCAATAAAATAATAAAAATGTATTGATATTTGTTCATATGATAATTATACACACAAACAAAAACGGCCAAAATATATTTGGTCGTTTTTGTTTTTTTTAATACTATGTTTTAAAGATTTCCAAACCATCTTTCTAGGATATTATGAACAGACTCTGGAACTCTACTCCTAAGGATTGCTTCCTCGCTAGAGCTTAGACCGTGTCTCTCCACAATACTATCTATTCTGTCATTTGCTTGTTTTGTCAGAAATACTTCCGCATCTGCTTTTGTCTTACCATTACTTATAAGGACTTCTCCAATAGTCCCACCACTTTGTCGCAAGTCTCTCATTTCTGTTCTTGTAAGACCTGTAAATGCTTCAAATTCCGCTTGTTTTTTTAATATTTGCTCACGGTGTTTTTCTCTCAAAGCATCTCTTTCTTCTTTTGTCAGATTTTTAATGTTTGACCTCATATCTTCTCTGAAGCCATCCCTCACATCATTGGTGATTAATTCACCCATCATCATTTCTCCACCCCTCATGCCTCTACCACCATCCCTAAACCCTCTTTCAAAACCCTGTCCACCAGCGTTTGCGGATACTATCCCCACTCCCGCAAGTGAGAAAAGACCTAATACTAGTATTGAATAAAGTGCTTTACTTTTAAAGTTTGATTTTTTCATGATTTTTATTTTGAGAATTATTACTTGTAATTAAGGTCTTGCCGAACAACTGACCAAAACTTTGCTAACTTGGTTCGGCCTATCATTAGCACATATCTTGGTCTCTAATTACTAATACAAACATAGAGCGAGTTTATTTCACTTTTTTAATAATCTAAAGTGCTTGTGGGGAAACCACGCCTTTCACCCATCATTTCACGCATAGAATTTCTGCCGATTATAAAATCAAAAAGTCTTACACCAAAAGCATCAACAGAGTCTCCAATTCTTTCTCCTATAACCACGACACTGTCGCCCTCTTTTAGCTCTTTTTCCTTTGGTAAATTTGTGTCTATATTAAACCTTACAACAACGCTTTCACCTTGCTTGTTTGTAAGTATAAAACCATCTTCCGTAATAATATTTATTACCCCAGGATGAACATTGTTAAATCTTTGCATCCCATACCCACGATACATACCACCCCAGATAGAAAGTCTATCTTCTTCTGCAAACCTAGACAATTTTTGGTGTAGACCAATCTGTGATACACAAAATGTGCCAATTAAAAGCATAATAAGTATACCGAGTAAAGAATATAGGATTGGCTTTCTATAAGAAAAAGAATATTTTTTGACAAGCTTCTCTAAAATAATCACAAAAATACAAACGAGCAAAAGAAGCACCCAGGGCAAAGACATGAAGAACACACTAATCCCATGAAATCCAAATTCTGTTGCAAACACCACGCCATTCTGTGAAAGAATAAATAGTATAAAACTAAAAAGGTATACTAGAGCTATTGCAAATATAAAAACACCAAATGCCATTAAAAGACCTTGTAATATGAAGTGCCATTTGGATTTCATCTCAACTTCTCCAACTTTAATTTTATCCAAAACAGTGTTCTTTATAGATTTGTTTTCTTTTGTTTTATTCATATGTTGGATCTAATTGCTTATAATATTTTTGTAATAATTTTTTTCCCCTACCAATCCTTACGCCAACAGTTGACACTGGTATTTTTAAAATATCAGAAATGTCTTTATAGCTCATATATTCAAAATAAAAAAGTATCAGTGGCTCTAGATATTTTGGCTCTAGTTTATCCAAACACTTGTTGATAGACTCTTTTAATTCAAAATTATTAACCCGATCATCAGCAGACTCTTCCGCTATCGGGTGCGGGAAAAGAGTGTCTGAATCAAAAAAATGTAGTGGGTCAAATTTTTTACGTTTCATAGCATTTATGAATTCGTTGTGTGCAATGCGATAAATCCAAGAGGAAAATTTTTGACTTGTATTAAAACCTTTTATATTTGTATATGCTTTTATGAAAACATTTTGTACCAAATCCTCCGCATCTTCTCTATTTGAAAGAAATTTTTTCGCATATCTTTTTAATTTAGCTTCATATCTTTCAACCAAAATTCCAAACGACTCAATGTCGCCAGTTTGAACAGTTAAAACTATTTCCTCATCTGTTTTTTCTCCCATATTCCCTATTGTATTAATACAACCAAAAAAGGGTTATATTTCAGAATAACCCATTTTTTAATAATTATTCAGTTTAAATTATTCTAAAAAATCCTCTGTTGTACTAGCCACGAATTCTATGTCTCTAACAAAGTTTAAGATACCGTTACCGTTTATATAAGAAAGAGAAAGTGAATTCGTATCCTCTTCTGACATAAACACACCAAAATAAAATGTTTCCTCGTTGAACACTGCTTTTATAACAGGTGTATCTATTTCTGGAAGTTCAATAGGTTCTGCTTTCAGATCTTCTACATAAACCCAAGTACCAATAAATGTTGCATCTTCATCGCCTTCGTATTTATCCACCACACTGCCATCATCCAAAAATTCTCTTGTAAATTTTGAGTCATCCGTACTTCTCCAAAACCCGATCACTGGATCCGACACGACTTCAGTATTCATCTCCATAGATTCGTTTATATCTGCTCTATTTTGAATATTTGTAACCAAATAATAACCAATGAACAAAGCTAAACACAGAATCAATAAGTTTACTATCTTGTTACCCATATTTTTTATTCATTATTAAGTTTTAATAATAACCTTTTTCAAACTTTATGAGAAGGAGCAGTACTTTCTACAATCTTACAAAATATACAATCTTTCATATCTTTACATTATATAACAATATACACCATAAGTTGTATTCAAAAGATGTTTTACTAAAAAAATTATTTCTACCAGCTTTTACAGCATTCAACTATTTTTTTAAAGAAACTTCCACTATTTTTATTTCTTAAAAAAAATACAATTAAAAATAAAACCCATAAAGCAACAAGATAGATAATAGTATTTATATATAGACTTGCTTCTAAAATATAATACATAACAACAAAAAAAGTTACTAGTAATGGAAATTTGAAGAAATCAAAATTTGGTTTTGATTTACTAGATAAGTAATAAATAAATCCCACAGCACTCCCACCCATTAGTATTGCAAGCGATAGTTGATCAATTATATATATTCCTTTGATAAACCAATATACAATCCCGGTCATCCATGTCATACTCACGGCACCACAAAGCGCACATACTTTAGGAAAATACGTATGCAAGATTAGAAACAAAATAAAATAGACCGACAAACATATTAATGCATTTATCATATGGCCAACATTAACAAAACAGAGGTTATTGTAAGTAGGAGAAATGTAATAATCATTCCTTGAAATGGAACAATCCTTTTATTATTCATTTTCTTTAACACATTACTTAAAGGAGAAGCTATTATCACGGCAACCGCTCCAAACAATACTCCTATCAAATATACATCCACTGTATATGTTGTTCCATATTCACCAAGAAAAGAAACATAGAGGGGTTTGTATTCACGAAGCATTGGTATGAGTGGTAATACCGTAGAAGCATATATAAGCACCGTTACTACATCATCTTGAAAAGGAATATATTTTTTCTTTAGCATGCCTTTAAGCCACAGACCAAGAGCCATAGCAAAACCTCCAATGAAAGTTGCGACTACAACACTCGGTACTCCGATAGATGCCGCAAACACCGCCAAAGCCCCAACACCTATTGTACAAAGTGGACAATGCGCTTGAGACATCGCTGGATAAGCAAATAAAGTCAATGTAAGTAAAAAATATTTTTTCATAATTACATCCTTAGAAATTCTGATGTTGATCCGTCGGTGTTTATATAGTAAATCACCCATTCCTCCATCTTTGGACCAGGCATCCCTGGAGTTCCTGAAGGCATTCCAGCAAGTGCAATTCCTTTTATATCTGGCTTCTCAGAAAGCAATTTCTCTATCGCATCAAGAGGAATGTGTCCTTCTACAGCATATCCGTCAATTACAGATGTATGACAAGCCATTAATTCATGTGGAATACTGTACTCACCCTTTATATCTTCCAAATGATCAAGATTTATTTCATTTACAGCCACACCTTTATTGGACATATATTTACTATAAATATCACAGCACCCACAACTTGGGGTTTTATATATATCCATACTTAGTTTTTCACCAGTTGTTTTTTCTTCGACATTTATATATTTATTTCCAAAAAGATAAACACCCCCGAGCACAACAAATACTAATATCAAAATACCTATAAATGCATTCTTCATAATGATTATTTATTATTTGTTAATTTCTTTACAAGAAATATTACAAGTAAAATACCAACCAACAACCAAACAAATGAACATAGTTCAAAAAACCAAGATGATCCTACACCAAAACCACCCGAAAACATGTGACCTCCCCACATACCCTCACCGTAATAATCTGATTTGTCATTTTGATATCCAACACGATTCATCATCATGTTGTATGGACCAGGGTACTCATTCATTAATTCAACCATTCTATTCGCACCAACCTCATCCAATTCTCCGCCCATCATTTTATCCATCAAAATCTCCATTTCCTCGTGCACATCACTTCCAACTGCTGTTGTCTCAACATAATTCATCATCGTATTTCCAGAGTCGGCATCATCAAAATCTCCCATATGAGCAAAAATAACAGATGGAATCAATAAAAGACCGAGCAAGAACACAAAAACAATTTTATATATATATTTCATAAATATTATTTAACAAAATGGTTATATAATGTCGCAAAAATATAACCAAAAAGAAAGCTAATAATTACAGCCTCAATGACGCCGGTGAGAATCCCAATTGATGAAAGTGAGAAAAACATATGCCATCTACTCATCATCTCTACTCCACCCATATAAAAACCAAAATTACCGAAAACACCAAGAAACAATATTGTCATAGCCGATACTCCAGCTAAGGCATAACTAAAAGGAAGTACTTCTAATTTTTTCATAATAATATGATTATTCTAATAATTAATAATAACTAAACCAACTTAACTCTCTTCAAGCTCATTGCATTAACGACGACAATCACGGTTGAAAGACTCATTACAAATGCACCTATCTCTGGTCGGAGGAAAAATCCAGCAAATGCAAAAACTCCTGCCGCAGCTGGTATTGCAACCACATTGTACCCAAGCGCCCAGACAAGGTTTTGTATCATTTTTGAATATACTTTTCTAGCAAGAATAATAAGTCCAACCACGTCTTTGGGGCTATTTTTCATAAGCACAACATCCCCCGCCTCAACAGCTACATCAGTCCCAGCTCCAATCGCTATACCCACGTTTGCTTGAGTAAGAGCTGGAGCATCATTCACACCATCTCCAACCATAAGCACAACATTACCTTTTTCTTGTAAATCTTTTATATGTCTATATTTATCTTCTGGCAAAACTTCTGCAAAATATGTATCTATACCAAGATCTTTTGCAACATCACCTGCGACAACCTTGTTGTCTCCCGTGAGCATTGCAACCTTTATACCTATTTCATGAAGTTTTTCTATTGCTTCTTTTGATTCCTTTTTGATTGCATCAGAAAGAGCAATAAGACCAATAATTTTTTTATCATCTGAAACATACACAACCGTCTCACCCCTATTCTCAAGATCTTGAGCACTCTTTTCACTATCCTCGTCAGAAACAGACAAATCATTCATTAATAATCTATTACCAACAGCATATGCAATACCATCATATTCTCCAGTAATACCTCTACCTGAAAAATTTTTTATATTTTCAAAATTTTCAGTCGTTATAGATCGGTCGTCAGAATATTCTACAACCGCGTGTCCAATAATATGAGATGAGTATTTTTCTATTGAAGAAGCAACAAACAAAACTTTCTCTACAGAGACATCATCAGTCGTCACAACAACTTCACGAACTGCAAATTTTCCTTCTGTAAGTGTCCCTGTCTTATCAAATACAACATAATCTGCTTTTTTTATTACCTCTATTTTCCCAAGATTTTTTATAAAGATACCGTTCTTGAGTGCGAGTGATGTGGTAATCGTAGTAACTGTTGGTATAGCAAGACCCAGGGCGTGAGGACACGCAATCACCAGTACTGTTATTGCAAGAGTAACAGCAAATACAAAAGTATGACCAAGCAAGAAATACCAAACAATAATAGTAAGAACTGCTGTTATCCCGGCAACAAACGTAAGTATTGCGGAAGCTTTATCTGCAATTTTTTGAGAGTTTGGTTTTGTTCCTTGGGCTTCTTTTATTAGTTGTTTAATTTGTCCAATTGTTGAGTTCTCGCCAACTCTTTTAAGAATTACAGTGATAGAGCCGTCAAGACAAATGGAGCCAGCGACAACTTCATCGCCTTTTGATTTTTGTATTGGTTTTGATTCTCCACTAATAAGAGACTCATCTATGTTTGCACCACCTTCTTGTATAATGCCGTCTGCAGGAATCTTTTCTCCGGGCTTTACGCGCACAATATCGTCTTCTTTTAAATCATTAATATCTACATCTTCTTCCTTGTCACTCACAAGTCTATGTGCTTGTTTAGGCAAAAGCTTTGCCACTTCTTGTAGCGCATCTCCAGCAGAAACACTTGATTTTGCCTCTAGATAATGACCAAATAAAAGCACCCATATAAGAGTTGAAATTTCTAGATAAAATTCTGCATTTATTGAAGATATAAAAGTAGATGCCACAGAAAATAAATACCCAGCACCAACAGCCAGAGAAACGAGTGTCATCATTCCATATTTTCGTGCTTTTATTTCATGCGAAGCGTGCTCGAAAAACACCAAAGAAAAACCAAATATAATAGTGGCTATGGCAAACTGTATCCACTTACCGAGAGCAAACGGACCAAAACCAAGGAGTTCTGCAACGTTGGCGTTAGTTAAAATGAGCGGTATCAGAAATATTGTAACAATCCAAAATCTCCTAAGGAAATCTTTCGGTGAACCATGCATCATCATACTTGAAGCGTGACTTCCGTGGTTGTGCATATTATGACCACTCATATCCGAATGGTCTTTCATACCGCAACCTTCGTGGTGATTGTATTCTATTTTTTTTTCACTATGGCAACAGTCTTTCATAATTTTATATAGTTATCTTTTATACATTAATAGTATACCCCCAGGGGGTATACTAAGTCAAGTGAATTATTCATTAAAAGTGGACAAATCAAACTTCCTATCTATTCCATCTATTCCTCTTATAAGAAGTAATGTTGGATTTTTTATTTCCTCACTATCAAATTTCAAAACACCTGTTCTGTGATGTCCCCCAACAGGATCGCCGTCCCAACTTATTGGGATATATTCATTACCGTATATATTAAATAAGGATGAGAGCTTTACGAGATCATAATTTAATTCAACAAAATGTGTCCTCAACGTAATTCTGAAATTTGTATTAGCTTCATTTAAAGATTCTACCGACACTGTCACATTACCCTCTTCATTTAACAACTCCACAGCTGACACTATTTGTTCTTTGTCATCTATAACATCGATCTTTTCAACTTCTTTTGTCAGAATAGAATCTTTTCTACTAAATAAAAATATTCCTAATATTATTAATAAAACTATAATCAAAATTGGATTTAGATTTTTCATGTGCGACCATATGTTATTACTTTTCTTCCGATATAGATGATTCCTACTATATTAAACAACAAACCAACCCAGAATAATTCGATTTGATATTGACTTACCACACTCACAAATCCAGTAACTCCTATGATAGGTAATATATTTACAAGATAATGTGCACAACATGAGATCATTGCACTTATGGAGGTCACACCCGACACAGCAAGTATATTATTTGATGAATCTGAATGATGAATTAAGTTTTTCAAATAAGTATAAAGACCTATTTGTATACCAAATCCAACAGCAAGACTTACAACAAAATACCAAAACTGAGAAAACTGCTCTAAGGCAAAGTTCCAACTTGATACAAGTGTGATAATAACAAAATACACAACTAGTAGAGAGAGTGTTCCTAGAATTCCGTAAAAAAAAGATTTTTTTATCATAATTTAGTTTTATTAAACACCACATCCACCACCCCCTTGTGTTGGTTGTGTTTTTATTAGAGATAGAATTCTTCTGTATCCACTAACGCTTGAGTACGCTTCACCAAGTATTTCCTTTGGGCTGACATCCTCTAGACTAAGACCGTTTTGGTGAAGATACGCTGTAATTGTATTATATGTCTCTGGAAACCAGTATGAATTCACTTTTAAAGCAATTTTGTACATTTCTTCTTCTCCAACTCCATTTGAAGCCAATAATTCAAGTAGGCCAAGCATTGCCATTCCATGGTTACAGTCTGGAAAATAGGTTGAATTTCCACAACATGGTCTGTAAATATTTTTTGATACATCTTCTACTAATGCTTGTTGCTCATCAGAAAGAATCACAAAAGAATGTCTGCTGTAGTGATTCATCGTATCTCCTACAGCTAAATCCCAACCACCAGTTGATGCAAAATTGCCCGCTCCACCATATTTTGCATCTCTCATCGGACCGTCTTCTAAAACAGGATTTTTATTAGCTATCCCAAATGCCCATAATAAATTCAGTAAATATCCAGCATTTTCTTGTGTCATTTTCAATTCCTTATTATTTTCCTTATAGAGTAAGTCGGCCATCTCTTCATTCATACCACCTCTTCCTATATAAATTGCTTCAAATTTTTCTTTATCAATAATACCCACATCAACCATGCGTTTCCCTATATCATTCCATTTAACGGGTAATATGACACTAGCATCGTTTGACAATGATAATTCTTCAGCTCCGTT
>Ga0210057_1001594_pt1 | contig 34108 bp, 39 predicted proteins | sample CryGeyCG2114_010_2_FD_183968 | JGI IMG/M metagenome (GOLD analysis project Ga0210057, IMG submission 183968) | Groundwater microbial communities from aquifer - Crystal Geyser CG10_big_fil_rev_8/21/14_0.10 (SPAdes) (version 2) | ecosystem: Environmental > Aquatic > Deep subsurface > Groundwater ... | reverse complement strand
AGAATTAAAAAAAGAATTTATGGTGGAATACGACGAGACTGGTTCAATTGGCAAGCGTTATCGCCGCCAAGACGAAATCGGCACACCTCTATGCGTAACTTATGATTTTGATTCAGTCAATGATAAAATGGTAACAGTAAGAAATCGAGACACTATGGAACAAGACAGAGTGTTGGTCACGGAATTGAGTAAATATATTTCAGTTGAACTTGAAAATTGGTGAAGATAGAATGTGGTATGATATAATTATACCAACAGAATATAGATTTTAGGTTTTTGATTTAAGAATGAATTAAGAATATTGAATATAGAAAGATCTTCGTTTTTGGTTCCAATTTCATTCTAAAATCCGACATCAATAATTAAAAATATAAATAATTTGGAGGGGAAATGAAATTATTAAATAAAATTAAGCTTAAATCCAGACTTACTTGTTTAGTAAAACATAAAGATAAAAGATTAAAACCAATAAAAGCTTTCACCCTTATCGAACTTCTCGTTGTTATCGCCATCATCGGCATCCTGGCTGGTGTGGTGGTTGTTAATGTGGGATCAGCTCAGGCAAAAGCCAGGGATGCGAAAAGGATTAGCGATATGAAAGCAATTCAAACTGCGCTTGAAATGTATTATGACGATAATGGAGTATATCCGATATATTGTCCCACTAGTGGGGGCTCATATTGCCTTGCTACTTCACTAAGTACATACCTCAGCGGATTTCTTTCGACTTTTCCTACTGATCCAATCGAAAATAGACCATATGCTGGGCTCACATATAGATATTCAAGTTACAATGATGGAAAAGGGTATCGGATTTTTACTCGGATAGAAAATAGCATTAACAGCAATGTCGTAAATATTTTTACTGCAAGAGATGGAAGCGGAAGTTCAAGTGATTGCAATACTTATTATCCTTGGGAGATATATTTACTTTCGTCAAATGTTGCTGGCAGTGATTTAGGCAACTGTTCATATCCTGGTTGGGATAGGTAATAAGTAGTGGGGGGATGTTTTAAAATATTTCCAACCAATTGAATATATTATGAAATATAAAACTTATAACAAATTATTCAAAACCAATCGCCAAAAACCAAAAAAAGCTTTCACCCTTATCGAACTTCTCGTTGTTATCGCCATAATCGGTATCCTGGCGAGTGTGGTTGTGGTGAATGTGGGGAGCGCACGGGAAAAAGCAAAGGTTGGCAAAGCGGTTTCAGATATGAAAGAGATAGATACAGCGGTAAACATGTTTCTTAACGATACGGGTGTATATCCCGGCGATTGCGGTCTTCTTTGCACCGCCGCAAACGATCCTTTCATTAATAATCTTGGCGTAAGCGGTTGGAGCGGACCCTATATCTCCGGCGGGATCTATAGCAAAAACCATTCGTGGGGAGGGCATCTCGGATACTATAATGGTATAGATCCAGGTGGAAACGCATACTACTTACTTTATTTAGATGATGATCCAGCAGGCACTGACTCGACTAATAATACAGGTGTAATACCACTTAGTGCCCTCATAGCGATAGACAAAGTTCTCGACGACGGCATCTTAAGTAGCGGACGAGCTCGGGCTGGTGAAGAAGGAGATCATAGTAATGAGGGACGTTACAATGCAACCATCGGAGAGATAGTTATCAGAAATTATATTGATTAATATGATGATATAATAGTACTATGAAAAAAGCTTTTACCCTTGACCATTGGGCGGAAAAAATTGTATTGGAATTTGCTATTTCAAAAAAATGTGAATATTTATCCCATGGAAAAGATATTCATCCATATGTTGATAATCCGGGCTTAAGTCTGTTCAAAATGAGATCAGGTTGTCATCCTGTCGTTAGCTCCTCACTGGGAGAAGGTTTTATGAAGAAAAACGATATATCCACGATTGAAATTAATATTAAAGAACTGTGTAATAAATATGATTTTTTTATTTATTTTACAAAACAAGATAATAATGGTTTATATAAAATAATTAATATTTATCATAAAAAATCGTCAAATTCAGGTTTGTTTGTAAATGAATTTGTGAAAGTTTCCAACTGGCTTGGGCTAAAGATGGAAATAATGTGTTATTGACACCGGTAAATAAAATAATTATACTAAGAGTATAGGATATAAAATAAGTAATAAATAAGTAATCGGAGGGGAGTGAATAGAAAAATAGCCCAATTCTTCCTTAGTTTTTTCTTAATATCCATATTGATTTGTGGGGGTGGTGTTTTGGCACAAACAGAAGTGCCTAATTTTCCGGACACCGGCGATGGTTTGGCTGATCCAAATAGTATTGACTTTTCGGATGATATTTTCTTTGATAGTTTCAGTGATAATGTTGACAGTAATGAATTAACAACTGAGGAAACTAATGTAACTACAACTACAACAGAAATCGTATTAGACACTGAAGAAACGACTACGACGAGCGAAGTATTAACAACTACAACAACGGCTGTACTAATCGATATTGAAACTGGACCAGTTACTGACTGGATGATTGTAGTTTTGATTGGCTCAGTCTTTATGGGTTTAATATTTTTCGACTTGGCGATTAAATCATATATTTTGAGATAATTATGACGACAAAAGTAAAAATTTGGTTAATGATTTTGGTGCCGATGGCAATTATATTATCAATTTATATTACTTGGTATCTGTCAACTAACAAATCATCAGCTAATATTTTGACTGATCCAAATCAATCTGTGCCAACAACGACCGCAGTTAGCCTTATAACCACCACAACTACACCGGGAATTTTTCAATTAGTTTTTGAGGCTGGGTACAACCTGATCGGTCTTCCATACTATTATTCTCCCAATGACGGTAAATCAGTTTTTCATAACTCAGTTAGCAAAGATATCTATGCGTTAATTGATAATAGTTGGGCTTCTATTTTTGAAAGTAGTGCAACTATTTCTCCGGGGCAAGCTTTATGGGTAAAAGAAACTGCTGGTGAAGTAATTAAATCGAGCGATATCCCAGTTATTGCTAATCCGGTTCAAACCGATAAGCCTTTTACTATCAAACTTAAAAAGGGTTGGAACGCTTTAGCTAATCCTTTTCCTCAAGATATAAAATTTTCACCATTGATTAAAGTGGCAGGTAAAGGATTAATGACTTTAGAGAATGCTATTAAAACCAAAATTGTCAGTAACTCGTATATTGCTTCACCTTCCGACAGTAAATATATTGAAATAAAATCAGGGGAATTATTGAAACAATTTCAAGGTTTTGTTATTAACTCAGGCGGTGAAAATTTGAGTTTAGTCTTCTCACCGCCGTCTGGAGAGACATCAGCTACATCCGCAGTAACAACATCAGCCAATATTACGACTACTAGATCAGTGTCGACAACAACTACTTCTATAAAATGAAATTATGGATAAGTTTCGTTATACATATTACTCATCTATCTCAATCTTGATTATTGCCGTAGTCGGGTTAACGGTTTTTGCGTCTCGACAGAACCAAGTTTCTAAAGCGGATAAATTTTCAATCACAACTACCAGTCCTGTTTCTCAATCAATTTATAGCGAAACAGTTGAGGATAGCTAATTGTACTCAAAAACAAAATTTCTGTTAGAATGTTCTTATGTTAAAATTTAATAGTCAATTGAGCGAGATCTCAGGGCTGGGTGAAAATTATAAAAAACTTTTTGCCAAAAATGGTATTCTAACCATTGAAGACCTACTTCGTTACTTTCCCTATAAATATATTAATTTTAATCGAACAACTAAAATCTGCGATCTCAAACTTGGGAACAATTCAGCCATCAAAGTTAGGATCACTGATATTAAAGAAAAAATTAGCCATCGTCGTCGAATTTATCTTTTAGAAATTGTAGCTAGCGATGCAACGGGAATGATTAAATTTATATTTTTTAATCAACCATATTTGAAAAATGTTTTTTCAGTTGGCAAAGATATCTTTTTTTATGGAGAAGTAATTGAGGTAAAAAAAGCCTTAACTTTAAGAAATCCAAAATATAGTTTTTTCCCACAGATCCAACCAATTTACCACACAATTCAAAGTTTAACTTCAAAAAAAATTGCCTATTTTGAGCGTTCTATCATTAATTTAAATTCTGGTATCGAGGAAGATCTGCCGAATCAAGTTTTAGAAAAATATCAATTAATTTCAATCAAAGATGCCATTTATAAAATCCATTTACCTCAAAATAGTCATGATATTTTCACTGCCTATCGGCGTTTGGCTTTAGAAGAAGTCAGTTATATTATATTAAATTCTTTAAAAATTAGAGAAAAAATTAAACAACAGACTGCCTATCCAGTTGAAATTAAGTCAAGGTATCGAAAAGATTTTGAAAAAAAACTTGATTTTAAATTAACTACTAGCCAAGACAAAGTGATTAGCGAAATACAAAATGATATTTCAAAAAATCAACCGATGAATAGATTGCTACAAGGAGATGTTGGAAGTGGGAAGACCGTAGTTGGGGCGAGCGTTATTTATCAATGTTTTAAATCAGGAATTAAAGCCGTTTGGTTAGTGCCAACTGAAATTTTAGCTCGACAACAGTACCTAAAACTTAAATCAATATTCTCAGATGAAAATATCAATATCGGACTTTTAACTTCAAAAGAATCTTTGATAGAAAATAAAGTCAAAAAATCGTCTTTTATTGACTGGCTCAAAAAAGGTTTTCTAGATATTGCAGTCGGGACACACGCTCTATTACAAGATAGTATCGAGATAAAAAAATTGGGGTTGGTGATAGTTGATGAACAGCACCGTTTTGGAGTCAAACAAAGATACAAATTAAAGAAAATTTCTCAGAATCAAGCCATTGTTCCTCACTTTTTGTCCATGACTGCTACTCCAATTCCAAGAAGTTTAGCTTTGACATTTTTTGGGGATTTAGATGTTTCTCAAATTGATGAACTGCCAAAAAATAGATTGCCAATCATAACCACAATTATTAAAGATGAGCAACGAGAAATTGTCTATGAAAAAATTAAGACTGAATTAATCAATCAGCATCAAATATACATAATAACGCCACTAGTTGAGAAAAAAATTAATGAAGATGATGAAAAACTTTTTGATTTGGATAGCAAAAAAGCCGCCAAAGACGAGTATGAAATAATCAAGAAAAAATATCCAAATAATCGAGTTGGATTATTGTACGGTAAAATGAAATATGGAGAAAAATCAAAAATTATGGATGATTTCAAGGCTGGTAAAATTGAAATTTTAGTTTCGACGAGCGTAGTAGAAGTTGGAGTCGATGTTAAAAAAGCGACAGTGATCGTAATTGAGGGAGCAGAAAATTTTGGTCTATCTCAATTGCATCAATTTCGAGGTAGGGTGGGAAGAAGCGATTTACAATCCTATTGTTACGCTATTGCACCGAGTAAAAACCCAGTTTCGTTAGAACGATTAAATATTTTTTGTCAGTACAGCGATGGGTTTAAATTAGCTGAAAAAGATTTACAAATCAGGGGGCAGGGCGATTTAGGTGGTCTTAGGCAATCTGGAATGATGAAATTGAAGATTGCCCGTTTGTCTGATAAAATATTGATTAAAACGGCTAAAGAAATTGCAATAGAAATGATAACCAATAACTTATTTGATAAAAAAATTATTGATAAAAAACTAGCTCAATATTTTCATCATTTACATTTAGAGTAATGAATAAAAATAGTTTAAAAAAAATCGTTTCTAATCTTGAACAATACCAAACTTTAATTGGTACATTGCTGATAGTTAGTATATTAGTTGCAAGCGCTATAATGTTGGTCTTAAATTTTCAATCCGAAAAAAATAACGACACTAGCAACGAACTAGTGCAAAAAGTGACTAATTTAGAGCAAGAACAAAAAAATGTTAACCATAAAATTAATCAGATTATTGATTTATTAAATGAAAATAAAACCACCAGCAGTAATATCACAGAGACGGTCAAGAAAACTAGTGCTAGTTCAAAAAGTACTCAAAATATTTCTACTGCCTCAACGGGTTTGATTAACATTAATAGTGCAAGTTTAAGCCAACTCGATTCTTTATCCGGTATCGGTCCAACTTACGCTCAAAGAATTATTGATTATCGCAATCAAAATGGCGGGTTTAAATCAATTGAAGAAATTAAAAATGTCAAAGGCATTGGCGATAAAACTTTTGAAAAATTTAAGGGCAATATAACGATTTAGCCTTAAGTATTATGCAAAATACAAATATTCAACAAAACATTTCACTTGCACCGTATACAACCTTTAAAGTTGGTGGAATGGCTAAGTATTTTTGTGAGGTAAATAATATTGACGATCTTAAAGAGGCATTGGATTTTGCTCGAAAAAAAAAGATTAATTATTTTATTTTAGCTGGGGGAAGTAATTTAATAGTTTCTGACAAGGGTTACAATGGTTTAATTATTAAACCAAAATTTCAAAATTGTCAGATTGAAGGTAATAAAATTAAAGTTGGGGCAAGTTTTGTTTTGGACAAATTAGTTAATCTCGCTAATGACAAAGGGTTAAAAGGTTTAGAATGGGCAGGGGGATTGCCTGGAACGGTGGGCGGAGCGGTGCGAGGCAATGCCGGTGCCTTTAAAGGAGAAATACGAAACTGTGTTTCAAAAGTTAGATGTTCGAATCTAGAATCTAGAGGATTGAAAGAAAAAATTAGGAATAATAAGCAGTGTCAGTTTGGGTATCGAGAGAGCGTATTCAAGCATAACCACGAGATTATCTTGGAAGTAATATTGCAAATGCAAAAAGGCGATCCAAAATTATTGAAAGAAAAATCACAATTTACTCGGTATTATCGAAAAGAAAAACATCCTATCAATTTCCCCTGCGTCGGTAGTATCTTTAAAAACATTCCAACCGATACTACCACCCCCGGGGTAGTAATACGGTTTAAGGATGTCGTTAAAGATGATCCGTTTTCAGTGATTCCGACCGCAGCCGTTATTGACCGAGCTGGATTAAAGGGTTATCAGATTGGCGGAGCACAAATTAGTCCAAAACATACCAATTACATTATCAATCTAGGCAACGCCAAAGTGCAAGAAATTATCCAGGTTATCGAACACGAAGTTAAAACTATTAAAGAAAAATTCAACATTGATCTTGAAGTCGAACCACAGCTATTGGGATTTGATAAAAAATATGATTGGGAAAGTAATTAGTTGTTTGACAAATCTTTTGATAAATTTGACAATCTCATAATATGAGCTTAACTAAACATGACCTAAAATCAATTGAAAACATTCAAACTATAGGAGCCGAATTAGAGAGAAAGAGTGGTCTTATAATGTTCCAAATTATTTCTCAAATTTTCCAGTCACCCATGAAAATTCTTTTGAAAAATCAAGTTCAGGGCAAGAAAAACCCGGACTTTTTTCGGGCGTTATATCGTAAGTTTCAAAATTTGTTATTCCTAAGACATAAAAAGCACCCTGATCAGAATCGCAACCATATTTACCGGGTTCAAATTTTTGATAAGCAAAACTATAATAATTTTTGCTCTGGTTAAAGTTGTTGCATTTTCCAATATTTTGCAATTTAGGATATGGATCAACTGGGATATTAGTTATTAAATTTTCAGCATTTAAATTTTTTAAGAATGATTTCTCTTCACCCGGGTCAAAATTCATTAAGCCAAGATCGAAACCAAAACAATCATTATCACTTGTATCGGGATAACGATTGTTTTTATCATTGTAGAGTTTTAAAGTTGATTCGATTAGATGAATGTTAGTAATTCTTGTATCGTCTCGTTTGTGAGCTTTTGTTTGGCTGAGATAAATTATTGCTAAAACGAATATTAGGGTAATCGTAATTACGGAAACAAATAAATTTGATAATCTAAAGTTATTATTATTCATATTTAACTATTTTATCACAAAAAAGCTTTATTTTTAACTCATAATCGGCTAGAATTGGAAGAGTAGAGATACTTCATTTGATTAAAAATTGAAAATTATAAATTGATAATTCCAAAATCTTTGGTTTTGGTTCTGCCGAGGTGGTGGAATGGTAGACACGCAGCCTTGAGGTGGCTGTGCCCTATTGTTGGGCGTGGAGGTTCAAATCCTCTTCTCGGCACCATTCGATTTGTTATACTCGCCTGTGGTAAACCGATATAGTAAATAATTATGAAAAAAAGATTGGTACAGATTGGAATAATTGTTTTATTACTCTCGATTGGAGTGGGTATTTTTGTTAAATATTTTCCTCAAATCTGGGGAGAAGCCATCTATCCACTTGAATATAAGGATGAAATTTTGACTTCGTCGAATGAATTTGGCTTAGAAAGAAATTTTATCGTAGCCGTAATTTTTACTGAGTCTCGGTTTAATAAAGATGCAGTTTCAAGAGTCGGCGCCCGTGGCTTAATGCAACTTATGCCAGCCACTGCTCGTGGTGTAGCTAATAGTTTGAATATGACCGATTTTTCTGATTCAAAATTAAATGAACCAGCAATTAATATTCGCCTGGGTTCTGCCTATTTAAAACAGCAATATGAAAAATATAACGGTAATTATGATGTGATTTTAGCTCATTATAATGGTGGTCCGAAATCAGCCGAAATAATATTATTTTTCGGTCAAAACGCTTTGAATAAAGAAACAGATGGATTTATTAGTATGGTAAAAAACATTTGGCAAACTTATGATAATATATACGGTAAAAACTGGGAGGGTGGAGACGGGTCATTTGGTATTAAGGAAAATAATTTTGTTGATTCGCTTAACATTAAAAACCTTTTTAATTTTGTGTTTAAATAATGAATTACTCTTGCCAAACAATCATAGAAAAATTTACTGAATATTTTGAGCAAAATAAGCATATTCTCCATCCCTCTTCTAATTTGTTGTCCGAAAATGATAGCTCGGTGCTTTTCACAACAGCTGGTATGCAACAATTCAAGGAATATTTTGTTCATTCCGATCAAGTTAAAGAAAAAAATATTGTAACTATTCAACCCTGTTTAAGAACCAGTGATATTGAGGAAGTTGGGGATAATATACATTTAAGCAGTTTTATAATGTTAGGAAATTTTTCTTTTGGTGGCTACAATAAAGAAAAGGCAATCCATCTAGCTTGGAATTTTTTAACTTTACCTCAATATTTAGCAGTTGATAAAAACAGAATTTCAGCTACCTTTTTTTCCGGCGATAAATCAAGACAACTTGAGGTTGATCAGGATTCGAAAAATATTCTTGAAAAATTAAAAATCGAAGGTTTGAAAGATATTTCAGCTCAAAATTATCAAGAAAATTTTTGGTCGCTAGGCATTGACAATAGCCCTGCTGGACCAACGGTAGAATTTTATATTGACGGAGTTGAAATATGGAATCTAGTTTTTAATCAATATAAATTTATTGACAATCGATTTCAAAAGTTAATGACCCTTGGGATTGACACAGGTATGGGAGTTGAAAGATTGGTCATGGTTTTAAATCGTTATGCAGATGTTTTTCAAAGTGATTATTACACAAAAGATAGAAATATGTTATCGAAAAATAATTTATCTCAAAAAAAATTAAATATTTTGCTTGATCACCTTCGTTCAATTAGATATTTATTGGCTGAAAAATTACTGCCTTCAAATAAAGATCAGGGCTATATTTTAAGAAGATTAATCCGTCGAGCGATTTTAATTCTCGATCAAAAAAAACTTTCAATAACTCAGTTTATTAGAGAGACTAATTTAGCAGTTGAGGAGAAAAATTTTAAAAATGTTATTGCCAACGGAAGAATAAATTTGCTCAAAATATATCAACGAAAAAAAAATATTTCAGCTCAAGATCTTTTTGATTTATACCAGTCTTCAGGTTTACCGTTAGAAATTTCTCAGAGTTTAATTAAAGATGAAAATATTCATATCAAAAAAAATGTTTATGATGAATTTCAGAAATTATTCAATCAACATCGAAATATTTCTCGTTCAAATTCAAAAGCTAAATTTTCAGGTGGGTTGGAAAATAACAATCAAATTACGATTAAATTTCATACCGCTACTCACTTATTACTATCGGCATTAAAAAAAATAATCTCCAATAATATTGTTCAAAAGGGATCAAATATTACTAGTGAAAGATTAAGATTCGATTTTAATTACGATAAGAATTTAACCGAACATGAAGTCAGTAAAATAGAATCTTGTGTCAACGATTGGATTGACAAAGGTCTTGTGGTTGAACATGAGAAAATGAATATCGATGACGCTAAGGCAATTAATGCCGAAGGACAATTTGCCGATCGCTATCAAAAAGAGGTCTCGGTTTATACGATAAAAGATGGTAATATAGTAGTATCACAAGAAATTTGTGGTGGACCACATGTTGAAAATATCAAGAAATTGGGAAGTTTTAAAGTAATCAAAGTAGAATCGGTTGCGAAAGGGATAAAAAGAATCAAGGCAGTTGTCACTAAATAGTTTGATAAAAAGGGAGGGTATTTGTTTCATCTTCTGAATCCAAAAAAATATCAAAACTGGGGGATCGCTCTCGACATTGGAACGGCTTTTGTTAAGGCGGTCATTTTTGAAGTTAAAAATGGTCAAGCTAATATTAAGGGGTATGGATTTCAAAGACAACGGCTTTCCGATATGCACGGGGGCGTTGTGACTGATATAGCCGGAGTGGTTGAAAATAGCGAATCGGCTTTAGAAATGGCGGCTAAAAATGCCGGAGTATTGCCTTATCAAATTGTAATGGGAATTGCTGGTGAATTAGTTAAAGGTACCACCACGACTGTCAAATACCAGAGGGAGAATCCAAAAATCAATATTACAATTGAAGAACTTAAAGGAATTGTGAGTAAAATTCAGGATAAATCATTTAGTCAAGCTAAAACGGCTTTAGTTGCAGAAACCGGTCACCAAGAAATCGATATTAAATTAGTTAATACCGCCATTGTCGATGTTCGAATTGATAATTACAAAGTTACTAACCCGGTTGGTTTTCAAGGCAAAACTATTGAGATTGGTGTTTATAACGCTTTTGCACCCAACATTCATCTATCCGCTTTACAAACTATTGCTGAACAGCTTGAATTTGATCTATTATCTGTGGCAGCTGAACCCTATGCAGTCGCTCGAGCGGTAGCGGAAGAAGAAGCGGTTGATTTTTCAGCTATTATTTTGGATATCGGTGGAGGAACATCAGACATTGCGATTGTTTCTAATGGTGGGGTTGAAGGAACAAAAATGTTTGGTATGGGCGGAAGATCGTTTACTAAAAGCATTGCTGATAAATTGAACATTCCTTTTTCTCAATCTGAACAGCTAAAAATTGATTATTCTAATCGTCAACTAGAAGATGGAGAAAAAAAATCACAGATTAAAGATGCGGTTTGTGACAACATTGATGTTTGGATAATGGGGGTAAAATTGATGCTGGAAGATTTTTCAAATCTTGATCTTTTTCCGTCAAGAATTTTGCTTTGTGGCGGTGGTTCTCTTTTGCCAGAAATTAAGGCAGTTTTAGAAACTGAAAAATGGCACAATATTCCTTTTGCTAAAAAACCTAAAGTGTCGTTTCTTCATCCAAACAATGTCGCTAAAATAAATGATGAAAAAAAATTGTTAGACAATCCTCAAGATGTAACACCATTGGCTTTGGTAAATGTGGCTATCGATTTGATCGGTTCAGATACTATAATTGAAAATGTAAAATCAAAAATTAAAGGTTCATTAAGAAGATAAATATGAGCGAAAAAAAAGAAAAAGAGATTATCTATTTAGATGTTGACGAGGAACTGCCTTCAATTGTAGCCAAGATAAAAAATTCAACCCAAACTCAAATTGTTTTGGTCGTACCAAAGGGCGCTCTGATTCTTCAAAGTCTAATTAATCTTAAATTGATTAAAAAAAATGCTGATAAAGAAAAGAAGAAAATTTCGTTTGTCACTCAGGATCAAGTTGGAAAAAACTTACTTATTAAGACTGGCTATCAAATTGATAATAGTGTTGGGGTTATAAAAGATAAATCGTCCGAAAACCGTGAAGAATTTGGAGCTGAAGAAGATGTTCCATTAGTCACAGTCCACCATTTTCAAAGTACGAACACAGAAGTGGCTGACGAAGAAGAAATTGAAAAAAAAGTCGAAGAAGAGAAAAAGATTAAAGAGATAGCTGGATCGTATCAAGAATTTAATCAAAAAAAAGTTGAGGCTATTAAACTGCCCAGAAAAAAATTCAATTTAAACTTTAAAAAATTAGCATTAATAATTCTATTTATCTTACTTCTGTTTGGAATAATTATTTTTGGACCGAGTGCCACCGTAAGTATTTCGGTAATTGGAGAGCCATTTAAACAAACAGAAAAAATTGAAATAGTTGAAGCCACAAGTAAAGATAGTTTAACAGCCAATCAAGTCTCGGGGAAAATTTTAACTTTTGAAGCGAAAGCTCAAGAAGATTTTCAGACCACCGGTAAAAAAAATGTCGGTGAGAAAGCCAAAGCGACCATTATGGTCTATAATAGCTGGTCAACCGAAATTCAGACGGTAGCTAAAGACAGTGTTTTTAAAAAAAATGATCTTGAATTTATATTGCTAAGTGATATTTCCGTTCCTGGTGCAACTCTATCGTTAACTGAGGGAAAAATATCCACGGTGGCTGGAAAAACTTCCGCCACCATTGAAGCTAAGGAGGCTGGGGATAACTATAATGTCAGTAGTGGTCGATTTATAATCGAGAGTATTTCGGGTGAAAAAAGAGAAAAAATCTATGGTGAAACTGACAAAAGCATGACTGGTGGCTCAACTCAGGAAATAAAAATAATTTCTCAAGAAGATTACAATTTAGCGGTTGAAAAATTGGAGAATTTAGCTAAAGAAGAAGCCAAAAATAAACTGGTTGAACAAAATAAAGAACTGCAAATTTTTGTGGATGCTATCAGTACTGAAACAGTTGATAAAAAGAGCAGTAAAAATATTGGTAGCGAAGCAGAAAAATTTAATCTTTTAGTTAAAGTCAAAGCGACTGTTATAGGCGTCGATGCCAACGAATATAAAAATAAGTTTATTGAATTAATTAAAAAGCAAGTGCCGGAAGATAAATCGCTTAATCTGAGAGAGAATGATGCTATCGAAATCAAGATTGAGACTCAAGATTATGCCAATAAAAAATTAAGTACGATTTCAAATATTTCAACGCAACTTTCACCTAAACTAGATTTAGAAAAAATCAAAAAAGAGATTGTTTTTAAACCAGAGTCAATTGCTGAAGATATGATTAAATCTGATCAAGTTGAGAAAGTGATTATCGATCTTAAACCCGCCTACAATCCGATTAAAAAGTTGCCAATTATTTCAAGTCGGATTAAAGTACAGATTGAATATGAATAATAATATTTTAGCTCTCGATATTGGAGATAAACAGACCGGAGTAGCGGTTTTAAACACTATTTTGGCTATCAGTCTTGAAAGTCTTGAAACTACAAAACTTTTGGAATTTATCCAAAATTATGCACTACAAAAAAAAATTCAGAAAATTATCATTGGTTTGCCAGTTAATGATGATGGTAGCGAAAATGAACAGTGCCAAAAAATTAGAAATTGGGCAGAAAAGATTGATATTTTAGGTGAGTTTGAAATTATTTTTGAAAATGAGTTTTTAAGTTCAATCGAAGCTCAAAATAATCTGCGAGTTTTAGGTTTATCTCCAAAAGAAATAAAAATTAAAGAGCATAGCGAAGTAGCTAGAATTCTGCTGGAACAATATCTTAAAAATGTATCTTAAAAGACTACTATTTAAATTAAATAAAAATAACTTTAACTCAATAAAATTTATATTTGGGGTAGCTATTTTGGCTATTATTGGTTATTTTATTATTGAAATAATTAGTTTGAATTTGGCATCAAAAGAAGAAACTCAGGTCTATTTTAGAATTGAAAAAGGACAAAAAAGTTTAGAAATTTTAGATCGTTTAGTCGAGGAAAAAATAATTAAGAGTAAATATTTTTCTTATTTATATGTTAAAATTACTGGCTTAAAAATCCAACCTGGAATATATTATTTATACACTAATCAACCGCCGAAGAATAATCTTCAAATCATATCGAATGGTGAAGTTTCAGAAAAGAAATTTACCTTCATTGAAGGTTGGAGGGTTGAGCAATATGCGCAACTTTTAGATCAAGAAGGTATTATCAGTTTTGAAGAATTTATCGAAACAGCTCAAAAATATGAGGGAAAACTTTATCCTGATACTTATCAAATCGCAGTTAAAACAACACCGCAAATAATTGTTGATAAACTTTTAGCAAATTACAATCAGAAAATGTCAGAGAATAAAATTAATCCGAGTGATGAAGATTTAATTCTAGCTTCAATTGTCGAAAGGGAGGTAAAATTCGATGAAGATCGAGCGCATATTGCTGGAGTTTTTAAAAATCGGTTAAAGATCGGTATGGTGCTCGAAGCTGATCCAACTGTTCAATATGCAAAAGAAAATAATCAAAAAAAAGATTTTAAATTTTGGCAAGAATTAAAAGTAGGTGATATTTCGGTCAATTCGCCTTTTAATTCGTATCGAAATGATGGTTTGCCACCTAGCCCAATTTGCAACCCGTCAATCAAAAGTATTCTAGCGGTCATTAATTACGAAAAAAATAATTATCTCTATTTTGTTCACGATTCGGAAGGCAGAGCCCATTTTGCCAAAAACATTGCCGAACACAATCAAAATAAAGAAAAATACCTAAAATAAATATTAGCAAAATGGTATAATAGTTATATGAAAAAAGAGTGGTTTAATTTAATAATTTTTGGGCTTGGTTTTGTAATTATTAGTGCAATTTTTGGTTACGCAATTTATAACAATATTTCGAGCGCCGAAACTTCTGCTAAAGCTAAGGTTCCAGCATCAACTAAAATTGATAAATCTTTGGGGTGGGACAAATTGGTCATCGGATTAAAAGGATTGAGTAAGTATTCTAACTCCACTGACTCAGGTAAAATTAAAAATCTAGATAGTATTTTATTGAGTTATATAGAAATCGCCCTTGGTTTTGTGATTTTTATCGCAGTCGGATCAATAGTATTCAGCGGTTATCTCTATATGAGTGCTAGTGGCGATGAAGCAAGATTAGAAAAAGCTAAAAAAAGTTTAATTTTTTCAATAACTGGTTTAATCCTCTCCTTATTAATCTACGCTATCCCCGTATTCGTCAATAGTGTGTTAAAATTATAATATGAGCTTAACTAAACAAGATTTAAAAGACATCAAAGGAATTGTTAAGGAAACTGTTTCTACAAAAATCGATAGTTTCGCTGTTATAGTGGCAAAAGGTTTTAATGAAATTCATGATAAACTGAGAGAACATGACCAAAGATTTGAGATAATAGACCAAAGATTCGAGAAAAATGAAAGCCAATTATCTTACCTAAAACAGAAAATGGATCAAAACCATCGTGAATTGATTGATAAAATAGATCATCTAGGAAGACGAGACAGCGAAGATATCCAAGCGATTGGAGTTGATGTAGCTAATCTAGACAAACGGGTCACTAAATTAGAAAGAGCAAAAGCCTAATAAATATTTATTAATAACTCTATTGAAGTTCTCGGAATTTCTGATAAGTTACATATATGTTCGAAAAAATATCTCGATATTTTTCTTGTGATGTTGGAATTGACTTAGGCACTGCGAATACCTTAGTTTATGTGGCAACCAAAGGCATTGTTATCAACGAGCCTTCGGTTGTGGCAATCAATAATAAAACCAAACAAGTCTTGGCGATTGGTGCCGAAGCCCAGAAAATGGTTGGCAAAACCCCCGGTTATATTGTTGCGTCTCGACCGCTAGTAGATGGGGTTATTTCAGATTTTGAAGTGACAGAAGCGATGTTAAAATATTTTATTAACCATGTTCAGACTAAAAAAATTCCATTTTTTTCAAGACCACGGGTTGTTGTCGGAATTCCGTTTGATGTTACGGAAGTAGAAAGACGAGCAGTCGAAGAAGCCACCTTAAACGCCGGTGCCCGTCAAGTGTTTTTGATTGAAGAACCAATTGCAGCCGCCATCGGCGGACGATTGCCAATCCAAGAGCCAGGAGGTTCTTTTATAGTTGATATTGGTGGTGGAACAACCGAGGTAGCAGTTATCTCGATGGGTGGGATTGTAGTCTCTAAATCTCTAAGAGTGGCGGGTGATGAACTAACTCAAGGAATAATTGATTATACACGAGAAAAAAATAATCTTTTAATTGGAGAGAAAACCGCCGAAGAGATTAAAATTAAAATTGGGAGCGCTTTACCCTACAAAGATGATATGAAAATGACGGTTCGAGGCAGAAATTTATTAAGCGGATTGCCTTTTGAAACAGTTATTACTAATGGAGAAGTTTACCAAGCGATGAAAAAACCGATCAATCAAATTGTTGAAGCAATCAAAAATGCGCTTGAAGAAGCTCCGCCTGAATTAGCCGCTGACATATATGAAAAAGGAATATTTTTAGCCGGTGGAGGAGCATTGTTAAAAGGAATGGATAAATTAATTAATTCAGTCACAAAAACAAAAGTTAATATTGTTGACGACCCATTAACTGCAGTCGCTCGGGGGACAGGGTTTGTTTTAGAGGATTTGGACAATTTGATTGATGTGCTTTTGCCGACTGAATTTGGAAAATAAAAAAATGTTAAGAAAAAATTATAGAATTGTTCTACTTTCAATCTTAATTGTTTTAAGCTTATTATTTGTGATAAAAAAAGTAATTTTTTCAGATTGGCAAAGTCGTACTTTATTAATTATGGCAAAGCCAATTGAGGTTGGCAACAATTTAATTAGTCGATTAACATCACCTATCTCAGGGATATTTCAAATCGGAGATCTTGATCGGGAGAATAAAGAATTGCGTATAAAATTAATTGAAGCCCAAGAAAAAGATTTCAATTTAGCAATACTTGAAAATGAGAATAAAATTTTAAAAGAAGAATTAAATATCCAAAATAATACAACTGATTTGCTCGGAGCAAAAGTTATTGGGAAAAATCCTGTTCTTGAATCGGGATCAGTATTAATAAACCGAGGTAAAAAAGACGGTATTCAAGTCGGAAAGGCAGTTACCTACAATGGTTTTTTAGTTGGAATGATCGAAGCGGTTAAAGATGAAATATCAACAGTTCGTTTAATAAATTCTAGTCAGACTTTAATTCCGGTGACAATTATTGAAGCTAATACCATTGGTTTGCTCAGCTCAAGGTTTGAAGGAATTGTTGTTGAGCAGGTTTTAGTCGATAAAAAAATAGCGATTGGTGATAAGATTGTATCCAACGATATTGAGAAAGAAACCGGCTCAAACCTGTTAATTGGAGAAGTAAGCGATATTATTTCCTCACCATCAGATATATACCAGACCTTGAAAGTCAAAACACCGATTGATTTTCAAGGTCTACAATTTTTATTTGTTCATAAATAAATATGAAAACAAATTTGTTTCTTTTTGTTGCGCTCGGTTTATTAGTTGGTTGGGTGCAATCAATATTTTTTAGTCTTAATATTTTTGTTAATTTATATTTGCTAATTGGGATAATATTATTAATAATTGATAAAAAATCGCAATTAAAATTAACAATCTTTTTATTCACCTACTCCATATTAATTATAAATAGTTCCTATTTCGGACTGATTTTTATTTTAATTTACTTGTGGCTAATTATTGCCAAATATTTATTAAATTATTACCATAATTTTTCTATTTTCCCAAAAATTTTGATTATTTTTTTATTAGTATTATTTTGGCATTTAATATTTTGGGTTATATTTAAACCATCATTTTGGCAAACAATATTTCTTTATGTTTTAATTGAAACATCAATCATTTTATTAATGATTAGTTTTTATAATTCTAAACAAAAAAAATTAATTATCACAAGTTAAATATGCCCAAATATGCACGTTCCAGGAACGTGCATATTTGGGCTAAGGGTATGAGTTTACCTATGAAGAGAAAATTTTACAATTCGAAAAATCTAGATAAAATTGAATCTTACAATCACGAATTTTCAGTTGAGATGGAACCGCTTGACCAACATCCAGTCACGGATAATTTGTCTTCGATAGGATTGATTAGATGGTATCTATTGACAATTATTGTGTTTACAATTATTATATTTCGTTTGTCTTACCTTCAAATTACTGAAGGAAAAATAAACCAAAATTTAGCTGAAGGAAATAGAATTCGTTTGCAAGAAATAACTGCCCCAAGAGGGAATTTTTATGATCGAGAAGGCAATTTAATGTCTTTAAATGTGGCACAAAGTAATTTAGTTATTTATCCACTTGAGGTATCAAAAAATTATCAAGATAAACTGATAATTTTGAATAAAATTTCTGAAATTTGTAGTTTAAAATTTACCGATATTGTCGAAAAAGTTCTAAAAGCAAATCGTATCGAGCCAATAATTTTAAAACCAAAGTTAGCTCATGAAGAGTCATTAGGTCTTCAGGTGGAAATAAAAAATATTTCGGGGGTTGAAGTAGAAAATATTCCGGTTAAGAAATATCAAAATATTCCCGGGATTGGACATATATTAGGTTATGTTGGTAAGGTCTCAGAAGAAGATTTAAAAGCTGATAATGCGTTAGATTACAATGATTTAGTTGGCAAAAGTGGTCTAGAAAAGACTTACGATAGCGATTTAAGAGGTAGTGATGGTTTCAAAAAAAATGAAGTCAATTCAAGGGGAATTTTAGAGAGAATGATTAGTCAAAAAAATCCGGAGATTGGATCAGATATTTATCTTAGTTTTTCTTCAAAAATACAAGTTAAAGCAAACGAATTGTTAAAAAAAATACTCGAAGAAAAAAAGTTGTCTAAAGGTATAGTGATTGTTACTAACCCTCAAACTGGCAAAATATTATCAATGCTTTCACTACCGGATTTTGACGTCAATTTGATGCAAGGGAGTAAAAGCGAAATCGATAAAATATTTAATGACCCCAATAATCCCTTACTTAATCGTGCTATCTCTGGGCAATATCCCCCAGGATCTTCAATTAAACCAATTATAGCGGCGTCAGCTTTACAGGAAAATATTGTCAACCCAAGCTTTGCAATTGATACACCTTCAGAAATAACGATTGGTGATTCTACTTTTCCCGATTGGAAGGATCACGGGACAACTGATATTAAACGAGCTATAGCCGAAAGTAATAATATATTTTTCTATATGTTGGGTGGAGGCTGGAAGAATATTCGTGGTTTGGGGGTGGAAAAAATTGAAAAATATTTGAAATATTTTGGGTTTGGGGCAGGCACCGGCATCGATTTAACTGGAGAGAAGGAAGGTTTAGTTCCAAATTCTGATTGGAAGCAAAAAATAAAAAATGAGAAATGGTATATTGGTGACACCTATCATCTGTCGATTGGGCAAGGAGATTTATTAGTTACTCCACTTCAACTCTTAATTGCCACTAATGTCATTATCAACAATGGCAAACTTATCCAACCGAGCTTGGTTGAAAAAATTAAAAATGAAAAAAGTGAAAAACCAGTTAAAATTAAAGTTAATCAACAAAATTTTATTGATGAAAATAATTTACAAATTGTTCGAGAGGGAATGAGGTTAGCAGTGACAGAAGGCTCAGCTCGTCTTTTAGGTGATATAACCGATAAAGATGGAAGAAAGGTTGAAGTTGGAGCAAAAACCGGCACAGCTCAGATTGGTAGTAAAAATCAAGCTGGAAATTACACTACACATGCTTGGATAACTGCTTTTGCACCCTATACTAATCCTGAAATATCAATAATTGTACTAATTGAGAAAGGCGGAGAAGGTTATCAAGTTGCTGGACCAGTTGCAAAAGGAATTTTGGAGTACTATTTTAATGACTATCAAACGTAGATGTTTCGTAATTACTCATATTGACAACTAAAAAAATAAGAGTATAATTTCATATCAGAAAGAATTAATTTAGAGCCGAGTTAGAAAAAACAAGTTGGCTCGATTGTTTTTTTTAGAAGGTTAAAATAATAATTCATACTATGTCAAACCAAAATTATCCGATTTCAAAAGAGGGTCTTGATAGGCTAAAAAATGAGCTTTCTATTTTGAAAACCGAAAAAAGACCAGCTGTTATCGAGAGGATTCAAGCAGCCCGAGCTTTGGGCGATTTGTCAGAAAATTCAGAATATGATGATGCTCGAAATGAACAATCATTTGTTGAAGGAAGAATTAAACAGTTAGAAGAGATGATAAAAAAAGCCAGAGTTGTTTTATATAATAGTGAAGAGGTAGTAATAGTCGGAAGTCAAGTTGAAGCCAAGATCAATAGAGATAAAAAAGTGTTTCAAATAGTTAGTGCCAATGAAGTTGATCCTGCTAAAGGAAAAATTTCAAACGATTCACCAATTGGAAAAGCGCTTTTTGGGAAAAAAGTTGGCGAATCGTTTGAAATAAATGCACCAGCTGGAAATATTAAGGTAGAAGTAACTAAGATCACATAAAATTACTGACTTATTCACAACTAGACATGTTCGCAAATAGTTCGTATTATCTATTAATGGGTAATAATTAAGAAGAGGGGAATACGAAATGTCTAATTTAACTAAAAAACAGAAAGAAGTTTTTGATTATATCAAAAACTTTATAGATCGTTATGACTATGCGCCGTCCTATCGTGAGATTGCTCAAGCGTTCGATTTTTCTTCGATCGCTACCGTTGCTGGTTACATTGACTCATTAAAGGAAAAAGGATTTTTGGACAACGAGCATAATATTGCTCGTTCAATTCAACTAACTCAGAAATTTAATGAACGCAATTACACTATTCCACTCCTTGGTATAATTGCGGCTGGAGCACCAATTGAGGCGGTTCGAACATCGGAGACAATTGATGTTCCACGAGATATGATGGGTCCGGATATTTTTGTGCTTAAAGTTCGTGGTGATTCGATGAAAGACGATGGGATTTACGATGGAGACTATGCGGTTGTTCAAAGAGTCTCTAGCCCGAGCAATGGAGATATTGTGGTGGCACTTCTCGATGGTGAAAATGTGACTCTTAAAAGGTTTTATAAAGAGAAAAACCGAATTCGTCTTCAAGCAGCCAATAAAAAATATCAGCCAATTTATACTGAAAAAGTTATTATTCAAGGAAGATTGAGGGGGGTAATTAGGAAATTTGTCTAGTCTGTAGGATAATATGATAAATACAAGATATTGAAAATGGAAAAGATGATTTTAGTCTTGGTATTGTTTTGTATCACCTTGTTTTTATTGTGGAGAAGAAGCGTAAAATTATTAAAAAATACTAAATTTGCCAAAAAATCACTTTCGTCTCTGTATGGAAAAACAACCGAACAATTTATGCCTTTTATTGCCAATTTTGGCTATGATCCGAAAAACTTTCGATTTATTGGAACGCCGGTTGATGGGATAGTCTTTGACGAGAATGAAATTATTTTTATGGAATTTAAGAGTGCCAATAGTCGCTTAACTCCAAAACAAAACAACATTAAAGCGATTGTTCAAAAAAGAAGAGTTAGGTTTGAAGAGAGAAGAATATGATCACTAAAAAAAATCCAGATTTATTCAATTTTATTTCCTTTATTTTTAATCCTGAAAATGTGATCCCGCTTTTGTTGATAATTTTAGCCTTCAAAAGCTTTTCCGGAGCATCTCTCTATGGGTGGATTTTCATGATTGTTGTTTTTAATTATTTATTTAATTATATTTGGCTCTATTATTTAAGTTTTCTCGGGGTTGAAGTCGATAAACCACTAGAAAAAGGATCGGTTAAAAAAGATCGTCTTCTAGCCTTAATCCCTCAAATACTTGTTTTGGGGCTTGAAATGGTCATTAGTGATTTATATGGTCAACAACAGCCCTTTCATGCCGGAATAGTGTTATTTTTAATTGGCGGAATACTTTTTTCATTAGTTACTTATTATTGGAAAATTAGCGCTCATGCCGCCACAACAGCCTCATTATTTACCGCCTTAACAGTAATTATATCTTTTTGGTATTTGTTCACCTTTTTATTGGTTCCGATTATTTATGTTTCACGAAAAAAACTCTATCGTCATACTGATTATCAATTGATTATGGGCAATCTTTTGGGAATTATTGTTACTCTTGTTATTCTAGATTGGTATGGTTTGGTTATCGCAAAAGTTTGACATACATTAACCATGCATATATACTAGAAAAAGGAGGTCGTATGAAAAAATCAAAAAGAAAATTAATTAAATTTTCGAATTACTCGTTTTGTATTACTTTACCTAAAAGTGCGATTGATGCAATGGCTTGGAAAAAAGGTGATACGGTCAATGCAACTTTTGACGAAAAAGCTAAAAAAATAGTTGTTACTAAAAGTAAAATTGTATCAAAACCAAGTAAAAAAAAGGGTAGTTCTCCACAGGACTTAAAAGAAGTTCCCGAGTTGCGTTGGTAAAATAAGTAAAAATTTGGAACTTTGTAAAAGATATTTTATAATATAGACAAAGGGTTGTTTTTATAGCAAAAAAAGTAAAAAAATATCTTTTACAAAATGAAAGATCTTGATAACAAAAAATTTGACATTTTCTCTAAAGTGCCAGAAACATTGGCGTCAGCTGAAAAACAAAAGACAAATATAGAAGATAAACCAACCGAAGAGAGACTAATTGTTTCTCATACTGAAAAAAACGAATTTATTCGTCCTCAAATTACCCAAAATCACCGAGCTAGTAAGTTCCGAACGATATTAAATTATTTAATTTTGGCTTTAATTGCTTATTTATTAGCACAAGGATTAAGCTATTGGTTGCAGAAAAAAACTCAAGATACGGCTCAAAAAGAAACGAAATTTTCGGCTTTTGAAGTAAAAGGCATTGAAAGTGATAAAAAATCCACAACTGACACAAGCTTGGATCTAAAAACTAATTCTTCTTTATCTATTACAACCACAACCACGACTACTAAGACAACCACAAGCGTGGATAAAAGTTCGTTTGTGGTTAGGATTTTAAATGGCAATGGCGTTGCGGGCGACGCTAAAAAATATCAAGATCAATTAACTAGCGCTGGTTTTAATGTTGGTAAGATTGGCAATGCGACTAAACAAGATTACGAAACGGGAATAATTTACTACCTTGTAGGTAACAAGAGCAAAGCAGAGACGCTAAAATCTTCATTTACCGATAAAACCTTTACTCTTGAAGAGGAAACCATATCGTTGATTGGTAGTGGTTACGATATTTTGGTTGTTTTAGGTAGTAAATAATTATGTGGGACAATATTAAAGATATTCAGCTCAGTTTTAACAATTTAACCGTTTTAGTTATCGGTTTTTTGGTTGGCTATATTACAGGAGTAATTACAGCTAAACTGCTGAAAATGGTGATTGTTTTGATTTTGTTTCTGGCTGTGGGATTATTTTTTTATTTTAAATATTTTATCTAATGAAAAAAGTATTAGATACAAAAATACGATCGGTTTTTGTTGGAATGATAAGTATTATTTTAGGTTTACTAATTATTTCAAGTGCACAAGCTACTCAGTTTGAGATTGCTAAAGATAGCACTAATCTTTACTTAATTAAAGAAAATGAGGTTGTTGAGGATAATCTCATTGTAATTGGTCAAGATTTTACGACTAAAGGTAAAATTAATGGCGATCTATTAGTTATCGGGACTAATATTGCTCTCGAGGGTGAAGTAGATGGTAATGTGATTGCTATCGGTTCAAATATAAAATCAAATTTAAAAAAAGTCAGAAATATTTATCTAGTAGCGGATAGAATTACATTATCGAGCCAAATAGAAAGAGATCTTTATGCAGTTGCTCGTAATTTAAACTTAACCAGTCCAACTGATATTCTTGGCAGTCTCTACGCTATTGTTAGTGATTTTGAACGGAGTGAAGAAGTTACGATTGGATCTCAAACAATTATTAAAAATTTTCAAGAACCAAACTTTAACTCAAGCTTACACTACTATTCTTTGCTAATTTCATTCTTTTCCTGCCTACTAGTTGGGTTTTTAATGCTTTGCTTATGGGGCAAAAAAATCGATCAACACAAGAAACAGTTGGTTAATCAATGGGGGGCGATATTTTTAAAAGGTACAGTTGGGTTAATAGTAATTTTACCAATTATTGTTATTTTGATATTGTCTCAAGTTGGTATTAGTTTGGCAATGATAGTGTTAGCTCTCTTTTTGATTTCGTTCTATTTATCAAAAATTATCGTTGCCTATTTAATCGGTAGAAAAATATTGCCCATTTCAAAAAATATCGCTCAGTTGGCAATCGGATTATTAATTGTCTATTTTTTAATAAATTTACCTGTTTTTGGAGGTTTGATCTATCTTGTCGTAACAATATTCGGGTTTGGAATTATAATGACAATTAATCAAAAAAACATTTAAAATAAGAAGAAAATATGGAAGAAATTAACCACCAGTTAGTCGAAACATCGGTCAATGATAAAAAGCTATCAATCTGGAAAAAATTTATTGGTTTTATAAAGAATACTTATAACTGTAAAAATAAAAAAGGTTGGTTAATCACCTTGATGTTTATTTTAGTCGTAGCGTTCTTAACCACCGTTTTGTACCGTTATGGAGTCGCTTCACGGCGAGTTGAGAGTGGTTTTAATCTCATTGATAGTTCTTTATTAAACAATAAAGAAACGCAAAAGAAAAAGGCGAAAATATCAAATGAAGAAGTTAATGAAAATGCTGATCGCCATCCATTAGCAATTATTGTTGAAAACCACCCGGATGCTCGACCACAATCAGGGTTGACAAAGGCTAGTATTGTTTTTGAGGCGATCACTGAGGGTGGTATTACCCGTTTTATGGCATTATTTTCCCCATTTGATGCTAAAGAGATTGGACCGGTTAGATCTGCCCGGAGTTTCTTTGTTGATTGGGCAGAAGGGTTCAACGCTTATTATGCTCACGCTGGTGGAGCGTTGGATGCGCTTCAAAAAATCAGTGCGGATGGAGTGATGGATTTGCCTCATACGAATGGTTATTTTGAAAGAAAGTCGTATCAAAAAGTTGCATCTGAGCATACACTCTATACTAGTACGCAAGAGCTTTATTCATTAGCAAAGCAAAAAGGTTATAGCGAAGTAGCCAATTATACACCTTGGAAATATCGAGATGAGTTAAGTTTAATTGAAAGGGGCAATCAAGATAGTATAACCATTAACTACGGGGGTAGCTATCAGGTGGAATGGAAATATAATCGTGAAAAAAACCTTTATGAACGATATTTAGCTGGGCAAAAGCATATTGATAGAAATAATAATGAGCAATTATTCGCAAATAATATTGTTGTTATTACCGTATCGAGAGTTCCCATTCAACTTCCTGGCGCTAAAGCAACTTTTAAGTTTGATACTATCGGAACAGGAAAAGCAAGTGTAATTAACAATGGTAAAGAGCAAACTGGGGTCTGGAAAAAAAGTGATTCAAAATCACAGATTATTTTTTCTAATAGTGATGGGGTGGAGTATCAATTAAATACCGGAAAAACCTGGGTTGAAATTATCCCTCCTGATTATAATTACGTAATTACTGAAAATGCGACCACAACAAATACAACTGCAACTGGAATTTAAATATTATTAGCGATATTTTTTACTTTATTGACATAAGCAGTTGAGTGGTTATAGCTAAAAATACCACTTTCAATATTTCCAGAGGCACTATTTTGTTTCAATAAATTAGCCGCCGAAGCTAATGCGTCAGCGCTGTTTTCGATTTTAGTATTACCATCACCATCTCCGTCTTGAGCATATTTTCTAAATGTTGACGGCAAGAATTGCATTGGACCTAAGGCGCCATCAACAGAAATGACCAATCTGTTCCAAGATTTACCACTCTCAACTTGCCAGATAGCTTCTAATATTTTCCAGTCAACCTGATATTGATTAGCAATGCTTTGGACTAAATTTCGTTTTGTTTCAAGGTTTGGATCGGGATAAACTAGAGCAACGCCTTTAGGTTTAATAGCTAATTTAACTCTTTTTAAGCTGATTTCTTTTTGATATTTAGAATCTACTTTTAGGAATGAAAATTTTTCTTTTATGGGTAAATCGATCAGTTTAATCGGATCTTTTGTTAAAATTAAATTCGTTTGATAATGATTAGAACTATTATTATTTTCACCTGCCGGGAGAGTTGTTTTTACAGCCAAGACCGACTCTATTGAATTTTTTAAAAGAGAATTTATTTTTTGATTGATATCAAATTCAAGCGAATCGGAATTAGCTAAAGCAACCTTTACAGAAGCCAAATTAGTCAAGATCACCAGAGCTACAATAATCACGATCTTTTGAAATTTAGGCATTAAAAAAATCCTCCCATATTCTGGAAAGACTATATCATTTTATCACAAGATTGATCGTCTGTCAATGGCTGGTGCTTTAAATTCCTGAATTAGCATTATTTCCTGAATTAGTTAATTTAGGAAATAGCTTTCTATATGAACTAGATTAATTTCTAAAGTTTATTTTGAACTATTCTAAAGAAAATCATTGTAGATATAATCATTGTAAATATAATATTAAAATTTTTAAATCTAACGACTAAACGAGTATCTATGGTGTATACCATAGATACTATAACAGGTTAAGATATATTATTGTAGTATTGTTCAACCATTACTACTGATTGCGGATCTGGAATTATCCCACCTGGTAAATGTAGAGATCACGTATTTCTCTTTCCTCCCAAGGTACAAATATGATGTAATATTAATATAATAATATATATTTAACAATACTAAAATAGTCAAAAAATAATGATCGTTAGAAAAGTACTATTTTATACCAAAAAGAATGATTATTTAAGATTTGTGTAGGTTGATTTGTATTAATAATAATTATGGTTATAATAGTAGTAATAATGAGAAATGATAAGTGGCTAAAAAATTTAACTAAACAAATACTTCAACGCTATTTTTCTGATGTAGAGATCAAAAATAATCTATTTATTCGTTTTGGGAAGTCTAATAAACAGCGTTTAGGAACAATTAAATTTGGCAGACGCAAAGAAGATCCAAATACATTTATTACCCTTAATGGTTTTTTTAGAGACGAGAATATTCCTGAATTTATTATCACTGCTACTTTAGCTCATGAACTAGTTCACTATAGTCAAGGTTTTTTTTCACCTCATCCACAAATGCATCGTTACCCACACCGTGGATCAGTTGTCGATAAGGAATTGACGGAGCGGGGCTTAGATGATACACTAAAGTTACAAAAAGAATGGTTAAGGAAAAATTGGGTAGATTATATTAAAAAGAATTACTATGTCTGAGTGTGTTTTTTGCAAAATTGCCAATCGTCTTTCGGGTTCGGATGGAGAATATCATTTTGAGAATGATCAAATTTCGGCTTTTAATGATATCAATCCTCAAGCCCCAATTCATATATTAATTGTGCCCAAAAGACATATCCCAAGCATAGTCGATATCGTTGATTCAGATATCGAATTGTTGGGTAAAATGGTGAGAGTAGCATCTGAATTGGCTAAATCGCATCATTTAAATACAAATGGTTATCGATTAGTTTTTAACATTAAAAAACATGGTGGTCAGGTCGTCGACCACATTCATCTTCACCTGTTGGGTGGACAACAGTTAGGTAAAATGAATAATAATTAATTTGAAGGTAAGGTGAAGAATAATAAATAATGATAAGAAAAAACCCAGAATCGGCTGAAGTCGTAATTAGAAGATTTAATCGAATCGTTCAAGTCGAACGATTATTTTCTGACGCTCGTGGAAAAGAAAGACGACAAAAAAAAGTTTCTAGAAATTTGAGAAGAAAAAAAGCGGTTCGGAGAAATAAGATTAGTCGTATGGAGGATTATTCAAATTTGGGATAAACAATGTTAGAGAAAAAAATCAATTCTGATTTAATTACTGCTCTGAAAGCTAGAGATGTTTTGAAAACATCAGTTTTAAGGATAATCAAAGCCTCAATCGAAAATAAAAAAATTACTAATCACGGTGAAATTAGTGACGATGAGTTATTATTGGTCATAAAAAAAGAATTGAAACAAGCCAATGAAACGCTTGATGCGTTAGAAAATAACAATCGTGATACTCAAGAACAAATAGTAAAAATTGCAGTCATAAAATCTTACTTGCCAAAACAAATAGCAACAAGCCAATTGGAAGAAATTATTGAAAGTGTCATAAAGTCAACTAATGCACAAGGAATTTCGGATATGGGGAAAGTAATAGGACAGGTAATGTCACAAGTAAAGGGACAAGCAGATGGATCGGCTGTGTCAAAAATTGTAAAAGAAAAACTTTCGTGATTAGATTAAAAAATCTTAGTACTATTAAACTTGACGAAAAAATATTATATCGATTTTCAAAACAAATTATTGATAAAAGTTATCATGTAGAAATTATTTTTGTCAATAAAAAAAAGATAAAAATACTCAATCAAAAATATCGAAATTTGAATCAAGAAACTGATATTCTAACATTTACAGACGAAAAAAAAGACTCATTACATCAGATAATTATTTGTCCGGAAATAGCCGAAAAAAATAGTCATCAATACAATAATAATTTTGAAAAAGAATTAGAACTATTAATTTTTCATGGTTTGCAACATATTATTGGTAAGCATCACCTTTGATATTTTTTTAAATATTTTTTAATATGATAACGGGCATTGTAAGTTTTAATAAAATTTAACCAATCTCTCTTAGGACCAATTGGTTTTTTTGTAGTCAGTATTTCAACGATATCGGAATTGTTTAGTTTGGATGAGATTTGAGCAATTTTTCCATTAACTTTTGCTCCGATCATTGAATAACCAACTTCGCTGTGAACTGAAAATGCGAAGTCGATCGGGGAAGAATCAATTGGCAAATCTTTTATATCTCCTTTGGGAGTGAAGACAAAAATTCGATCGGAAAAGAAATCGGTTTTCATTGATAACGAAAATTCATCAATATCTTCAATCATACTGCTCCATTTTGCCATTTCTTTAATCCAAGGAATTGTTTTAGCAATTTTTCGATTATTAAATCCTTTTTTCGAATATTCTTTATAATACCAATGAGATGCAATCCCAAATTTTGCTTGTCGGTCCATTTCTTTAGTCCTAATTTGAATTTCAAGAATCTGGGAATTTGGTCCAAAAACGGTGGTGTGAAGCGATTGATAGCCATTCGGCTTTGATTGGCTAATATAATCTTTGATTTTATTCGGTATTGGGCGATATAATTTATGTACTAGCCCCATCGCTTGATAACAGGCATCTTCATTATCAACAATAATTCTAAGTGCTACCAAGTCAGAAACTTTTTCAAAATCTCCATCGTAATAATTTAATTTCACATAAGTTGAGTAAACTGATTTAACTCTTGCCTCTATTTTAGCATTAAGTTTATTTTTAATAATTAACTTTAAGAGCGATTTATGAATTCTTAAACAATAAATTTCTCTGTTTTTAGTCGCTTTTTTATACATTTTTATAAACAAGGTATATTCTTTCCTATATAGATAAGGAAAGGCTAAGTTTTGTAGTTTGCTTTTTAGTTCACCCATACCTAATCGGTCAGCAATGGGTGCAAAAATGTCCATTGTTTCTTTTGCGATTCGGTACTGCTTTTCCTTAGGAACAAATTGAAGCGTTTCCATATTATGGGCTCTGTCAATTAGTTTAATAATAATTACACGAATATCTTTGCTCATTGCCAAAATCATTTTTTTAATCGTTTCAGATTGTCTTTCGAAATTAGTTAACTTAATTATAATTTCTTCGTTTGAAAACCAATTTTTTCTAAATCGAATTTCTCCTAACTTAGAAACCCCACTCACAATTTGAGAAACACTCTTACCAAATAGTTTACTAATTTCATTTAAAGAGATGTCACAATCTTCATAGGTATCGTGCAAAAGTGCAGCTTGAATGGTGATTAGATCAAATTTTTTACTGGCTAAATATTGAGCAATTTTAAAAGGATGAATAATATAAGGGTCGCCCGAAAATCTCTTTTGTCCTTGATGAGCTTTAATTGCATATTTGATTGTTTTATTTAATTTTAAAATCTCTTTTTCGTTTAGATAGTTACTTAATTCAATTAGATTTTGTGCTTCTTGATCAATGTTCATTTTTTTGTAATTGATATTTCAAAATTGTTTATTTCAAGTTTTGTTTTGTTTGATTTAATTTTACGATAATCTAAGTCGAGTATTTTATTTTCCAAAATATGGTTGAAAAATTTACTTAGAGATCTAACCCCTTCATTTCTAAAATAATATTTATTAATAATATTTTTTAAATTAATTTTATTTATTGTAATTGAATAATCAAATGTTTTTCTATCATTAAACTCATTAATCCAAAGTTGAACTATTTTAATCAAGTCGTTTTCAGATAACTCATGAAAAATAATTACCTGATTAAATCGATTAATTAATTCGTTAGATAAATGAGTTTTGAGTTTTTCAATAACATTTTTTTCAATAATATCGCCATTATCACGACTATTAAAACCAATATTAATGGATTGATTGTCGTTGGCTCCGAGATTGGAGGTGGCAATAATGATTGATTGATTAAAATTAATTATTTTTCCCGTTGAATCTGTTAAACAGCCATTATCCAAAATTTGCATCAGTAAATTTAAAACATCCGGATGGGCTTTTTCAATTTCATCGAAAAGGATTAAACTGTATGGTTTTTTTCTAAGTTTTTCTGTTAATTCACCAGCATTTTCATAGCCAACATATCCAGGAGGAGCCCCAACTAATCTTGAAATGGTATGCTTTTCAGAAAATTCAGACATATCAAATCTAATAAAATTATCTTTTGAGCCAAATAAATTATGTGCAATTTGAGAGGCTAAATAAGTTTTTCCAACTCCTGACGGTCCAGTAAAAATAAAAGATCCGAGCGGTTTGTTATCGTTGGACAAATGAGAAAAAGATCTTTTCAGAACTGAAAAAACTGCATCTATGGCTTGATTTTGACCAATAACAGATTGACTAATAGTTGAAACTAGACGAGATAAATTTTTTGAAAAATTATTTGAAATATTTTCTTTCGGGATTGTCGTCCATAGGCTAATAACTGAATAGACATCTTCTAAAGTAATAGCTTTCGAAAACTTATTTTTTTTTGGTTGATTATTTTCGTGTGAAATTTGTTTTAAAATTTCTACCTCTTTTTCTCTAATTTTAGCGGCTTTATCAAAATTTTGATCTTGGATAGCTTGATCTTTTAATTTTAAGATATTGTCTAGCTCGTTTTGGAGCTGATCTATTTTTGAAATTGGCGACTGATCAATATTTTTAAGTTGAACGCTCGCCGCCGCTTCATCAATTATATCAATCGCTTTATCCGGAAAATTGCGATCATGAATATAGCGATCGGCAAGCAAAACAATATGTGGAATTAATTGATTGGGGATTTTAATTTGATGATATTCCTCATATTTAATTTTAATTTTTTGTAAAATACTTTCAGTCATTTCAAGATTTGGCTCAGAAATATAAACTTTTTGCATTCTTCGAGCTAAAGCGGGGTCTTTTTCAATATATTGACGATACTCATCATCAGTTGTAGCCCCAATCAAGCGTATTTTACCTTTGGCTAAAGCCGGTTTTAAAATGTTTGAGGCATCCATGCTGCCTTCGGTATTTCCGGTACCGACTAAAGTGTGAATTTCATCAATAAATAGAATTATGTTGGGATTTTTTTCAATATCTTTCAAAAGACCTTTAATTCTTTCCTCAAATTGACCTCGAAAAGTTGTTCCTGCCACCAAAAGAGCTAAGTCAATTTGCCATATTTGTTTATTTAGTATTGCTTGAGGAACTTTTTTTTCGATTATTAATTGAGCCAATCCTTCAACTATAGCGGTTTTTCCAACACCCGCTTGTCCGACTAAAATCGGATTATTTTTTGTTCGACGATTTAATATTTGTAAAACTCTAAATAATTCTTCTTCTCTTTCAAAAACTGGGTCGAGTAAATTATTTTTTGCTTGTTCAGTTAAATTTATACCAAATTTTTCAAGATAAGATTGGTAAGTTTTTTGAAGCCGATCAGTGTCTTTGTGAGCTTGGTCAAATGGTGCAATATCGAATGCCGGAAAAAAATTGTCTTGAATAAATTTTTGGGCGGTCAGTTTTACTTGACCTAAATCAAACAATATCTCATTAATTATTTCTTTAATTTTTTCAGGATCAACATTGAGTTGAGATAAAATTTTATAGGCGTTTGAGTTTTTGACTGAAACTAGAGCAAATAAAATATGTTCTGGCGAAACTTGACTTTGTTTAGTCTCGATCGCTTTTCTAACTGATAACTCGAGGATTATTTTTGCTTCGTCCGATATTCCAGCGGATGGCAAATTGCTTTCAGACTGATTCGAGATAATTAATTTTATTTGCTCAAAACCAATCGTATAATCGTTTAAAATCTCACTAGCAATTGTGTTTGGAGTTGTTAAAATTGCCAAAAGCAGATGCTCACTACCAATTGCTTTCTTGTAATCATTGGCAATTTTTTGAGCAAAAGTAATAATTCTTTTTGAAGTTTCCGAAAATTTTTTCAAAATTTTCGGGTCCATAAAACTCCTTTCTTGTATAATTATTTTTCCTTTTTTTCTGCTTTATCTTTGGTGAAAACTTTCTTTTGTTTATTTTTATCACTCAATTTTTTAAGCTCAGTTTCTTTAGCTTCGGGCTTTTGCGTGACAGGAATTTCCTTCTTTTTTGATTTTATATTGTCTTTTGGTATATCAATTTCATATCCAGAAATTCGACTGGCTAATCTAACATTCTGACCATTTTTCCCAATTGCCAAAGATAATTGATCTTCGGGAACAATCACAGTCGCTCGTTTCTCTTTATTAGATAATTTAACTTTTTCAATTTCAGCTGGTGACATAGAATTGACGATCAAATTTTTTGGATCATCGTCCCATAAAATTATATCAATTTTTTCTTGCCCAATCTCAGCTAAAATTGCTTGAATGCGAGCTCCCTTTTGACCGACGCACGATCCAACGGGGTCGAGAGATTCTTCTTTAGTCGCAACCGCAATTTTAGTTCTTGATCCAGCTTCACGAGCAATCGCCTTAATATCAATCGCTTCAGACTGAACTTCCGGAACTTCAAGTTTAAAAAGTTCAATGATAAATTTTTCATCGCTTCGAGATAAAATAATTTTTGGACCACGCACAGTATCTTCAACATTCTTTATCAAAACTCTCATTCTTTGACCAATGCGATAATATTCTCCAGGAATTTGTTCAGAACCGGGCATTAAACCATTAGTTTTACCAAGATTTATAATTATATTTTTACCTTCAATTTGTTGAATCGTGGCTGAAATCAATTCACCTTCTTTTTGCTTGAACTCTTCAAGAACAATATCCCTTTCGGCTTCTCTAAGTCTTTGAATAATTACCTGTTTAGAAGTTTGAGCGGCGATTCTTCCAAATTCATTATGATAGGGAAGTTTTTTAGTAATTTCATCTCCAACTTTTATTCCCTTCTTTTTCTTTTTGGCATCTTTTAAAAATATTTGTGCTTCTTCATTTTCCATTTCAACATCGTTTTCAATTACTTCAAAAATACGAATGATTTCAAAATTGCCGGTCTCATTATCAATCACTGCTTTAATCCTTTGTCGTGGTTTTCCATAATCTTTTCGGTAAGCTGCACCAATTGCAGATTCGAGAGCTTCAATAACTATTTTTTTATCAATTCCTTTTTCGTCAACGATTTGGTTAATTGCCGCCATAAATTGTGATATTGCCATATTTTCCTTTCTTTGAATAATTCTTTAGCTTTATGTTATCAAAAAAACAACTCATAATCTAGAGTTGCTTGTATATTATATATAATATATAATAACATTATTTTGCTACTTTGTCAAACGGATGGTGGTGTTTGTTGGACGAAATCCGAACCTTTTTTGAACGGAACTGACGGCGCGCTTCGCGCGCCAAACTGAACGCTCGGGCGGGCAAAAAGGAAGGGGATTGGGGGGAAGGAATTTTTGCCCGCCCTCACTTTTCGCCGCCGCCGAATTTCGTACCAGTGAAACTGGTACGCCGCCTATTCTTGCATTTTAATTATAAGTTTAGCAGACATTATCGTTTTTGTAAATTTATTTGCTTGACAAACATTTACCCTCTT
>Ga0210057_1001593_pt1 | contig 34115 bp, 34 predicted proteins | sample CryGeyCG2114_010_2_FD_183968 | JGI IMG/M metagenome (GOLD analysis project Ga0210057, IMG submission 183968) | Groundwater microbial communities from aquifer - Crystal Geyser CG10_big_fil_rev_8/21/14_0.10 (SPAdes) (version 2) | ecosystem: Environmental > Aquatic > Deep subsurface > Groundwater ... | reverse complement strand
CCTTACCTTCCATTACGGGTTTTCCGGCAAGGGCACCAATGTTTCCTAATCCAAGTACCGCACTACCATTAGAAATAACACCCACCAAGTTTCCCTTGGCAGTATATTTGTAGGCATCATCAGGATTTTTTGCTATTGCCAAGCAGGGAGCTGCAACACCTGGGGTATAGGCAAGACTTAAATCGCTGGCAGTAATAAACGGCTTGGTAGCTCTAATTTCAATTTTGCCAGGTCGTCCATCGCTATGGTAGTGAAGTGCCTTCTTATCATGTTCCTCTTTGTCTTTATCATTTTTTGCCACAAGCTTTTTCCTTTTTATTGATGTTGCGATTAAGGTTGTTTTTTTCAATTGAAATTTTACCGATTATAACATGGATAGATTAGAGATTTTTAGTAAGATTATTCGGCCATCAATATGATACCAAAGCGCTTAGGTCGGCCTTTGCCTAGTTGACCCTCACCAAAACTCTGCGAATGGGGTGGAAAAACAAGAGCCCACAGGAAGTAGCGAGAATCCCAATATAAAGTTCATCAATATTCACCCAAAATCCGCTATGTGAGGCCAGTCTCCAATAGGTTGTGGTAACAATGCCTAAAATACAGGCAATAACAAATTGTCGATCTTGAATTTTGCGTGGGAAAAGATGGCCATATATAACTGGAAGCAAAAGACATGAAGCAGAATAGCTGCCTAAAGTTTTCCAAACAGTTTTTATGTTGCCGTCAAAATAGTAGGCGAGAAAAATTGCTAAAAACCCAACAGAAACGGTACCAACGTGGTGTAGCCAAGGTTTGCCCTTAAGTTTTTTTGGCATTAAATCATAACTGACAGTTGTTCCGGCCAAAAATAAATAGCTATCCAGAGTTGAGAGAATGGTTGCAAGAATACCTGCAAGCACAAAACCTTTGATGCCATCGGGAAGAATTTGGATGGCATAGGTTAAGTAGGCATTTCCAGATTCTGAATCTGGAATGGTGGCGCGGGCGTACATGGCCCCAAATGTCGTACATATATCAAAGCCAAACCATATCACTGTTGATATGAAGATCCCTTTTTTCGCCACCTGGGGGGATGTAGCGGCAAAACAGCGTTGATAAAAATTTGGATCGACCAAGGTGGATAATGCAATAAATCCCCAAACAAAAGTGGCTAGAAGACCTTCTCCGCCTGTTAAGGAGAAATGATTTTCTGGCAAATTTTGTGTTAAAAAACCCAGTCCACCAAATTTAAGAAAAGAAAATAACAAAACGAAAAAAACACCAATACACATAACAAAGAATTGAACAAAGTCTGAAAAAACAACTGCGCGAAATCCCCCAAAAGAAGAATAAACAAGAACAACAATAACGCCACCAAACATATTAAGCAGGAGGGAACCGCCAAAAATCAGCTGTGAAAAGAGGCCGAGACTGATAATGTAGGCAATCGGTAAAACATTAAAAAAATTAAAGACAGCACTGAGCTTGCCTGAGAGAGGGCCAAACATTTTTTCAATCAGATCGGGCAAAGTGACGGCTTCGTAACCCTGAATTCTATCAATGATAAAGAGGGCAAAGATAATATATGCAATATACCAAAAGGCCCCCTGAGTGACAAAATTGAATATCCCCTTTTCAAAAGCGATTTTAGTTACACCAAAAATGCCACCATACCAGGTTGCCACTAATGTCCCAACAAAGAGGGGTAAAGTCAGCTGCCTACCCATGAGTAACAGATCTAAAAAAGATGCGGCCTCATCGTCCTTGTTTAATTTGGGCCCCTTTCTTTTTTGATATTCGCCAAAGACCACGGCGCTAAAAGTAAGGACTAAAATAGCAATGAAGACAAACCAATCTAGAGGGCTGATATATTCTATAATATTGACAGATGGCTTGAGTAAATTAGTCAAACAATGTCTCCCGGGCAATTTAGTGAATAATCAGATTGGAACTTTATTCTAATGCATTATGCGAGTATTAGATTTGAATGTGAAACAGAAATTTTAACCAGGATTATTTAAATCAATAGATCGTTATGTTGAAAAGTATCCAGCAAGATTTATTCACCCTTATTATCACCATCAAAATATACGCCAAGACCGAGTTTCACCATTTTACTTTTATCCAGAGTTTCCAGCACCTTAATCACGACTCTACGATTGAGTTTCAAATTTTCTGGAATTGGGTCGCCTTTATCATCCTCATTAGGGACGATGGGCTTAGTGTCGGCCATGCCTATGGCCGCAAGATTTTGTGGATCGAAGCCAAAATACTCAAAACGCTGTACAACTGACGCTGCCCTAGCTCCGCTTAGGGCCCAGTTGGAAGTAAAAGGTCCTTTTTTATCTAGTGGTTGATTGTCGGTGTGACCTTCGACCAAAATTCTGTAATTGGAATCTTTTACTTTGATTAGGTCTATCAAGGCATCTAATACAAATCGTGTTTCGTCATTCAGTTCATATTCGCTTTTTTCAAAGAGTGCACTGCCTGAAAATGTAATAACTAACTTATTGTCAACAATGGATGTTTTCGTCATTACCTTAAGTTCAGGGTGCCGAGCTATTTCCTCCGTTAAGTCTTTGAACTTCGTGTCGGAGCTTTTATATTTGTCCTGATTGAAATGCTTAGAAACTTCGATGGTTTTTTTGGTGAAACCAACGGGATCATAATTGGCAAATACCATCATGAGAATAAAAAAACAGCAAATAAGAGTCATCATATCGGCGTAAGATAAAAGCCAAAGAGGAGCATCACTGCCGCCGCCACCTTTATTTTCATTCAGCTTTGACATTCTATTTACCTATGACTTCTTTCCAGTCAAGTCGTTGCCTTGGCGGAAGAAATGAGTTTAGTTCTTCCGCTACGACAACAGGGTTAACCTTTTTAAGAAGATGCTTAACACCTTCAATAATAATTAAGTTCTTAACGTGAACTTGCTTAGTTGCTTCAATTAAATTTTCGGCCACAGGGATAAAAAGTAAGTTGGCTAAAATAACACCATATAATGTAGTGATCAAACAAACGCCCATGGCAGGGCCTACCATCTTAATGGCATCCTCTCCGCCGAGGTTAGCAAGAAGAACGATCATACCGATGGTGGTACCCATCATTCCGAATGCCGGAGGGAATTGTCCAAGAGTTTTGATCTTACTAGCATCTTCGTTGTGAAGGTAGTTCATGTTACTGGCGCGATCTTCTAAAATTCGAATAAGATGATCTGGCTCGAGAATTCCATCATTCACAAGTTCCAAAGCTTCTTTTAAGAAAAAGTCTTTGACCTTATTAATGTGGTTATCTAGGGATTCACCTCTTCTGAAAGCATCGGCAATTTTCATTACTTCAGCAATGATGCTGGCATAATCAACCTGACTTCCACTCATAAGATGTTTCAGAAAGATTTTAAAGAGTGTGAAAATTCTATTGACCTGATAAGTGATAGCTGTCGCAGCAAAAGTTCCTCCGATTACAATGAAAAGCGAAGGGTAATCCAAAAACATGGAGAGGTTGTCCGAGGACAATCTTAATCCAATCAAAAGAACAGTGATTGCTATTATAAACCCAACTATCGAGGCAATATTCATACGGACCTCACATGTTAACTTCATTCCTATCGGACAAAATTTAAATAGTTTTAAATAATTAGGATTAAAGCTTAAAGTGAAATAGTCCAGAATAGTGAAAAAGTTTCCAAGCGGTTTAGCTTTGCATCGATTTCTTTTTCTTTCTAGAATATTAACTTGGATAAGTATGAAAAATCTTTATAGATTATGGCTCGTTATTATAATAGTTGTGGTAAACACTCCGCTATCTGCTGTCTTAGCGATGGGAGGCCCAAGCGTTAAAGAGGAGGTCAAGGCCTCGCAAGGGAGCGCCAGCAAATCTCCACCCCAATCATCTCACGCATCAGAAGTTGAAAAAACTAAGGCCTACATTGCGATTAAGGGACCTACCTTCAAGGGACTAATGAAATTTCCGCGTGAGGAAATATTAAAAATTGCCATCGACGAGATAATGAAAACCCAGAAGTTTGAATTTATTTTTAGCTCACCTAAAAATTTCAGAGAAGCAACATATTTGTATTTTGAACTTCATTTAGATGGAGAAGGTGTCAAATGGGGTGATGGCAAGCATGGCCTGAATCTTCATTTCTACCTTTTTAATACTAAGACTGGAAAGTTGGTGACCAAAGTATCAAGAGAGAGAGTCGAAAATAAACGGTTACTTTTTACGGTAAGACATATGTTGCTCGAATTATTTTTCGGCAAAGAAGTGGCCAAAAAAAAGGCGAATAAGATAAACGAAAAAGGCGAGGTTCAGGAAGAAAAGAAAGAGGAAAAAAATCCACAGCCAATTCCAGCCAAAGCACCTCATAAGGAAGCCGCGCCAAAAGATAAAAAAAAAGATAATAAAGAGGAGCCAGAGAAGGAGAAGCTTAAAAAACCGGGAGTAAAGATCGAGACCAAGAAGCTGGAGAAGAAGAAGGCCAAATTGCAGTATCCTACTCCCAAGATTCCAAAGCTGCCAAATGATGAAGAAAAAAACCCGCCACCAGAAGATGCTTCTGACGAAGATTCTTCTCCAGCTTCTAAGTCGGAGGAAGATACCGCTGCGATACCACCAAAACCTGTGAAAGAAGAGAGACTACCTAAAATCCCTCCCAGCGCAGATGAACTTAGTGAAGAAATTAATAAAGAGATTTCCAATTTTGTAGCTCGGGCAAAAAAGAATAAAATTAAATTGGGAGAAGATCCAGGAGCGAAGGAAGAGAAAAAGGATGAGAAAAAAGATAAAAAAGAAGAGGGGGAGAGTGGAGATTTAGATCTTCTTCCACAAGCTGTGCAGCCCAAATCGATAGCCGGGGGACCTGGGAGAAAGGCACTTAAATCCTATTCCCTGGCCTTTGATGTTATTGTTCAACAGGTTAATAGTCGGGACCTTATTTCTGTTACGAATACCTTTACCTATCTAGGTATCAATGCCACAGCGTCTATGCAATTTGACCCTGCCTCACTAGATAAATTACATTTTAACTTTCGATATACACAAACCGTTGAAGCTGGTGATTACGAGGTTCCAGGGATGAAGCAGCTTGGTATTAATTATCAGAAATATATTTTTAATTTACCGGTTACACCAATCATTGGGCTTGAATATGAAACACAGTCATTTGTAAATTTGAATACCGCAGGCGGTGGATTAAAGGTCAATGAGAACAAAATTATTTGGTATAGAGGAGCTTTAGAGTTGAATTTTGGGCTTTGGAGGAGAGAGTTTTTTCTCAGCGGCGCACTGGCGAAATCGTTTGCTGGTAGTACAAACTATGGAGGCAATGGAAAGTCAGTAACCATCGATGGTACAAAGGCCGAATTTTCTTTGCGCTTTGAAATGTTCAAAAAGCTGTTTCTTCAGATGACGACTTCAACTGCGAGGATGCAGTCCCAAGGAATTCAAAATCTTGTCAACGAACAAACAACTACTTATGTAGGTCTCGTATATCCGATATGATTAATCAGTGGCCTAAAGCAGACACAATTTGCCCCATAGAAATGTGGTCTATAAGGGTGGAATAATCAATAGTGGTGCCGTCTTCTATTTAAGTGGCACATATGTGAAAAAGGTCTTGCCGGGAGTTCAATCCATGAATAAGCGACTAATTGCGAAGTTTGATCAGATTGAATCAGCATTAAGCGGAGAGGATTTTTTAGAGCAAGAAAATAGGAACATTGCCCAAGCTAAGGCCAAACAAGAGTCTAATCAGGGAAATATATTAACCAGCTCAACGGCGGCGCAAGCTGAATTAATGGAAGAAGAGATCATTTTTTGGAAAAAACATGATACCTCTCACTCTTCACGAACTATTTCTGAGCAGGAGAGTACACCAGGGTTTAAAAATCCTTATGTCGATTTTAAACTGACACTTGCCAGAATATTCTCCCATGTCAAATTTGAATTTAAAAATTTTGATTTATATGATGTATCTTTTAAGGATTGTTTTTTGCACTTACTCAATTTTTTAGCTCGTAATGAGCAGTTGTTTTCTCTTTCTTTACAAAAAAAATATAGTGTGTCCGTATCGTACGATGAGACAGATAAAGTTCTGTCGTCAGTGTTTTCATTTTCAATTGAGGGAGTATCTGAGTCGAGCAAAAAAGATATATTAAGAAAAGTGTATAATCTCAAATGCCGGTCTCGCAGTCCGGGATTTGAAATGGATGTGTATTTCAATCGAGAGCGCTATGAGATATCAACTGTCATGGGGCTGGAATTTTCATATGCAATAAAAACGTTATTAAACAAAAATACAAATAATAGAAAAAGGCATGAGCCAGAACCAATTATTTAGCTGAAACAGGAAGTTTCAAATGGTAAAACAAAAATTTGAATTAGCGGGTAAAGCAATACGGATGATTACATATGTGATATTTTTCATCTCTCTTGCTGCAATTTTTTCAATCCATTTGGATTTGAATAGAAGCATGATGATAATTCAAAATAAAGTTGACGCAGCCTCCGCAATGCGCGATCAACTTCAATCGCTAACTGACTTGGACTTCTACTACAGAGGGAATGCAGAAAGCGTTAAGGAAAGTTTAAGTCAATATACAAAAAAATTCGATTCTCAATATCATACAAAATTCTTTAAAACAGGGCTTGGAGAAATTAAGAATTTCTTAGAGTTTCGAGGTAGTGGAATTGAGTTTACTAAAGTGGTTGATATGACCAAGAACGAGCTTGTGCAATTACTCGCCATGAGCGAAGAGAAAAAGCTCAAGGGAAGCGTTTTCTTAAATAAGGCATTGGCGATCTTCAGTGAATCGAGCAATGGCTTTCAGGCTATATTCATACGTGATGATTTACGCAACATGATTACGCTATTAAGAGATTTTAAAAATTCGCTAGATACAACAAAGATTGGGGCAACTCAAAGACTTGATTTTGCTGCCCAGGCAAGCCGCATACAGAATAAGATTGAGAAAATTGAAAATAGAAATGGTTACTTTACAAAATCATTGCCGGTGATATCGCGTTTGCAGAAAAAAATTGGATTGGCACTTTCATATCTGAATCAGTTTCAGCAAATTGAAATTGAGAATAAAAGTAACGCACAAAGCATTGATGCGTCTTTTATGAGAATATCGCTTGCTATGTTATTTTTAGTTATGGTTTCAACATTCGTTTCTAAGAAACGTAGAAATGAAAAAGTCAGAGAAGAGAAGAAAGAGAATGATGATAATGCTGTGGACGTCAATGGTGTTAATCGTGAAGATCAAATCGCCGATATGACAACGGCTCATCTGTTGGAGAATTATGAATCCTACGCAAGTGTTGTTCTGGATAAAGATGAAAAGATATTCTGGAGCAATAAGGCCTTTCGTGATTTAACAGGGTTGGCATCTCCGACTAGTAGAAGTTGGTATCATGTTTTAGATAATAATATTATGGTAACCACAGGTGGGGTCCACGTTGAAGGAGAGGTACGTGTTCTAGGAAAAGGGGACAGACCTTATAAGATGGAATCAAAATCAGCCAAAACTGAAGACGGGGATTTTAGACTGATCCAGTTCGCTCCAATTTATAATTACAATGTAGAAATTGCGGGGACACTGAGAAGACTAGAGGATTATAAAGATTTACCTGAGGCCTACGTTTTCGATGTCGGCGAATTAGTCGAAGAGGTTACAGAAGACTTAAGAGTACTTTTCCAGTCAACTAATACAGTTTTAAGTATCCAGCAAGACTATCCGATCTACGTCGCCATTTCCCGGGAATCAAGCACCAAGGCATTTAGAACCTTGATAAATGGAATATTATTGTATCTGGGAGAGCGAAAAAGCCAACATCGGATTACGATTGAGATTATGAAAGTAAAAGGACAAATTGTTTTAAAGACAAATATATCCGATATTAAATTTGATAATGTCACGGCACCAATGGTGCTTAGAGACAAGACTTTTCCATCCTTGGCTTCGTATATGGAGCAAGTCGAAAGGATCATGGAGAGGTATCAAGGAACTCTAGTCTTAAAGAACTTAGTGGGTGATGAAGGACGAAAGTGCTTTGGGGTGATCGAGATGAGAATTCAGGAACGGGATGACTCTATTTTGGATTTTACAAAACTTGAGAAAAAGAGAAGGGTGAGTCGGGCGGTTAAAACTGCCGAGAAAGTAAAAAAACAAAAGTCTTCCACCAACTCTAGCTTCCATTGACCAAGACCTTCGGTATAATAGAATTCAATGAAAATTAAGCGATTAGCTTTGATGCTATTTATTCTTTATGGAAATGTTGCCTTGGGTGATAGCAATTTTCATCAAATGATTACAACCAGTCTTGGCATGGTCAATGTCAGTGTCACGGAAAATGCCTCGTCGCTATCATCTGCGTCCAGCAGTACCAGCACCACGACTACTGATTCAAATGTCTCCACACCTTCTAGTGCATCGGCCTCCGTCATTTCATTAGATCTAGTTTATGAGTTTTCTCATTTTAACCAAAAGAGCTATTTTATAAGGGCCACGGCACCAATGCTAAGCTCTGATGGATCAGGATTTTTTGCAGGAAGTATTGGCATGAACTTCTATTTTAGTTCACTCGCCTCCCTCTACAGCTTCAATGATAATGGTAGCACCTTAAGTATTAATCCCACCATGAGATTCTACTGGGGAACGAATGCGGGAGTTGGGTTTCTTGTGTATAACACGACAACAGCAAAAAAATCAGATCTAATCTTTGATTTAGAGTTGCATGGTGGTGGCATCATGAATTTTAAAAAGGAGTGGGGGCTTCGAGGTGAAGCAGGTCTAAGTCGAGGTACTGGAGTAAGCACATCCACAATCGCCATGAAGATATTCATAGGGCTGTCTTATTATCTTGAAAAATAGATTAGTCGCGGCAAATTTTTCCAGATCACTGGAATTTATCTAAAAAATAAAAATACTTGAAGCAAAAAACCGAAAGGTACTCAGGAGAAACCATTATGACGGGTTTTAAAATTTTGAGTTGCTGCTTCATTTTTCTTATATTTTCATCGCTGGCGATGTCAGAGGAGCTCTCGATTAAAAGCAACCCAGAGCAAGCCGAGATTTATGTAAAAAATGCTGCAAATCACGAACGGGTAAAAATTGGCAAAACACCATTAAAAATTAGCATGAATGAAATCGTTAACAACTATGCCAAAAGTAATGTGTTCGTTCTCGAGTTGGAAAAAGATGGCTTCGATTCCTATCGCGTTCTTATGACTCGTACAGGAAGCAATGACATTGAGTTAAATGTTAACTTAGAAGTTTCAAAAAACGTCCGAATGATTAAGGACGTAGACTACCTTGTCTCGCAACTTTTTGAAGTGCAACGGCAGATTCGTACAAAAGACTATACTAGCGCTGTCAGAAAGTTAGATGAATTAGAAAAAGACTTTCCTCATTATTCAGTCATATATGAATTGAAGGGAAGTGCATTCTATTTGGACAAGCAATTTAACAAAGCTCTGAACTATTACCGCAAGGCATTTGGAATTAATCCCGATAACAGGGATGCATACATCATGAAGGTGTATTTAGAAGAAAAATTCAACCTCAAACAACCAACGGATGGATAGGCTATGTTAGGGTTAAAAAGCAGTATGAAATTGTTGAAAAAAATTATCTCAGTGATAGCCATTAGCTTCCTGCTGATGGCCAATGCCAGTGAGATTCCAACCAATGGAAGCTTTATGCCATCATTGGATTGGCAAAAGATGTCTCTTGAGAAAGCAATTTCGGGTAAGGTAAAAAATAGTTTGTCTAAGATTGTCAAAAGCAACGAGTATCTTGTTGATGTTGAAATCAATGTAAATCCTCCGACAAAACCACGTTTCACACCTCCTGATAACAATCCAGGTGGAGCTGGTGGTGAGGGAGAAAAGAAAGGCCAAATTAAGATAAAAGATGTCAAGCCGGATGATCTGCCCAAAGATTACATTGTTTTTTCAAAACTTGGACTAGAGGCACCCTTAATAGACGATTTTGACAATTTTAAAGATGGAAAAAATGGCGAAAAGAAAGATGATAAGAAACAAGAGACACTGCCACCATTTGAGCAATTATGGAAGTATAACAAGTCTTTAGATATCTTCAATAACCTAGAGAGTGTTAAAATATATGTACAGTTAAGTGAGAAGCTTCATCCCACTACTCGCGATAATATAAAGAAAGTTTTAAATGCTCTTAAGTTTAACTTAAACGAAATAACTCCCGAGCTTGAGATAACTTATATCAATATGGATGAGAAGAAATCTGGGGTTGAACTGCCTTCTTCGCTCAAGGAGTTGCTTGCTCTTTTAGCACGATTCTCAAATATGATAGGTCTGGTTCTTGCAGCCATTATGCTTGGACTGATTGCCTTCATGTTGTTTAATAAATGGGAAAAAATGGAGAAAGACAAGCAAGCAGCTGATGCGGCAGCAGCGCAAGCAGCGAAGGCGCCTGAAGAAGAGGAAGAAGAAGATGATGATATTGCGACAGGTGCTCCCGGCGGACCATTTGATCAAGATAACACCTCGTCATCCGTTGGGATTGAAAGATTCCAGACATTTCTTGATCATTCGCCTATCGAGGCCGTGGTTATGGTTAAAAATTGGATTAATAGTGGCGAATCTAAAGAGAAAAATGCCCTTCGCGCACTGGTACAGCAATTGGATAATGATACACTCGGAAAGCTATTTAAAAAGCTTTCAAGCGAGGAAAAAGAAACATGGAAATCCTTTTTGGACAAGCAGGTTCAAGGAGCTGACTTAATTGATACAAATGCATTTATATCCAATGCCATAGTTCAAAATATTTTAGTTCCTTACGCCATCGTAGATGCCGACGTAGCAGATCTTTTGATGAGAATTACACCCGAGAAAGCGGCAGAATTTGTGCAAGAGAATCCTGACTTAGGCAAAATTTTGATGAATGTTATGAACGCAAAATTCATTTCTCGTATTCTAGAAAATCTTGACAGCGAATATGTGGAGTTAGCACTTGCCCGAGGAATGGAGTATAAAAAAGAGGAAGTAGCGGGAGTTCTAGAAGATTTTAAAGCTAAATTATCTCGTTACAAAGAATCTAAGACCAAGATTCCATTTATTGAAAAAATTATGGAACTGATTCCGATCTCTATGCCATCTCGTGAGAATGCACTGTTTAAGGCCTTGGCGCAAAACGTAGAGGAAGTAAAATTGGTGAAGGAAGTTGCCCTTAAATATTTTCCTGCGGTTTTGGTTCCGGCCTTACCTGAAAGAGTCTTAAAAGTGGCATTGCAAACTTACCCGATGGATCGCAAGGTCGAGTTGATATCATCTGTTACTGAGGATTTACGCGAGAAATTTGTTAATATCTTTGCGCCAACAGGTTCAAAAGCAAGTGATGTGTTGCAATTGGAAATGGAGAAGATTGAAAGCGACCTTGGGGTCCAGAGAAAAATTAAAGATAATCCTGATCAGATCTGGAAGGAATTTGTTGATTTTTCAAGAAAGGTCATTTCCAATGACAAGGTAAATGCCTTAGAGTTTGAAAATATGGTTGGTCAATGGGTCGAAAGGGTCATGGCAGGAGAATCTCCTGAATCGGCAGTCAGCGGTATTGATCCGGACAAAACAGCTAGTAGCGGTGAACTTAAAATAGCAGCGTAATATTTAGGGCATCATTATCAACTGGTAATGATGCCGCTTACAATATGGGCCACCTTTGATACGTACATCCTTGCAATCTTCAAATTGGCATGGCAGCTTTCGCGGATCTTCTTCTAGGCTTTCATAGAAATCTTCTTGATTGAGTGCGTTTTGGCCTCTCGCTCTCATATTTTTAGACTCTAAAAATTCAAACGACCATTGCGGGATAGTGACGTGTGTTAGCTCAATCTCCTGTAAGTTAGATCCTTCATACACATGATCAAGCATTTGCCAAAAACGCCCGTCTTTAGGATCTTTATAGAGTTTAGATTGACCATCAGCGCGAGAGTCAATGAAAGTAAGCATATTGTGAGTTAGATATTCTATTCGCTTAAAATTATCATCTGCCAAACCGGATTCATTTTTCCCAATGATCTGCGTCTCAGAAAAACGCAGAGACTGTATCTCTGTCGAATTTGCTTCAGGCTGGGTCTCAATCAAATATATACGAGGGTCATTTTTCAAAAAAATCATGCCTCGCCCGGCCAAAAAGGCAAGGCCAGGAAGTCTAATCTGATAACCAATTTTGCCAGTCACAGACTGACTGTTGCTAGATTTGGCGCAGACAGGGAAGCCAAAACCCCAAATCAGAGATTTCAAATTTTTGCCAGGGCACTTTATTAAGGAAATTTTCCAGGAGTTGGGATGGCAAAAGAAGTTTTGCCCAATTTGAATAATATCCTTTCCTAAAACTCCCCAAAAGAGCAAAAGCCTATTAGAGAAATAGTTAATTGAAATTTTCATTCTTTACTAGTTCTTGTATATTGCCATATATTCAGCAACTGCAATAATAAGGTGCTTTTTACCTTTTGTCGAAACGGAATTTTTTTAAGCGCCAAAGGAACCAACATTAACGAGAAAACAAAAGGTATCTTATTTGCAGTAACGACAGCTTTAATGTGGTCGATTCTTGCGATTTTTTTAAAGCTGGCCCTGCAATTTATTGATACTTTTTCGATCGTTTGGGTGCGCTTTCTCTTGGCGGGAATTTTTCTTAGCATTTATTTAGCACGCACTTCGCCATCGGCTTTAAATTTAAGGCCGCTGCTGAGGAAAGGGCCACTTTTAGCAACAGTCTGCCTGGCCTTCAATTACTACGGTTATATGCGAGGAGTTGAGTATACTTCGCCCAGTAGCGCTCAATTAGTTATTCAGATTGGTCCACTGATTTTGGCCCTTTCTGGAATTTTTTACTTTAAAGAAAAGTTGACCAGAGCACAGTTATCAGGTCTGATTTTATTTGTGCTTGGCCTCATGGCATTTTATGTGGATCAATGGAAGGGAGGAGCCGTTGGCCATGATGACTATGTGGCAGGGGTTATATGGATAGGGCTCGCTGCCATCGCCTGGGGAGCCTACGCCATTATTCAAAAGGTGACGTTAATTCGAGCACACCCACAAGCTTTAAATTTATTCATAAACATCGCTTGTGTTATCATCTATGCACCTGCTACAGACTTTAAAACCTTGCTTAGCTTAAGTCCCTATCAGTTTTTGATATTGTTTATTTTAGGCGTTAATACATTTATTGCTTATGGCTGTATGGTAGAATCGCTCAAAAGGATACCGGCCAATCAAGTCAGTATTATTATAACTCTCAACCCTCTACTCACTCTAAGCCTTATGCAGACATTTAAATATTTTAAATGGAACTTTATAGCTTATGAAAATATAAGTCTATTAGGCATTGCCGGGGCCTTAATATTGATTGTCGGTGCCATACTAGTGGTTGGCAAAAATCCTAAGAAATTATTAAATTTTTATAGTAGGTCAAAACTAGGTCTTCAGGGCAAATAGCAAGCATTCTTTTTTGTTAGCTGGAATGTGCACAAGGCGAGACTTGAATTTATGAACGGATTTGAATTTTTCATAAATTCTTAGAGCGTCCATGACTGAACTTAGGTCGGGTGTCTTGAGGGTGATCAAAAAACCAGTTAAATTATCGCTGTATTGAGAAATTCTCATAGATTCGTTAAAAGAAACTTGTAAAGGAAGATTTAAGTCGCAAACCAACCAATCAAAATGATTTTTGCCTAATCTTTGTTGCGCCTTTTCAACATCATTTTTGCGAACTGATTGAACAGGTAACTTAATATTGGCAAGGACAGGATTTGATGAGAATTCTTGTTTGAATAAAATAGTATCCATTTCGCCGGTATCGATACCGATAATTTTTTGATTATGTGTCAGCAAGTAGTAAGCAACGCCACCAGGAGCAGCTCCCAATTCAAGAAAAATCTGGTCAGGTCCAAATTGTTTGAGATTAAAGCGCTGAAAGGCCTGGGCGATTTTAAGATAGGCGCGCGAAGGGGAGTTTTTGGGAAGAATAATATCTTCTAAATAATAGGGATTATCTAAAGTGGAAAATTCTCTGGTGCATACCCACATTTCTTTTTCACTGGAATTGATAGAATGGATTTCCAGAACAATATCGCCATCATTTCCGGCGCATGGTGGCAAAATAGGGATTGGCAGCTCGATATCTGGTTGAGGCGTTCGAAAATAACACCAGACCTTAGAAGAAAACTCTTTAGCAATTTGTCTAAGCTTTTCAGCCAGTTGCTTTTTGCTGCATTTTGAATGAAAAAGCGCTCTGGAGTAACAATAAGTGAATTCATACGCCTGGAGTTCAGGTAAATCAATCGCGCCAGGAATAATTTTATAACTTAAAAAACTAGAGGTTTGAAAACTAAATTTTAAATCAGTATAACGAATGGAAATTTCTTTTTTTAAAAGTTCTTGTGCCTCAGAGGATATGCTTAATACGATAAACTGACTCTTCATAATTACAGGTTAAATGGCCAAAACATTAAGGGATTATCAATGGATTCGATCTTATCGGACTTTTTTGGGGTTGGGTATCTCTTTTACCACTGTCTAAACTTTATACATAAAGTGCCGGAGAAACCTATGTTATACGCTTGAAGTTGGTATTGAATTTGCTCTATCTAAGTTAAGAAGTGTTTTTGACACCAATAATATGGAGAAAAATTATGAAATTTCTACAATTAATCATAGTCATCTTTGTGACCTTTAGTATTATTGGATGTGGAAAGGACAAGGCCGGAATTGATAGCTCCATGGGGGAGGCCGTACTTGGTCAGGAAGTTTTGCTGCCCATAGCGGCTACAGCGCCAGTACGTGTTTGCACAATAGAAAACAAAGAAGATGGTGCCTATTTAGTCTGTGACGACAATTCTAATGAAAAACTGTCTAATGATCTTTCCCTCCCAGATGGCACGACGTGTATGGTCGAGGCTATGCCTGAAGGCACTAAAATTACCTGCCAAGATGGGACTTCGGCAATGATTCAAGATGATCAGACCATAATTATTGAAGAGCAAGCATCGCCAGAGGAATCTGAGGAAAATATCGTTGATGAAGTGCCTGCAACGTGTCCTCATAAGACCAAAAGAGAATGCAAAAAGGAACATAAGTCCAAGTGCAAAAAAAAGCATGCTAAGCACTTCGCAAAAAAAATAAAATTTTAAATTAGTCTTTGCATAAATTGAGATAATATTGATGGTATTGTTTTCCTGTGGTGGACGGTAGAAAATTTTTCTCTCTATTTCTGGCCAGCTTTGATAATTTTTGCCATAACGCCTGATCTTCTTGGATTGAAAGCATCTGTAAAGAGAGCTCTCTGACATCGAGCGGATTAAAAAATATTCCAGCATCGCCTACGACTTCTGGTAAGGATGAGCAATTTGAAGAAAGAAGGGGCGTGCCTGAGGGCAATGACTCTATAACTTGCAGGCCAAAACCTTCCTCTAGACTAGGTATAACCACCGCTAGAGCATGGTCATAGAGATCGGGCAACAAATCATCTGGGACATAGCCTAAAAACTCAATTTTATTTAAAGTAAAATACTCCTCATATTCATTCTTTTCATATTCAGATAATTTTCCAACTAATTTTAGCGGCAGTGGGTTGACAGATAAAAGGCAATATTCAGCATAGGCCTTGAGTAGGGTGGGGATATTTTTTCTTTGATCAAAACCGCCTACATACAAAAAGAAGGTTCTATTTTCACGATCTACAAAATCTCTGCTTTTCAAAAAGAAAGTAGAAATAGAGTTTTGGATGACAGTTATTTTTGAAAATGGACTGACGACTTCCTTTATCTTGGATTTTGAATAATTGCTGACGGTTAATATATGATCGCACAAAAAACTTCGATCCCAATATAGTCTGTGTAGCTGTCCCATCAAGGAGCGCTGTGGTTTGGATTTGAAATTATAGTAAGAAATAAGATCATGAATTGTCGCTACATATTGAACCTTGCCAAATTTGAGTAAAGGCAAACCAGTGTTTATAGTAGAATGAAAAATGTCAATTTTGTTATAGTAAAGCCAAAGAGGCAAATAGAAATTGTGCCATAGAATTGATGGCCACTTATGATTTTCTATAATTTTAAACTTTGAAGAGTAACGATTGTTAAAAAATGGATGTATGGGAAGATCGGATACGATATAAATTTCAAAATCATCCAGAAATTCAAAAAGCGAATCGAGCAGATTGGCCGTGTATCTTGAAAAACCACGTAAGTGTGGATCGTGGAAAGTTCGGCCGTAAATTGCAATTTTAATCTTTTTTCCCATCTCTCTATTTTTATCATATAGAGATTGTAAAAGATATGTTCAGTGGCATTTCTATGGGAAAGAGCTGCTGATTTAACCAATAGTCAAGAATTTGATCATCTCATTAATCATTGCCGGGTCGGAAACAATTTTATTGTGTCCAAGCCCCTCGGTGGCAATAAGTTGCGCGTTAGGTATGAGTTTGGCAAGTATTTGGGAACTTTTGAATTTGGCGGCCTTGTCGTTGCGGTCGTGAATGAGTAGAACCGGCTGTTTAATTGTGGTGGCGTTATGTCTAGGATCAAATTCATCAAATTCTAGTCCCAATTTTTTTTCAGTAATTTTGATAAAATGAGTCAGCAATGCTTTGGGCATATGCCTTGCATCCATCCATTCCTGCAACTCTGCACGCAAGTGATAATGAGGAGCGAGTAAAATCAAGCGTAGAGGTTTAGTCCAGCGAGCAGCAATCGCCTGGGTAGCAGCGCAACCGATGCTATGGGCAACGATGGCATGCAGCTTATGCATCTTAGAAGAAACTTCTTTAAGAGTGAGATAAAACTCTAGAAAAGTCGTCCCTTCTCCTTGTAAATATCCATGACCGGGAAAATCAAAAGTAACAACTTTAAATCCCCGTTGCAAAAGTGGTGCTATGAGGGGGTGAAGCTGAATGCCACGGGATGCCCAGCCATGGACCAGCAGAATTTCTGGGCCTTCTCCCCAACTGTAGCTAATAATTTGCTTGTTAATTATTGGAATAGTGATGGGTAGTCTGGACGCCTTCGCCAGCCACATATTTTCAACTTCACCAATTTTAAAGGGAGCGCTTTTTCCAAGAAAACTTTTTAAAATCTTGTAGGAGAGATCTGGCAAAATGCATCGCCCAAGTTTGATTCCTAAGATGAGAGGTATGTAGGGAATACCCAAAAGCGGGGAATTTTTTATACTCAGATTATTTTCTTTACGAATGACATCTTTGATCGTGGGCATAAAAAACTATAGCATGATCCTTCGTTTCGCATCAAGTACGGTATTAAAAAATCAAACCCAAATCAATGGCAAGATAAGCGTCAGATTGTTTTTCAAAGCGATTACTTTCATAGGTAATGTGAGAAGCAGAAAAACCAAGGGTCATTGGGTCTAGTAAAAGTCGCGAGCCAGCAAAATATCCTGTTCCTGTGCCATTGATGGCGACGTGATCTCGCACCCCCACAGTGAAACCACCTCCCATTTGAAAGTTTGAACGAAATGTACCGGCATAAATCAAGACTGGGGCCAAAGGCCGATAGCCAAATTCAAATTCGGCCTCAGTTTGAGAATGACTCATAATATATTTACGTTTAGTGCCATCCTGCGCTTGAAATTCATCTGCCACCACAGTAAATCCCGCGCCTGCCTTGAGTGCAGCGGAGAAAGTATTGGAGGCCATTTTGGTTTGAGGCTCACCAATAATTTGCCATTTCAAAGCGATAAATAGAGGCAGGTTGCTTCCGACGGAAAAGTTGATGTCTAAGGAATTGGCGAGTCCAGAGGTGTAATCAATAAAATATGTCAAATTGTTTTCAGGCGGAGAATCATAAAGAGTGATTGGGACTTTAGACAGATTACTGGTCGGGCGATAAGTCTTTGTTTGCATAACTCCAGCATTCAAAGATTTGCTACCTTGACCTAAGCTTTCACTGGAAGAAAGTCTGGCAGTGATTAGATTGTATTGCGTGGAGCAATTTGCTAGAAAAAGTAGAATGAGGAAAAAGGGAAATGGCACTTTCAAATTATCTCTCTAATAGCAACTTAATAGGGATATGAACTCTCGAGCACCAATCTATTTCGTTATGATCATCAAAAGGAAAAACCTGATAATGGATATTTTCTTCTGGCAGACCGAGTTGTTTTGCTTTGGCAATCCACTCGCCTACAGGCACGGCATACTGGGCATCCTGGCCTTGGCCTCCATGGTCAAGGTAGAGCATAACATCACTAGGGGGGGCGCCGAATTCATCTAAGAATTTGAACATGTAATTATCGTAGGCGAAGGCCGGAAAAGAAATTGCTGCTACCTTGGAAAAAATATTTGGATACTGCCATAACATTGTCACAGAGATAAGGGCGCCCATGGAAGAGCCGAGCATAAACGTGCTCTCGCGACCGGTTCGGGTGCGAAAATTGTTATCGATAAAAGGCTTTAGCGTTTCCACAATGAAGCGGGCATAGTCTTTTCCCTTGCGATAATAATGGTACTCATCTGTGCGGTTTGCATCGGAGGAAATCCCAACCACTATTGCCTCTTGTGCCATGTTATTTTCATTTAAAAAAGAAAGAACTTCATCCAGACCCCATTCATTGCCAAAAGCGGCGGTGGAACCGCTGAAAAGGTTCTGGCCATCGTGAGCGTAGATAACCGGATAGTGAATTTTGGAATTGGTTCGGTAGCTTTCTGGCAGAGAAATAAAAATATTTTTTTTACTTTTTATTTCGGGCGCAGGAAATGACTTTATGAGGTAGACATTTTTACTGCCAAAAGGCGCCAGATCTTTCCATGAAGGGATAGTCACAATAATTTTTTGAATCTGCTTATTGCTGGAAATGATCATATTGGAAAGTTTGTTTCCATGCTGATCTGCTGCTTCGCTTTCCCAGTTACCACGTGTTATTTTAAATTCGACATTTGCCCCATTGGGAATGTCAAAATCTGCTTTCCAAATATTCCTTTCAAGGTGGGTTAGTGCCAGGCAGTCGACTTTCCAATGACAAAGAGTTGAAGTGTTACCTGTTATATAAATGGTATCGCCTGGACTGGTTAAAAAGGGAGTTTTGACAATTAATTCAATGCTTTCAGCATATAAGGTGTAAGACGTAAAAATTGTGATTAAAGCAATAAGAGCTCTCATGCTTTCCTTCAATTGCTATGCCCAGGGATTAGTGCCCAAATTGTGAGCGGTGACATCCACCACTTGTTTAATCTCTGGAAGATTTTGTTTTAGTACCTGCTCAATGCCATCCTTAACAGTTGAACTAACCTGGCTGCAGCCTTGGCAGCCACCAGAAAAATTGAGATAGACAGTGCCTTCCTTTATATTAACCAAAGAAACACTTCCACCATGGGCCGCCAGGGAGGGCGCCACGCTTGACTCTAAAATTTCAAGCACTTTTTTTGCCAAATCTGTTTTTAGCACATCAGGATTTACAAAGGCAGCAGGAGAAGAATGGCATTCAGAGCTGGGTAATTTGGCCAGAAATTTTTTGGAAAATAGAGGCTGAGAAGTATGTAAAAGTGAACGAAGGGTTTCGCCTACCGCTTTGGCATAAGGCGGCCAGGCTTCATTGTTCATTTTCTTTACAATGATTTTATTTTGCTCAACCGCCACTTCCAAAACCCAATTCAGGGCAAAAAGATTTGTCAGTAAAAGAGAGTCTTGCGCATCTTCTTTTGAGTTGCACTGATATTTTCCATCTAATATTTTTTCAGAGCAGGAAAAAAAACAAATATTATCGACCTGTGATGGGCTGGCAATAATTTCAATCTCTTTCTTTTTTCCGCCTAATAATTCTTTTAAATTAAACACTGAAGTGATTCTCCTGTTCTTTGGTCTGAAGATTTTTTAGCTTTTCTAATTTGTAGATGCCGGTGCCATGGCCATCAGAAAATTGAATGGTGATGCCGTAGCGGCCGACTGCTTTGGTGCTTAAGGCTTTAATGGTAAGGGGGACATTTGCCACATCAAGGATGCGATTGCCAGTGTGCTCGTCAATGCAAGCAGCGCAAGGGCATTGGATGCGCAATGAGTATGCGTCTATTTGTGTATGGCCGCCACCTTTCCATTCAATATCCAAGTTCCCATCGCTAATTTGGCAATTTTCAATGTCCAAAACATTTTCATTTGCTAGACCTGCCTCTAGTGCCACCTCAAGATTTTTGGCCAGGTGTAAGAATGCTTTCGCCGCATGTGAATTTTCATTTGTGACAAGCAGATCAACGCCCTCATCGCCACTTAACATAATTTCTGGGTCCAGTGGTAGCGAGCCTAAAAATGGTACGTTGAGTTCATCGGCCAACTTTTCACCACCACCCTTTTTAAAAATAGGTGTCATTTCGTGACAGTGAGAGCAGGTAAAGCCACTCATATTTTCTACTATGCCAAGAATAGGCACCGACACTGCTTGGAACATCTCAGCGCCTTTCTTAGAAATTTGCAAGGCCAAATTTTGAGGAGTGGTAACGATAATACCACCGGTCAGACGCGCCTGCTGTGCCAAGGTTAATTGAATGTCGCCAGTTCCTGGTGGCAAATCAATCAGCAAATAATCTAATTCTCCCCACAGCACTCCAGTTAGAAATTGGTTTATGGCCTTGACTGCCAAAGGTGAGCGTATAATCATGGCCTTGCCTGAAGGATTCATCACGCCAATAGAGATAAATTTGATACCATCGCGATCGACTGGAACGATAAATCCATCCCGTCCTTCCGGACCGGTAGTACTACCTAAAAGGTGTGGTTGGCTTGGGCCGTATAAGTCAGCGTCCATCAGGCCAACCTTATACCCGCTCTTTTTTAAAGCGTAGGCCAGGTTGACTGTGACGGTTGATTTTCCAACGCCACCTTTGCCCGAAGCAACGGCAATTATATTTTTAATTTGTGAAAGTCCGGGAGTCATATTTGTGCTCATGTATCGACCTCGTAAAAAAAGTTGAAGGCAAGCTAAACTAGGCCAAAATCAGGCCTAGTTCAAGGCAAAAAGGAGATTTCAGGCATGCAAATGTGTTAGGTATTACCCGGTGCAAAAGTCGTCGAGGCCTGTTTGTAAAATCAGTCGCTTCCCCAGGTTGAAAGGGGGGGCGTGGTGATGTGAGCAGACGGGAAAAGCTGCTCACGGGAGCTTTCGCTCGCCATATTTTCGGTGCGCACAAATTCGCAGGCAAAGGCCGAGGGGGAAAGTTGTCCATCCTTAAGCCCGTTGAAGAGATTGTATAAATTGCAATGAAAAATAAATAGCTCAAAATTGCGGGCCGGAACGGGGGCATAGCTATGAGTTGCCACGGAATAATTTCTCTTGGTCCACTCTGCCAGTTTATTCATTAAACAAGAACGCATTTCGTAATCAGAAATGTTGCATACTTGTAGAGCATTAAGATGCCCCAGATCGATACCATATTCTTGGAAAATTGTTTCACATTTTCGATGTTGATCGCTGGCGGCCATACATAAGGTAACGGCATCACTTAAGTTGGAAACAGTGTGTTCACGTAAAACTTTAAGCACGCACTCTCGATCTTTAGGATGAGAGACAGCGCAATAGGCCTTGGCATCATCCTCGTGGCGAATCTGTCCATTGGGTCCAAATGGAGCTCTCTCCTTAAAGAAATCAATTAAGCACTGGCGTGCGCGAAAACTTTTGCGCTTACAGATCTCTTTCGTTTGATAATCAGGAGAGCGAAAGCCCTGATTGACTATCAAATCGCGGACGCAATTGCGCGCTCCTTGGTGAGGGATCTTGCACATGGAGAGATAGTCATTGAGATAGTCGGTAAAGCGATCGTGGGCCAAATAGTCTGCTACGCAGGCCCTGTTATCGGGGTCGAGCGCTGGGTGACAAATGTAGGTAACATCCTTGATGCGTCTAATTTCTGTCGTATCAAGTTGTTGTAAAAGGCAGCTTTGCCATTCTTCATTTCGAAAGTTATCTTGGCAAAAGCGCCTGATTTCGTCCCTATTTTCCCGTGACACCACCCTGGTAAGTCCTATGATTTTTTGTGTTAATTGGCGCTGGCAATCGCGCAAAGTCCCGGCATGGCCCAATCGCCACATCAGGTTAGTTGCTAGGAGTAAAACTTGGACCAAAGATGAAAAGAATCTCATGCACTCTTTTCGGTTGGATGGGGAGTTTAACTGAGGTCGTGAATATGACCTATCCTATTGAAAAAGGTAGGAAATACTATATTCAATGGGCCTATCTCATAAAATGAAATTGAATTATTTTGTTTGATAAACCTTAATTTTTTGCTCTTTAAGCGAATTAACAAGCTCTTTTAGATCATCGCCAAGTTGCTTGCGATCATTGCTGACTGAAGCACATTCCAATTCTTCTTCATCAACAGTTTCACCATGCTTAACCAGCTTGTTATCTTTGATGTATTTAAGCAAAAGTGTGCCATTGTTATTTTCAAATGCTTCGTACTCTTCGTCGGGCAGGTCTTCCTCGTTGTCAACTCCGGCCTTTACAAGTTTAACATCAGTGATAACGACTTTGGACACTTCTTCATCAGCATTATTGATGGGAAGGAAGCAAAAGGAATATAGGTCGGCCATAGCGGCGGAAGATATAAACAGCGACAAAAAAACCGAAACAACTGATTTTTTCATATTTTCTCCTAAAAGAATAAGTGCAGTAATTTATAGCAGATTTATTTAAAAAGTCTTTAGGTGTCTGTAATTTTTATTGTCCCCGTTCAGGAAAGTACTTTAGGGAGAGCCTTTCTACGTAATTCACAAGGTTGGGAAATGCTGCGACCAGTTCATTAAGATTTGGAGTGAGGTCATTTCTAAGGATGTTGGCGAGCAGTCCAAAGGCACTAAAATCCAGATTTGATACATTATCCCCAAAGAAGAAATCTGATTGGCCCAGGTAAAAAGAGAGTGTTTCTAGACCTCGTTTAAAAATTCTTATTCGCTCTGGCTCAGAATAGTCACTAATACCGGCGTTTTTAAAGCGTTTAACCACTGGGGCGCGGACCACGGCGGGAATGACCTGCCCTAGGCCAACTGGAAGTTTTGGAAAGAAGGCGGCCTTGGTACGAGGCCAATAGCGTTTATCCACCCAGCGGTAGTAGGCCATTAAGGGCGCAAGGGAATCCTCAATCAAACGTTTTAGGCTCCAAGACAGGGCCAGCTCATTTTCATTTAAATGGGCGTCAGGGTTTTTATCCAGTTTGTGGGTCAGAAAATCGATGATTTGCTCAGAGTCGGGGATGGTCTGGTTTTCATATTTTATGAAGGGTAATTTTCCTCTTGGGGCCTTAGAGGGACTTCCCATGATCCAAACTGATTTGTAGGGAATGCTACAGGCCCTTAGGAAAAGCTCTGTCTTTAAGCAAAAGGGGCTATAACTGGCCAGTTTAGCGGTTTTGGATATGGGGAAATGGTGGAGCTCGAGCATGGGTCATCCTTGGCATATAACTAAAAGGCCTCTAAATGTTAGAGGCCCTAGTATGAGATATCAATTTTATATAGAGAAGCGCTAATAAAGCAATCTATTCCCTAAAAGAAGAGAGCATAGATGCATAACGATCTGGTGAGACAACAACAGGGTGGGCCGCCTTGGCCTTAACTAGTTTATGTAGTAGATGATTAAGCTTTGCCAGTTCAGCGGCGTGGTGAAGTTCACGACCTAAAAAATATGGAACGGCAATGGGGGCCTTTACAATATCAAACGCTACTCCAACTGGCAGTGCCATCGCTCTCAACACAGGTGTATCACGACATAAGATAGCGCATAAAAGGCCGGCGACTGATCCTCCCACAAGAAGATATCCCTGAGCGTTCCACTTATAGATGTGCTTGAGGTTTTGGGCGAAGGCCGGAAGGTCTTTAGCAGCAATGGTATTGATAGTATCTTTAATGAGATCCTTATTATCTTTAGTAATGTTGACTACCGAGTACTCTTCACATTTGCCATTATTTTGATTATTGCATTCTAGGGCAAGAGTTTTAGTTACATTGCCGGAACGTGACTTAAAAATAGGCAAGAGAGTATCTTGAGCGGCAAAAGCGTTGATGGAAATCAAGAGAGACATTGTCGCGGCATAAATTTTAAGTTTCATAAATTCTCCTATAAGTTAAATTAGAAATATATTTAGTTACTAAATTTCGATAGCAGTGAAGAAAATCTATTTGAAGATACAATCACAGGGCGACTGGCCTTGCCTTTTTGCATTCTTTTTAAAAGACGATTAAGTTTGGCAACCTCAGCTTGGTGGTGAAGTTCACTTGCAATGACATACGGTATGGCAAAGGGCGCTTTGACAAGATCAAAGGCAATACCAACAGGAAGAGCAACCGCTTGCAGGGCAGGCTCATTGCCGCAATAGGCGAGACAAAGAATGCCGCCAGCTGTTCCAATGTAGAGCATTGAAGTGCGATTATACCAAGTGTAGTTTTTGCGAATTTCTACGGTCAAGCGATCAAGCTCTAAAACAGAAAATGTATTTAGAGTATCTTTGCTTTCGCCCTGCTTGTTTTTTATTGCCGAAACGACTGCGTATTCAATACAGACGCCTTCATTTTGCTGAGTACAGTTAACAGAAATTGTTTTAGTCGAACCATCTTCATGTGCTTTAAAAATTGGGAAACTCATATCTGCGGATGCGAAGCCGTTAAGGCTAAGCAGAAATGAAATGACGATAATGCATGTCTTCATAATTCCTCCTAGGGACAAATTTGTAGGCCATGAATACATGCTGCATCGTCGGGTCGTCATTGCCAAAAGGCAAGGGTATGGAATTGAATGAAATCATTAACGTGCGGATTTTATGCGTGAATATCCATGGCCCAGGATTGGGCCATGGATATTCACGCATAAAGGAGATTAAAGTTACTTAGATTCTTGTTTCTTGTTTTTATGTGAGAGGTTTTTCCACTCTGCGCGTAATGAATCTTGATTTGCTTTGCGCTCATCGCTATATTTTTTGCGCATTTGTTTAATCTCTTCATGATGGGTCTTGCGCCTTTTTTTCATTTCTTCCTGAAATGCCGAATGTTTCTTTTTCAGACTATCACGAATTTCTTTATTTTTCTTTTTGTCGCCAGGTATAAGTTCTTCGGAGATTGATTTGGCTTCATTTAACTGTGCTTTCTCAAGCTCATACATTTCGTTTTCAAAGGATATTTTTTTGCGATGAACTTCTTCTAGTACTTTAAATCTTAATTCCATATTTTTGCTGGCAACTTCTTTGAATTTTTGTTGCAGCTCTTTTGGAACTTCCTTGGAAATAACGGGAAATACTATTAGAATAGACAGTAGGGTTAATAACTTAAGCATAATATCCTCCTGAGTGCTAAAAATTGTAGTTCACAATATAGGTACGATGGGGGAGCAAAAAAGTGTCATGACACTTTTTAAGCTTATTTCCGTATATCTACTAATATGTCAATTTTAAGCAAATTATTACGGCGAAGCGATGAGTATCTGATCGAACAGGTAAAAAGAGGCAATAATCAGGCCTACCTTGAGATATTCGAGCGCTATCAAAAAGGGGTATATAACTTTAGCCTGGGGTACTGTCGACGAAGCGAAATCGCAACCGAGATTACTCAGGAATGCTTTTTAAAACTTTTTTCCAAGGCCAGCTCTTTTGATGGCAATAAGGCCTTTCGCCCTTGGTTTTGGAGTTTAGTCCGCAATCAATGTCACGATTGGTATCGCAAGGAAAAGGGATCTAGTCTTTTATTGGAAGATTCGCTTGCTTCTGAGCAGAGTGAAGGAGTTTTAGAAGATGCGCCCTTCCTTTTGTTGATACAAAAAATTCAGCAAAAAAGAATTTGGGATATCGTACAATCTCTTTTGCCTGCCGAGCGCGACGCCCTGATGTTGTGGCTGGAAGAATTGGATTATAAGGAAATGGCGCTTGTCTTAAATAAAAGTCCAGATGCCGTCAAAGGATTACTTAAGCGTGCCAAGCAAAGATTTGCCAAGCTTTGGCAGGAGGGGGAGGAGCAATGAATATGAAAAAGAAAACTAGAGATCATTTCTACCTGGCTCCACCCCAAGCAATTAAAGAAAAAATACAGTCGCAAGTAGCAGCTTCATCTTTTCATTCATATTGGAAATTCGCCCTACCTGTACTGGCCACGTGCCTTGTCATTGCTATTTATATAACCAAGGACTCTTATGCGCCTAGAATGGAAGAGTCCTACGTCGAATCCTTTTTTATGGTTGAAGACCTCTTGGATGAGGGCCTGGATGATTTTGTTTCTTCAACCGAGCAGGATACTAGTGAACATGAAAGTGATTTATTGGAGACCTTGATTTAAGATCTAACCTCTTTCCATATTTTGGGCTGAATTTTAGTTGCCGATAGCAGGCCTCCGACCATGGCGCCAACAACTCCTAAAGTGCCAACATCACTTCCCGCCAGATAAAAATTCTTATAAGGGGTATCTGGCCTTAGCGATTTGCATTTAAATCTTTGAGGCGTAGGCGAAAGCCCGTAGATGGCACCTTCTGTTGACTTACAATAGAACTCGGTAGAAAGCGGAGTTGAAAACTCCTGGTAAACAACTAAATCGCGCAATTTGGGGCGCCACTTAAAGAGCTGCTCAAGCAGACGGTTTTCCAGATCTTGCTTGAACTGGTTATAATCTTCTCCGCGCTTGCCGCGATTGGTTTCGGCCCATTTACTAAAGGCCGCGTATGGCACAAAAGTAACGACTTCGACGGTGTGGGAATCGCCTTGGTGCTTGGGATCTTTCAAGGATGGAAAGGAGACGTAAAGAATCGGGGCGATTGATTTTGGGTCATTAACATCCCATTCGTGATCCTCCATATCAGTTGTTTCAAAAAACCATTGATTAGAGGGAGTTCCCCCAGCTGCCTTAATATCACCCTTGAGTCCAAGATAAAGCGCTACGTGACAAGGAGACATATCCAGTTTCAAAATATCTTGCGCCCATTTTGATTGTTGCTTGGAATGATCAATCAGATTATTCACAGTCGCCTTGGCCCCAATGGCGGAAACGATTTTATCTGCTTTAATAATTTCACCTTTTTCTAATTCGACTCCTACCGCCTTATTGTGCTCAAAAATAACTTGCTTCACTTTGGCGCGCGTGCGGATTTCTCCACCATGATCGGTAATGGTCTTGCCAATTTCCTTGGCAAAAACGATGGAGCCACCGACTGGATAGTAACCGCCTCCCCAAAAATGGCGGATGGTGACTGAGTGTATGAAAAAAGATGAGAGAGAAGGTGGCGGCCCATAATAACCCCACTGCGCGGTTAAAATAGTTTTTAACATTGGGTCTTGAATAAGTTCGTCAACCACAGACTTGGTTGTTTTTTGCGACCATTTTTTGAATTTTCTAGCAATTAGGGGCGAAGCCAGTGTTACAAGCGATCGCGGTATCATTTTCATCATGAAGAATTGATTGGCGCTTTTGGCCGCCTGGTTTATAGCATCTTGATAGGCCAGGATGCCTGTTTTTTCTTGAGGAAATTTAGCCATTAGATCATTAAAGAATTTGTCTTTGCTCGAGGGAAGCTCAACCTTCATTCCATTTTTAAAATAGAAGCTATCATAGACATCATCGTAGTGATTCATCTCAATGCGGCCGTCGCAAATCCAATTAAGAATTCTTCGAGGAAAACGCTTGGGCTCCATTTCGCCCATACAGTGTACGCCGACGTCCCAGATAAATTCCTTGCGCTTAAATGTGTGAGTCATGCCACCGGCGACATAATGTTGTTCAAGCGCCAAAACCTTCTGCCCGGTTTTACTCAGGGCGGAGGCACAAGCTAGGCCGCCAATTCCGGTTCCAATCACAATTACGTCATAATGTTGATTCATATATGTTCCTAGTTGCAGTAATAATTCTACTGAATCTTTTGCTGTGACAAATTAAAACACAGGCTTCACGAGATAACTATCCAAAAATATTAAGTTTACCAAAAGGGTGATGGCACCAATTGGATATTGAAGGTTTTTCCGCCATCGGGCGACCTGGCCTCAACTTTTATTTGCGATATTTGTATTTGACCTTGGCGCTGAACGCGCTTTTCAAGCAGCAAGAAAATTGGATCGGCCAAGGTTTGATTCTCATCTCTAACGATGATTTTTAAAAAATTCTCATAGTAATCAGTTTGGCGCACAAGGGGATAGGGTATGAGATGCCTGGCCAAGAAGGCCAGCGCAGGAGATTCCTGCAAAGTTTTCTGGATAAACCATAAGTCCTGGGGGATTTGAGAGTGGACAAGGATTTCCGCCACTTCATCATTAGAATTTCCTAGAGAGCGCACTTCGACTGCAAGTCCCTCGAGTTGATAATTGATAAATAGCTGAGTGATTTCAGGTGAGCACTTATTATTTTTTGTTACGATGGTCGGCCGGTAATGAATATTTTTGATCTTTAGCCTTTGAAGAGAGCTGGAGTAGTTATTGCGCTTGCGAATACTTTCAGATTCCTGTGGGCAGGAGCGAAATAATTTTTTAATTTGAGTTAATGCTTGTTGGTAATCAGAGTCAGACTTGGGTTTTGAAGATTGAAAAATCAAGGTTTTATAGCGCTTTTCACTAGCATATAAGGGGTAATCGGAAAGGGGGACTTTCTGACCGAGCTGCTTTAACAGTTCCAGCATGAACATATGCTCTTGATTAAAGTAGGTGAATTTACGTGAATGTCTTGGATTGAATTGGGCAATCGCTAGGCGAAAAGCGGTATCTCCCAAGGCCAAGTCAAAGGGCTCCACTTTGGCACTGGACATAAATGGCATGCTAGCAAGACAAACCAGGAATGTTACAAGAAGTTTCATGGCCATTTTGTGATTTCCTTGACATAAAAATTTATGCTTCACTTTATAAACCTCTCGATCTAGTTTTGAAATGGGAAAATGGTTGTGAAACGTTGTTCTTCATACTCAATTCGCTTTTTATTTATCTTCACTATCCTCGCTATAGGTACGCACTTAAATTCGGCCATGGGCCATTCTTCTAATCTTGCACAGCTGGTGAAACCTTGGAGTGGGGATGGGCCAATTTTGGCCAATAGCGAGCAACGTAATTCCTTGTTTTTTGGTATTTCTCCCTACGAATTCTATACTCTGGACATGGCGGCAAAAGACCCAGGGCCTGTGGTTCTTCCTCTTGTGTTAAAACCATTGCTGCAAAATGATCTGGTGAAACTCGCCGCCAAGCTAAGCGATAGGGAAGTCTGGTTCGAGGTCTATCCCGCTCGCAGTGATGATGTTTTGCCAAAAATGGTGGTTGCACGCTACCGCTTTAAGCAGGGAAGTTGGCAGTGGAATTTACGGTCGGATCAAGAAGAATTTGAAAACTTAATTTTACCCCAGCGACTTGATCCCAGACAGGAAGAGCAACGTTTGTTTGGAGATATTTTAAGCATGGGCCTGTATGACAAGCCAGTGGCCCAAGATTGTGTATTTGTTTCTCGTTTAGACGGCAAGGTAAAATTAGCCTGGCCGCAAAATGCTGTTGGGGACATAAAGAGATTGAGCGATAGCACAGCATGGGACTGTATCTATTTGCCCTTACCTCCACTGCTGAATATGCAGGCCCAGACTTTTTACATAAAAATGAGTCAGGGGCATATCTTATGGCCTGTCAATCTTGAGTTTCGCGATGAAGTTAAGTCACAGCAAGAGGACACAGCTTTTTCATCAAGTGAGTTTTTCCCTAATTTTTCCTCTCTCTATAAAGAAAGCTATCGCCATCAGCTTAAGGTCATTTCGGGCGAGACAAAAGCACCTGGTTTTGCACGCTTTAAGCGTAAGAATAATGTCCAGAGCGACAATCAGCTTTTAAGTATGGCCGCTTATTTTTCGTCCTACTATCATAAGCTGGGTTTAAAAACCTCTTGGCAGAAATTTAAGTGGCACAATATAAATCACGCCAACCTGGTGGCCACAAAAGTGCCTGATGCTAAGAGCGATGATGGCGTGATTATTGTGGCCGATCACTATGATACTGCCTTTAGTGAAAATATTTTTGAAAGAAGCGGAGAAAGAGTTTCCAATCCAGGTGCCGACGATAACGCCTCCGCCAGTGCCGGGCTTTTAGTTTTGGCCCACGCGCTTAGAACTAAAAAAACGCGCCAGCCGCTTTGGTTTGTTCATCTGACAGGAGAAGAATTCCCCGCCGATGATTTGGGTGCGAGAAAATTAGTAGAAATGCTTCTGCGCCAAAAAATCAAAATTAAGGCGATTATTGTTATGGACATGATCGCATATCGCAAACCATCATGGGCCCAACATTTTCAAATAAGCTATGGCCAAAATATTTCTTCTGCTGAATTGGCAAATATTGTTTTTCGCAATACTTCTTTTCCTCTTTTGCCTTTAAAGAGAAGTCGTTTTGATGCCAGAACTTTTATTCATCAAACCGATGCGCTTGTGTTCTCCGATTACGGGTTTCCCGTGGTGTTGGTCAACGAATGGCTTAATTCAAATGACCATTGGGATCGACCTCACTATCACCAGTCTTCTGATCGGGTTGATACCCTCGACTTGGACTATGCGCTTAAAATACTTGAGACGGTGGCCAATACGATTTGTGATTTAACTTGTATGGGAGAAAATTAGGTATGCAATATTTGTTACGAGCAAGTTTTTTTCTATTGTTTTTGACTCGTTTTGCCAGTGCTTCTGATGGCTATCCATCACAGCAAGAGATTAGACAAAAAATTGAAATGCTTGCCGCCCAATTTCCTTTCAACGCTCATGTTATTGTGATTGGCAAGTCTGTTATGGGGCGTGAGATATTCGGACTAAAAATTTCTTCTAGAAAAAACACCGTTACCACACGTCCAAGGATGGCATTGATCGGTGGAATACACGGTGATGAAATTGTTGGAAGAGAGCTGCTGGTGAGCTTTGCACAAGATTTACTCGTGTCATACGGCAAAAATCCTGCCATTAAGCATCTAATAGATCAAAGCGAAATATATATTTTCCCCTGTCTCAATCCTGATGGCTGCGACATGAAGCTGAGAACAAATTCACAAGGAGTGGACCTCAATCGCGAGTTTCCCGATTTAACAACTTCAGATTCCGATAATTCACCAGAAGGTAGAGCGCCGGAGGTGCAGGCCTGGATGAAATTTGAAGCGACATACCCGTTGTGTCTTAGTTTGACATTTCACGGTGGTGAGATTCCTACCGTAAATTATCCCTGGGATAGTATTCCTCAGGCCTTCCCTCAAGAGGCGCTGGCGCGCGAGTTATCCCTGGCCTACGCACTAAAAAACCCCTCGATGCGCGATAACGCCCGCTTCCCTGGTGGCATTGCCAATGGTTATGATTGGTACTCAATAAATGGGGGAATGCAGGATTGGGCCTACTACTATCAGCACAACTTGCAACTGACCATCGAAACCACTTTGCTGGAGCGTCCTACCTATGCCAGCGTTTATCAGCATTACTTAGATAATCGCCAGTCCTTATTTTCCTATGTGCAAAAAATATTTCAGGGTTTTGGCCTGGTCAATCTTCCCCACCAGCGGGCTGAGATTTTAATTTATTCACTTCGACCTGTTCGGGTCTTAAATGAATCTATTTCTTATAATGGCAATGGAGAGTTTTACAAAGTGTTATTGGCAGGAGACTATGAAGTAGAAGTAAATTTTGTACAAGGTATTTCTAAAAGTTATAAGGTACATGTTTTTTCAGATGGATCTGAAAATGAATTTATAGATTGGTCAAAATAGGGAGATTTGATGCCACTTAAGACTATTTTATTACTTATGCTATGTATGAGTTCGCTTCTGTCTTTTACTTCTTACCAGAGCAAGGATTTGTCACCTGGTCTGCCTGAGCAGCATTTACCCTTACCCCTCATTGCTCAGGCCCACTCTTGGAGTTGTGGCGCGGCCGCTATGTTGTCTGTTTTAAGTTACTGGCAAGTTTACGATGGTAACGAAAGTTCACTTTATAGCGGACTTGGTACCACTGACCAGGATGGTACAGACCCTCTCAATATGGCGAAATTTGCCCAGAGCTTGGATCTTGAAGCAGAGGTAAAAGTAAACCAAACAATCGCAGATCTTTATCAGGGCTTGTTGCACAAGAAGACTGTCATACTTGATATTCAGGCCTGGGGTGGCACTGGAACTGATCCTATTGATTATGAAAATAGATGGGAAGATGGGCATTATGTCGTATTGGTTGCTATCGATCGTGCTTATCTCTATTTTATGGACCCTTCTGTCATTGGTGGTTATGCCTTCATGGCGAAAAAAGATTTAGTTAAAAGGTGGCATGACTACGAAATTAGAAATGGTGAGCGAGTTGAAAACATGCAACTCGCTATTTACATACAGGGAAGTGATGCTGTCAGCAGCTTCCCCAAAAAATTACTTCGTATTGATTAAATTAATAACAGGATAGTTCCTGGCCTTTGTCTAAATTTGGCATATCAAGAACAAGAGTTTTCAGCTCCCCAGTCACACCTTTATCACTTTTTCGAAGAATGCCTAGTTCGCCGGAGCCATCATTCGATGTGATGTAATAGCAAATAGCGACAACATTTTTAGGGTTGGCAATATTGTCTTTAATTTCCTTTGGAGCTGAACGATAACTGAAGCAGTCATCGGCCGGAACCAGGCCACTATATTCATTATTAACCAGGCCAGCGTAGACAGTTGTCTTGCTAACGGTTTGCTTTACAAAGATGAGTTTTTCCTTCTTATTGCTGTCTTGGCAGAAAACGTAGTCAGTAGTTGCGGCGTAGCTTGTAATTGCTGTTAATAACCCTAGCGCTAAAGAGCAAAGTGCTGTTTTCATGATAACTCCCAATTCTTAATAAGACATTTGAATGGGATAGTGATTAGCTCTTATTAGTGCATATTGAAATCAACTTGGTAAAAATTTCATGTTTTGTAGGCTAATAACCGCAATATATGACGATTGGTTCGCCTTTTGTTGTCATGCCGCTAAAGACAGAATCTCCAGGGAACTTAACAAAGATGGCGTCCTTAAAGCGTAAATGAGTGACGCTGGTTTTGCCATCAATCTTGACTTTATCAAATCCAAGAAATTGTCCAAATTTATCTTTACTCTGCTGTGTCGCCGAGGAATGCAGCAAGAATTCTTTTGTCTTTTGGATCTGCTCATCAAGCTCGCGAATTTTCCCTTGTTCTTTGCCAAAGAAAAGTTCACTTAGCTTGGCAAGGGGAGATGCTTCACTTGAAAGGTCGACGCCAAAAAATATAGTAGGATTTCCTGTAACCGTCTTTTCGGCGCTTTTATACAAGCTGCCCGCAAGTAGTCCCATGAGGATGCTGTTTTTGAGATCCTGTTCTTGACGTAGTCCTTTGAGTCGCATTTCTTGTTCTAGCAGTTCTTTTTGTCTTTGCGTGCTTGGAAGTGGTTCACATAGTTCTTTACGCAGACTAAAGCGCTCAAGATCGCTTCGTTTTCCAAATATTCTTGAGATTTCCCAGTGGGTTTTAGATAATTCAGGATCAAATTCTTGAGCGGATAGGTCGAAGGCCAAATCCAAAATATTTTGATTTAATGGTACTTCGGTCGTGACTGGGCACTCGGCCCAAAGTTTAAGCGAAAAACAAAAAAAGTAGATAAGTATCGCTGAAAGTCTCATGCCCCATAGATCTGCATAACACAGGCCAATTTTAATCTCAATTTTCACCTAATTCCAACCAGATACAGCTACTTCAGCGCCAAGTTAGCTGACACTGTCTAAAAAGGTGCCAGCACCCTTTTGGTAGCAACAGGGCATTATCCAGTCATCTTAGGCCAAAGTGATCTTTTTTGCTGTAAAAATTATGTCTGCAAAATTTCTCAAATTCATTTATTAAAGTGTCGAATAACAGCATGAAATGATTATTTATATTATAAAAATGGGCACAAAAAATGTGGTGCGAGGACCGCAGCTTATAAGGAGAAATTAGATTGGTGAATGATTTTATTTACCAAAAAAATTATATTTTATCTCAAGCACAGCGCTTGCTTGGAATGCAGGATAAGCTCCCGCTTTCGCCTTCTCGGGGATGTTTTCAATATGCGTATTGGCGCGACAGAGCATCAGATTTCCCTGACTCTAGATTTCAAGAGGCAGGAGCAGCGTTGGGATTAATAGCACACCCATTATTTTTTGATTCCAGTCTGGGCGTTAAGCTGGATTCAAGTC
>Ga0210057_1001592_pt1 | contig 34131 bp, 29 predicted proteins | sample CryGeyCG2114_010_2_FD_183968 | JGI IMG/M metagenome (GOLD analysis project Ga0210057, IMG submission 183968) | Groundwater microbial communities from aquifer - Crystal Geyser CG10_big_fil_rev_8/21/14_0.10 (SPAdes) (version 2) | ecosystem: Environmental > Aquatic > Deep subsurface > Groundwater ... | reverse complement strand
TATCTCGCAGAGCGATAATTATAATGCAAGCCTGTGAAAAATATTAGCAAAATTTAGTATTTATGAGAAGCGTTCTGTACTCAGAATTTTTGCGTTGTCTGAGTCCGAGATAGCGTAGGACGAGTTCGCAAAAATAGTGAGGAATAAATATTAAATTTTACAATATTTCTTACCAGCTTGCGATTTTTGTCTTACTTTTTCTTATTGACGACGTAAAGCGAATGAAATAAAAAAGTACTCTTTTTTATTTCTAAGCTAAGGAGTCAGGTAGAGCTAACGCTCTACTCAAAAGTAAAGAAAGAAACTATAAATAAATCCCTCTGTATCTCCCTTTTCCAAAGGGAGAGGGTGTGGAGGTTTTTTCCAAAGGGAGAAGGTGCAGAGAGTTACGAGTTTCAAGTTACGAGTTACGAGCTTCAAGTTTCAAGTTACGAGTTTCAATTCTTCATGAGATCCCCGTCTGCACGGGGATGATAGGTTGTCGGGGTTATTTTCACAAGAGATTGATAGTTTTAATTTATTTTAATAAAATTGCCACGTCGTTTAAGTATTTACTTCTCGCAATGACTCTGCCACGACAATGTAGCAATATATCAATGTGATTTATATCTTTTTTACCATCATAAATACGTCTGCACCTTTTTTAACTGGTTTATTTACCTTAACACCAATATCCTCACCTTTTTTACCTTTTATAACTTGTTTATTTTCTATTTCCATAGAATCTATAACCTGCTTTAGGTATGTATTACTATCTTCAAATATAACCTCATCCCCTACTTTTAAACTTTTATGATAAAGTCTTATTAAGGCAACTTTTGGTTTTGGGTAATAGTGTACAACCTTTCCTAATAATACTTTTTTATATGGAGACTGGTTATCCGCTTTATCAAAACTAATACCTTCTTTTTCCGGGGTACCAAAATAAAAACCAGTACTAAAGCCCCTGTTATAGACATTTGCTAATTCTTTTTTCCAAGCCAGAGCTTTTTCTTTAGTAAAAGAATTGTCAAAATATGCATCAACCGCCTCTCTATAACATCTTGCTGTTGTTTCTATGTATAATGGATCTCTTCTTCTACCCTCTATTTTAAAAGAATCTATACCCGCCTCAATAAGTTCTGGAATATATTCTATCATACACATATCTTGGGCACTCATAAAAAACTTGCCCTGATTTGATATTTTATGACCCTCTGTATCCATTAATATCCATTCTTTACGGCATGGCTGGGCACAGGATCCACAATTAGCAGATTTATTATATATACCAGCAGATAATAAGCATCTACCAGATATAGAAAAACACATTGCACCATGAATAAAAGTTTCAACTTCTACTCCTTTACATTTTTTTATTGTATCTTTGATTTGCCCTAGTGTCATTTCACGTGCTAGAACAACTCTACTTGCTCCAAGTTTTTTATAAAAATCTACTGTTTTCCAGTTTGATATGTTTGCTTGTGTAGAAACTACAAAAGGCATTTTTTGTTCTTTGGCAATTTGTATACCAGCAAGATCCCAAACTATAACAGCTTTTATACCAGAAGTTTTTGCTGTTTTTATTATTTTTTCTGCTATTTTCAAATCATCATTATACATTACAGAATTAACCACTAAAAAAGCATCTATATTATATTTATTACATTCTTTTACAAATTTTGGTATATCTTTTAACGTAAAGTTATTAGAGTTTTGACGCAAACTTAAAGTAGAAGCAGAAAAATATACTTCGTCAGCATAATTTTTGCATGCATCAAGAGATGCCCAATCTCTTATAGGACACATTATTTTTGGTTTTTTGATAGTTTTTTTCATTTTAAATTATTGCCTATTTCTTAAAAAACATCCAAGTTGGATGTTTTCAATACTTTAGTGGAGCCATCGCGCGGAATTGAACCGCGGACCTTTTCCTTACCATGGAAATGCTCTACCGGCTGAGCTACGATGGCATGGTGGGTAGACCAGGATTCGAACCTGGGAAGGCTGAGCCAGCAGATTTACAGTCTGCCCCTGTTGACCGCTTAGGTATCTACCCCGACCAAAGTTTAGTTTACATTTCACCAAGATCCAACTTCTAATTTTTTAAAAATTGAATCATGGTGCGCGTTTAGGGATTCGGTCACAACTCTCGTCGGCTTCCACCTTCTCGGTCGCGACCCCGCCTCGCTTGTTTGACTCATCATAATAATCGTCAAACATAGCTCCGGCATTCTCATCCCTACGCGAGCAAAGCAGTTTGCTCGCTAAACGCAATATTATATTAAATTGTGTATCCTTGGCTTATCCTCTATATAATCTAATAAAAGGCAAGCCATGGTGCGCGTTTAGGGATTCGAACCCCAGGCCTTCTCGGTGTAAACGAGACGCTCTAACCAACTGAGCTAAACGCGCTGGTTGCGGGGACCGGATTCGAACCGGTAACCTTCAGGTTATGGGCCTGACGAGCTGCCATTGCTCTACCCCGCGTTATAATAATCCACTCTTCACTCCTTATAGAAATATTCTTAAGCAGTAAAGAATGGAGCCATCTCGGGGGTTCGAACCCCGGACCTACGGTTTACAAAACCGTTGCTCTACCAACTGAGCTAAGATGGCGTAATAGCTGTAAAATAACATCCTCTTATATGAGGATTATTGTAGCATACTTATTCTATTTTATCAAGTGCTGTTTACATTTTAACTATCTTCTTCTTAAAATCTTTAATTTTTTTATTTTCTGGATTAGCTAATTCTAATTTTTTTAGTGCATTTTTAGCTAATTCTTTATCGCCTATTCTAATACTTGCTTCTGTTAATAAGTCTAAATATCTTGGGTTTCTAGGTTCTAATTCTAATGCAGCTCTAAATTGTGCAGCTGCACTATCTTTATCGCTTAACTGATCAAATATTAAGCCTAGATTTACTCTAGCAGAAACTAAAGACCCATCTAAAGATAGCGCTTTTAGATAATATGTTTTTGCTTCATCAAGATTATCCTCTTCCCAAGATAGATTGGCAATATTAATGTATAGCCCGGCGTTCTCTACCCCAAGCTTTAATAAGAAATCAAAAATCTGCCTAGCTTCTTTATTTTGATTATTTTCTAAATATAAGTGACCCAAACCTTCATAAGCCTTGATATTCTTAGCATCAATCTTAATTATCTCTATATATTTACTTTCTATCTTTTTAAAATCTTCAGTTGATTTTAATGCTTCTACTTCTTCTAGTAATGCTGATATCTTTTCTTCTTTTGGAGAAAGTTTTTTTTCTTTTACACTATCCTTAGCTTCTGTTTTTACATCTTCTTTTATCTGAACAATTTTTTTAGAAGTTTTTTCTTCAATTTCTAAAAGCTTGTCTATTGTTTTTTCAAAGTAACTTTTTAATTTACCAGAAGTTCCTTTTAATAAATCTTTTGGCTTCTGGCCTTTTTCTTTTAATATTCTTTTTAATCTTGATGCCATGAGAGCTTCTTTTATTTTCTTGCTTTTTGGTTTAATTTGTTCTGTATCTATTAATGTTAAGCTTTGTATTTTACCAAACAAAATATAGCTCACACCTAGGAGACCTATTACACCCAATATTGCAAAAAATAAATACATATCTTAATTTATTATTTTAGAAAACTCATCTATCTTTGTACTTGCACCTCCAACTAATAATCCGTCTATATTTGTTTGCTTAAGAAAGTCATTATAATTACTTGCATTAACACTACCACCATACACTACTTTATCATTATTATTTAAAAAGTGTTTTTTTATCATTCCATGTATTCCATTAGCATCTTTTGGATCTTCTGGATGACCCGTTCCTATTGCCCATATCGGTTCGTAGGCAACTATAAGTGATTCTTTTTTGCTTATATCCTTCAGTGCAGTTTTTAACTGTCCTTCTATTGTCTTAAATGCATTACCACTTCTTCTTTCTCTTAGATTTTCTCCTACACATATTATAGGTGTTAAATTATACTTTAATGCCTGCTTTATCTTATTATTAACATTTTCATCAGTTTCTTTAAAATATTTTCTTCTTTCAGAATGACCTAATATTACATATTTACAACCCAGTTCTTTAAGGTCACTAGCACTTATCTCACCTGTATAAGCTCCGTAGTCTTGGGAATACATATTTTGTGCAGATAAGCTCATTCCTGCTCCGGCTACAATTGGCCCTACAGAATATAATGCTGTAAAACTAGGAGCTAGAATGACATCATGGCTCTTTTCTGTATCTCTTATTTTTTTTGCCAAAAGGATGGATTTTGTTGTAGAGAGATACATCTTCAAATTAGCAATTATTAATTTCCTCCTCATATATTTTTACTTTAATAATTTTTTTATTTTATTTTCATCTTTGACTGGACCTATACAGGCTACAGACATTTTTTTAAGATTAAAAATTTTATTAGCTAATTTAATAATATCCTGAGATTTTACCTTTTCCATCTTTTTTATTCTATCTTCTAGCACTTCTATAGAATCTGATAATAGCTCTTGTTTACCTAGCCAACCAGCAATATAGCTAGAGTCTTCCATAGACAATATAATATGACCCTTGATGTTATCTTTAGCTCTTTTTAATTCACCTTCCGTCACCCCACTCTTTTTTATCTTATCTAATTCTTTTAAAATTGTTTTTATTGCTAAATCAAGATTTTCTTTATTTAAACCAGCGCGAATGATAAAAGCTCCGGTATCTTGGTATGGTGACAACATAGCTCTAACAAAATAAGCTAATCCACGGCGCTCTCTTACTTGTGTAAATAGTCTAGAGCTCATTGTGCCACCTAAAATATTCGCTAATAATCCCAAAGCTGGCATATCCTTATCCTTATATGATAAACCAGGAAATGCTAAAGCAATTTGCAATTGTCCAGTGTCTTTAGTCTCTAATCTTATCTTTTGTTTAAATGATTCGTTAAATTTTGGATACTTTGTTGCTAAAGTAGTAGATACTCTTGTACCAAAATATTTTTCTGCAACTTCTTTTACATTCATACCTTTCATATTGCCGGAAAAAACTACTACTGTATTTTTTGGTATATAATGTTTATTGTAAAAATCTACAATATTTTTTCTGGTAATTTTTTTCATTGTATTTTCATATCCAGCAATAGACCAACCTAGCGGAGTATCTCCAAAAATTTCTTCTTCCAATATATCTTCTATATGCATCATTGGATTATCACGGTACATATGTATCTCTTCTAAAATAACATTACGTTCACGATTCAGTTCTTTTTCATCAAACTTAGAATTATGAAGCATGTCAGATACTATATCTATGGCCTTTAATCTTTTTTCCGTATTTATTTTTACATAGTAGCCAGTATAGTCTTTACTAGTAAAGGCATTGTATTCTGCACCGTAAGCATCTAGCTCCTTACTAATTATTTGTGTATTAGGTCTGCGTTTTGTACCTTTAAACATTAAATGCTCTATATAATGAGATATGCCGTTGATATCACGGGTTTCATAACGAGAACCAACGCTAAATAATACCAATACTGTAAAAGCACCGGTAGAATCTTGTGGTACACTTATAAGCCTAGTTCCGTTTTTTAGTATATGTTTTTCGTATTTCATCATAATGTATTTGTAATCTCCATCCTCTCTATCATTCCCAATGAGAGGTCCCCGTCTGCACGGGGATGACAATGATTAGCACGGGGATGACAGGGTGGAGTTATAAATTTTCTTCTAAATATTTTTTTAATTCTTCTATCTTAATTCTTTTTTGTTTCATTGTGTCGCGATCTCTGACTGTAACGCTTTTATCTGTTAAAGAATCAAAATCAACTGTTAAGCAGTATGGTGTACCTATTTCATCCTGTCTTCTATATCTTTTACCTATACTTCCGGATTCGTCATACATTGCTGTCATACTTTCTTTTAAATCATCTGTTATCGCTTTTGCTAACTTATCTAAGCCCTCTTTTTTAGCTAAAGGCAGTATAGCTACTTTAACTGGAGCAATTTTTTTATCTAATTTTAATACAACTCTCGTCTCCCCTTTCACATTTTCTTCTTTATAAGCATCTAGTAATATTACTAAAACAGTCCTATCTAATCCAAAAGAAGGTTCTATAACATGAGGGATAAACTTTTTACCTCCATCTAAATCAAAGTATTCTAATGATTTTGCACTTGCTTTTTGATGTGCACTTAAATCAAAATCTCCTCTGTATGCAAGTCCGTATAATTCTTTCCAACCGAATGGAAATTTATATTCAAAATCAATTGTTTTTTTAGAGTAATGTGCAAGTTCTTTTTTATCATGCTCTCTAACTCTTACATTCTTTTTATCAATGCCAAGATTTTTTATCCACCTATCCATTGCTTTTTGCCAATTTGTAAATTCTGTTTCCCATTTTTTTGGATTTATAAAATATTCGATTTCTAATTGTTCAAATTCTAAAGTTCTAAAAATAAAATTACCAGGAGTTATCTCATTTCTAAAAGATTTGCCGATCTGGCCTATTCCAAAAGGTAATTTTGGATGCATAGAGTCCAAGACATTTTTAAAATTAACAAAAATACCTTGAGCTGTTTCTCCACGTAAAAAAACAGTGTCAGCCTCTTCTTCTACAGGACCAATAAAAGTTTTGAATAAAAGATTAAATTTACGAGTTTTTGTAAAATTTTGTACGCCACACTTTGGACATTTAATTTTATTTTTTTTAATAATCTCATCCATTTCTTTAATAGTTTTCCCCTCTGTATTTTTACCAGTAGCTTCTTCTATTAAATGATCTGCACGATGTCTAGTTTTACATTTTTTGCAATCAATCATCGCATCGTTAAAGCCTGCTACATGTCCACTTGCTTCCCATACACGAGGGTTCATTAAGATGCCGGCATCTACTCCATACATATCTTCTCTGTCTTGAATAAATGTTTTCCACCAAAGACGTTTTAGATTATTTTTTAATTCAACTCCGTAAGGTCCATAATCCCAGGTGTTTGCTAAACCACCATAAATATCAGATCCGGGAAATATAAATCCTCTGCGTTTTGCTAGGCTTATTAAATTTTCCATTAAATTGTCCATAACAAGTTTTAATTATTTTTGTCTACTTTTTTCTTTAAATAATCTACTTAAAGCTTTCATATATTTTTCTGGGACATGATTTTTTATATAAATATTTCTATTTAACCATCCTAGGTTGCCAGGAACAGTTAAATCTCTTCTGTCTTTTGGAATGTTTAATGTCACCCCATTTAAATATTTTTGAAGTTCTGCTTCCGTGGCTTCATTTTCACTTTTTTCCTCTTGTTCTATTTTTGGCATTTTTTCCATATTTTTTTATAAAATTATTTACACACTTCCCATCAAACTTTTTGCTAAATGTTTATATTCTTCATCTGATTCTAATACTTCTTTAACTTTTTGATAGGCGTCATTTAATTTTAATTCTGTACTGATAACTCTGCCTTCTTCTTTATTTATTCTATTATTAACATCTTCTACATTTAGGCCCGATTCGCTTAAAAAGTGCATTAGTTTTGCTAATTGTATTTTATCAGTTGGAGCAAGTCTTAAAACTGTAGTATGAATTTGTTCTACTTTTGGTATCTTTTCCATAGAAGATATGTATTAAGTGTATAATTATTTTTTAGATTTGATCTGAAGTGTGCTCCCTATTAAAATTAAAAATAGTCCTGTGACTAAATATTCTGGATATGCAATATATAACATACCATATTTTTTACATTCTTTTAATGTTGGGTCTTCTATGCATTTTTTCGATTGAATACTTATAAACCCATTTTCAGTACTCGATGCTTTTGTGGAGATAAATCCTATATATACAGAACCCAATAAAACTAGTATGATGAAATATGTCTATAGCTGAATTTTTATTTTTCCCCATACTATATACTTAATACTAAATACTTTATACTTTTTTACACTGTCATTATTTCCTTTTCTTTTTCTTCAACTATTTTTTTTATGTTTTCATTAATATCTTTAACCTTTTTATCCAAATTATCTTGCATTTTAAAACGTTGATCTTCTGCAATCTCGTTACTTTCTTCTGCTCTTAATATATCATCTTTTATTCTATCTCTTAGCTGTCTAATTTTAATTCTTGTTTCTTCTGCTTTTTCTCCGATTAATTTGACAAGTGCTTTACGAGAATCTTCTGTTAATGCAGGTATAACAACGCGAAGATACTGACCCTCATTTACTGGATTAAATCCCTTTCCAGAATTTCTTATCGCATCTTCTACTGCTTTTACTAAAGACTTATCCCATGGATCAACTACCATACTATGTGCATCTGGTACACTAATAGAAGCAACACCTTTTAGTGGTGTTTTAGCACCATAAGCATCCACCGTAATACCTTCTAACATTGCAGCGTTTGCTCTTCCGCTTCTGATGCCTAAAAGTTCTGTTTTTAGATAATTTATAACTGAATTAAAGTCCTCCTGATATGTGTTAATTTCCATAAAAAAATTTTATTATTTATTTAGCTAAACTTTTTGTTCCCATATAAAGCATGTTTCCATCTTTTGGATTGACTAATAATGCAGAGCCGGCATTAGGTGTTGGCAATTTTTTTGTTACCCAGTTCTCACCTCCATCAAACGAAGAATAAAGTGTACTTGCTGTGGAATAGTAAATCTCCTTATTATTATTTGGATTAACTGCCATAGAATATATCTGTACACTTCCCGGAGGTGTTAAAAGTTCAATATTGCTCCAACTCTTACCAAAGTCTTCTGATTTTAATATTCCATAAGAAGATGCTTGGAATATTGTATCTGCTCCAATATCTGTAACTAGATCATAGGTAACATTAGATCCTCTAAACTCAGCCATCTGTTTGTTGAGGTCTACCCAAGTAGCACCGGAATCATTACTCACTCTTAAACCATTTTTACTTAAAACCACCATTATATCTCTTGAATTTTTTGGACTTATTAAAATTTTTACAACCTTATCTTTAAAACGTTCTATGGTAGTCCAACTTTCTCCTGCATCAGAGCTTTTTAGTAGATCTCCGCCAGATAAACCAGCATAAATTATATTACTATTTTCTGGACTAATTGCCAAGTAGCTAATAAATTCATTTGTTCTAGTGTCAAAATATTTACTTTCCCAAGTACGTGCACAATCTGTAGTTTTTAAAATTTTATTTTGGAGTGCAGTAAATAATGTACACTTATCTTTATAGTCGATAGCAACAGAATTAACATATCCAGTCCCTAAAGATGATACGTAATTCCAACTCTCTGCTCCATCCCAGGTATAAAACAGACCACTACCAGAAGAAGATAGATAAATTGCTTTTTCATCTTGAGGGTCAAATGTTAAATCTTCTATATTTATGTTGGATATAGTCCCAATACCTTGTGCAGTGGGGCTTATATTTTTTGCTTCCCAAAGAACACCTTTATTTACAGATTTGAGTACACCTCCTGGTGATGCATTCTTTTTAGCACCTATAGTTATGCATCCTGCTCCAAATAGAGTTACCACACTAAGTCCAAGAAATAGTAGTGAAATTTTTTTCATAAAATAATGAATTATATAATTAAATTTTCCAGCATTAAGCTCTACCGCTGTCATCCCCGCTTAGGCGGGGATCTTGAGATGGTAGCACCTGATTAAATTATCAGATTTTCCAGCATTAAGCTAGGATTAATATTATTTTTTAATAATGATTTCATTTTTAATAATCTTTTACCAATATTTGCAAAATTTTGTGCAGATCTTTGTTCTGATATTTTTTTTGTTGCATCTAGTGCGTAGGTATGTGTTACGTTATCTATTAATCCATATTTGATAAAAAAGATATCTCGTAAAAATTCTAGCCACAAATCTACCTTTTCTTTTAACACCTCTTTATTTTTAGTTTTATCTTTTAAAATTGCTTTTGCTAATTTTATTCTATATCTTTCTTCTCCAAAAAATAATTTATAAAACTCTTGTAATTCTTCACTTTTATTCAAGCCCTGTTTTGCTATTTTTACTGCAATACCAAGTCTACCATGAGAAAGTTTTGCATAAACCAATGCATTATCTTCTCCATGTTCTTTTTTTAAAAAATCAACTATCAAATTATTAGCAATAGGTTTAAAGTTTATTACGGAAGAACGAGAAATGATTGTTGGTAACATACTGCCTATCTCCGAAGTTAAAAGTATAATAACCGTTTTTTTAGTTGGCTCTTCTAATGTTTTTAAGAAAGCATTTGCGCTTGCCATATTCATTTGATGAGCATTGTGAACTAAAATAACCTTATATCCACCAATAAATGAGCTGAGGCGTGCCTTTTCTATCACCTTATCTATATCTTCTTTTTTAATTATATCTGTTTCTGCTTTTACTTCTAAAAAATCTGGGTGTGTATGTATTTTTTCTGTTTTTAATAACTTACTTATAAACCATTCAGCTGTAGTTCTTTTACCAATTGATTTTGGTCCATTAAAAATATAAGCATGAGTTATTTTATCAGCTTCAAGAGACTTTTCTAAAAAATTAGTAATGTTGTTATTACCAATAATCATATTAAATATAATAACATATATAGCTCAATTAAAAAAGAGCCTTTTGAGGCTCTAAAATTATCATCTTTTGATTTTAACTTTTTTTCTTTTCCCTTCAAAAAAAGTTAAATCTCCAATAAAAGCACTTCGTAATTCTACTACTTCCCATAAAAGTTGTGGATTTAGTAATTTTTCCCATTGCACTTCTGATGCTTTATACCAATCTGGTGGAGTTGGTGGTAACAAAACTGTCTTTCTAAGACATCTGTCTAATACTGATATAGTATAGTTACCCAGTCTAATCTCTATAACTTGTAACTTCTTAACGGCTTCATCAAGATTTTCTGCATTCACATAAGTAAAAATATAAGACTGTATCATATAATACCCCTCATTGTGTAAATCTCTACAAGTCAAGATATACGTCTTATCTTTTACCTTTTCTCTATAAGGCATAATTTCTCCTTGATTTCTTACTTAATTTAGCATAAAATATAAGTAAAGTCAATATAATATGATTTTAGGAATAGATGCTTCACGTGCAAATAAAAAAGAAAAGACAGGGGTAGAATGGTACTCCTATTTTTTAATACAAGAATTTAAAACATTAATACCAAAAAAAATTAAAGTACGCCTATATTCTACCAAGCCTTTATTACCAGATCTACTACCATTACCAGATAACTGGGAAGCAAAGGTCTTACGTTGGCCACCCCGCATACTTTGGACATTAAAAAGACTTTCATGGGAAATGTTATGGCATAAGCCCGATATATTGTTTGTACCGAGCCACATACTCCCCTTTTTTACACCAAAAAATACTTTTACAACTATTCATGATATTGGCTTTCGTCATTTTCCTCAAAGCTATAGTTGGTTTAATCGTTTTATTTTAAATTTTGGCTTATGGCGTGCTTTTAAATCCGCTAAAAAAATATTTACACCTTCTGAGTTTACTAAAAATGAGTTAAAGAGTGTCAGTAAAAATATTGACAAAGTTGTAATAACTCCACTTGGTTATGATGATAAAAAATATAAATTACAGGATATTAGTGCTATTAATAGTATTTTAAAAAAGCATAGTATCATTAGCGACTATATATTATATGTAGGTAGAAAGGAAAGTAAGAAAAATATATTAAATATGATAAAAGCTTTTGAAAATATTAAAAGTAAAATTAAATTAGTGTTAGTTGGTACTCCTGGGTTTGGTTATCAAGAAATTAAAAAATATATAGACTCATCAAAAATAAAATCAAATATTCTAGAATTGGGATGGGTAGAAGAAAAAGAGTTGCCGCTTTTAATGGCTGGTGCAAAAATATTTTTATATCCAACGCTATATGAAGGATTTGGTATTCCTATTTTAGAAGCATTTGCTTCTCAGGTACCCATTATAACAAGTAATAATAATTCTACAGCAGAAGTTTTAGGAGATGCTGGACTTTTAGTTGATCCACAAAATATCAATGACATACAACTGGCAATAGAAAAAATATTAAATAATGAACTATTAAGTGCAGAGTTGACCGCAAAAGGATTAGAACAATTAAAAAAGTTTTCTTGGAAAAATTGTGCAGAAAAAACTTTAAAAAATATGACTGATGTTGTTACGTAGCATGTTACGTAACAACATATTTAAAAAGAGCCTATTGGCTCTGTTTTTTTAAATATTCTCTTCTCAAAATAGCTGATAATGTAAGAAATAACAATTTTGACTCTGGTTTATTAGCGAGATAGTTATTTAACGAGGCATCTGCCGTAACTCTTCCTTCAGCATCTGCATGAAAAGAAAGTAAAAATGTTATCAAAAATATAAACATCCTATCTCCTACAACATCTTTCATACCTTCTAGCCAATTAACAAAGTCTTCTGATTTTATAAATCCCTTCATGTCTCTAAAAGAAATATTTAAAGGATTATTATCAAAAAGATTTTTTAATGCTTCAAAGTCCTCTTTACTACAATATTGTAATACCTTTGCTCTATGAAAAAAACTAGGATCTTTTAATTGCACAGCTAGTGAAAATATCCAGTGTACTAAATCTTTTTTATTATCTTCCCAATTTAATAGTTTAGTAAAAAGATCTTCGATATTAACTTGAGCTGTCTGTGCCATCCTCACCTCCTTTTTCAATGATCTATCTGGTAGCTAAAACAGATCTCTTATAAGCTTCTAGATTTTCTAAAGCAATACCGGTACCTTTTACTACACAAAATAATGGCTCATCTGCCATAAAGGTAGGTACTCCGGTTGCTTCTGCAATTAATTGATCTAAATTTCTTAACTGACTAGAACCTCCTGACAATATAATCCCTTTATCCATAACATCAGCTGATAATTCTGGGGGGGTTTCATGTAATACATTTTTAACTGTTTCTATAATACCTTTTAATTCATTTTGTACAGCATCAGTAGTATCATCAGAACTAACTTCTATAATTCTAGGTAATCCATTAGCCATATCCCTTCCTCTAATTTCCATGTAAAGCTTCTCATTTAAATACATTGCAGATCCTACATTTATCTTAATATCTTCTGCAGTGCGCTCTCCAATAGCTAAATTATATTTTTTCTTAATAAAATCTGCAATTGCACTATCTAATTTATTGCCACCAATACGTTCTGATGCAGATGTTACAATACCTCCTAAAGAAATAACAGCAGCCTCTGTAGTACCTCCACCAATATCTACTATCATATGTCCTGATGCACTACCTATAGCAATATTAGCACCGATAGCAGCTACAATAGGCTCTTTAATAATGTAGGCCGCCCTAGCACCTGCAGACATAGTAGCGTCAATTACAGCGCGTCTTTCTGTAGAACTTATTCCACCCGGTACCGCAACCATAACCTCAGGTCTAAAAAATCTAAGATTACCCAGTGATTTATTGATAAAATATCTAAGCATTGCTTCTGTGGTTTTGTAATCTGCAATTACACCATCCTTAAGTGGCCTTTGAGCTACTATAGTATCTGGAGTCCTACCAAGCATATCTTTTGCTTCACTACCAACAGCTAATATTTTTTTATCAATTGTAGAAATAGCAACAACAGAAGGTTCGTTAATAATAACGCCTCTCTTTGGAACGTGCACCAAAACATTAGTAGTTCCCAAGTCTATTGCTATTTTTTTTATAAACATATGTTATATCTCAATATGATGATTTATATTAATATACTACCGGTTAGACATACTTGTGTCAATTAGATGTATACTTTTTGTATTCAATAAATAGCACTTTTGTGACTCACAAGCTAAGGAAATAAAAAAAGAGCCTATTGGCTCTACTTAATATATTTTCTCATCTCTTCTAATAATGCTCTTCCTTCATGTGTAATAGTTAACAATGCTCTATATTTAGCAAATACAGCACTGAATTTATCTTGCCTGGAACCCTCTGTATCTATAACTAGTTCTAAAATATCAAAAGTTAGATCTATATCTTCTTTTTCCATTTCTTCCATAATATCTTTACATGCGGATACTCTACCTCCATTAAAGAATACATGAAAGTGATTGAAGGACATTCTTGAAATAGCTAAAGAAGTTTGTTGTAATTCCTTAAAATTATCTTCGTCAATATGCTCAGCCGCTACAAAAGAAGTTTCAACATCTCTATTGTCAAAATAATCTGATTCTACTACTGCTAATATAGCCTTGATTTCATTAGGGAAAAAATCCATTAATCTTTTAAAGAGCTTTGTGATTCTATGTACGTCCATTACATCTCCTTGTCTAATAAGTAGAGTATAAGATAAAGGTATTTATGTCAATTAACTAATACCGTACTTTAAGAAATATTTTATAGCACTTTTAATATGCTCCCTAGTTGTTTTTTTAAAAAGGCTTTTTATTGCAGAGCTTCCTACAGATTCTCTTTGATGTAAGTGCACCATTTTTGCAGATGGAAGATAAATAACCTTATATCCTATTTTTTTTATACTTCTAGATAAATCTGTATCTTCAAAATAAAGAAAATATCTCTCATCCATATACCCTACTTTTTCTAATACACTCCTTCTACAGACAAGAGCTCCACCTAAAAGCCAATCAACTTCTTTTACCACCTCATGAGAAAAATCTTTCATGAGGTAATTGTCTAGTATTTTTTTACCAAAACTAGTATTACCTAAAAATGTTCTTCTTAATATAGGTGTCGATATAGTGGGAAATCTGTAACAAGAGTATTGCAGACTACCGTCAGCATTTACCAACTTAGGACCAATCACGCCAACAGATAAATTATTATCTAAATAATTAACAAGTGATTCTAAGCTATTTTTTGTTATAAATATATCAGGATTAAAAATAGCAACATATGATCCCTTGCTATTTTTAATACCTAGATTAGCTCCACCAGCATAACCTAAGTTTTTTTTTGCTTTTACAAGTCTTACATTTGGAAAATCTTTTTCCATCATCACTACACTGTTATCAGAAGAATTATTATCAACAACGATAACTTCAAAATCTAGGGCAGGAGCCGTCATAAATAAGTGTTTTAATGACTGCTTCAACAATCCCCGTGTATTATAATTTATATAAACAATTGATAGTGTCATATTATCTAATCCAAATTCTTACTTCCTCTCTAGTGATTGCATTTTTTAAATATTTTCTTTTTCTTAACATTTTAGGTAAACCTTTTAATGCAGAAAAATAAGCTTTGATATTTTTTGGAGTTAAAAATAGAGTATAGAAAAATTTTCCAACTTCTCTACAGAATATAAACGGAAAATCTATTAAGTAATTTAAAGTAAAATCATTTTTTAATAAAAGCCAGATATGATTTCTGGTTGATAAAAATTGTACAAAACTAGATTTAGTTTTTTGATTTTTTAATATAGTAAAGATATTTTTCTTTTGCGGTGGTTTCACCCTTCTGTAGTGGTAGCTTATAGCAGATGGACAAGTTATTATAGACATACCCATGTTACGCATTCTCCAACAAAGATCCACATCTTCTTTATAAGCAAAAAAATCTTCGTCAAAATATTCGTTATCCATTTTTATACTTTCCAGTGCGCTGGCTCTAATACACATAAATGCACCAGATACTCCAAACACTTCTTGAGCTTCTTTTTTATCATATTCCTGTCCACTAAAACGTTCTGTGGATTTTCTTGATTTGTAGATATCAATACCCAAAGAATCTACAATTTTTGATTTAGTTTTTTGAGGTAAGTTATCAACTTCTTCTTCAAAAATACGTAAAAGCTTTGGTCCAGACATTGCTACCTCTTTCTTTTTAGACATCTCTAGTAAAAGTTCTCGAATACAATTTGTATCCATTACTATATCTGGATTTACTATAAATATATATCTATCATCTAAAGATAAACCTTTCCAAAACTTCATTGCCATTTCTATACCCTTATTATGTCCTCGAGAAAATCCAACATTAGAAGTGTTTCTTATAATTGTAATATTAGGTTTTTGAGGAATTAGCTTTAAAGTATTATCCTTTGAGGCATTATCAATAAATATAATATGAAAGTCTTGAAATGCTTGTTCCTCAAGAGATTTTAATAAATCAGATATATATCTTTCGCTATTCCAAGTAACTATACTAATAATTGCATGAGAGTCTCTTGCTTGCATAAAATTAATTATTTTCGGTTTTTATTTTTTTAGGCGTAACCCAGAACCCCATTCTTTTACCAAGCATTAGTCTTGTTTGTGCATCAATAGCTGGTAGTGCACCAAATATAATTATAGTTACCGGTATTAACACCCATTGTAAAACCATTGTTAAAAACGTAAATTTACTTACTGTTTTAGGTTTTGGAGGTAACAATAAAAAGGATATTAGTGCAGATAATAATATTCCTAGCATTGCAAGTCTCATAATATTCTCTAATATAAATGGAGAGTTCTGTACAAAAACCATGCGCTTCACCTCTTCATTAGCCACTGCCAATGGCAATCTACCTAAAACAAATATCAATATAGGTGCTAGAGCCCAAGACATCATACCTTCTATCATGTTAAAAATATGCTTTATTCTTATTTTTAAAGGAGTTAATTTGTCACCTAAAAAATTAGTTATCATATATGGTATATTTTCCACTCCCCATGCCCATCTTCTCTGCTGTTTATAAAGATTTTTTAAACTTTCCCAATAACTATCTGTCATAACAGTATTCATATATACCGGAATATGTAAAGGCTCCACCTGATAATTACCATGATACTTAATCAAACATTGTAAAAATATTCTAGAATCTTCAGAAACAACATCCTTATCCCAAAAACCAACGTCAACTAATGCAGTAAATGACATGCTGTGAGATGAAAATGTCACAACCCTTTCTGGATGTAACAACTCATTCATCAACCAAAAAGTTGTGCCAAATGAAACAACTCTTACTATTGCATTTGATGTCCAGATATTGTTTGCATAAATAGCAATAGGTTGAAAAGATCTTTTTGATGGATCTGGAACTGATAAATATTTATGTGTTAAATATCCAAAATATTCTTTATGTACTATCGTGTCTATATCAAAAGTAGAAACTATTATTTTGTCATAATTTATCTGCAACTCATCTATTAGTTCTTTAGCTTTCCATCCAGCATAATGAACATTAGATCCCTTACCCGGAGTTTCTTTTGGCAAACCTTGAGGATGAATTGTTATAATAAATTTTAAAAAATTATGAGCAAACTCCTCTTCTATTTTTTTAGCTATCTGTAAAAAATTATCCTTATCCCTTTCTTCACCTGCTAAAACTATTATCATTTTGTCATTTGGATAATTAGTTTCTGCAATTCTTTTAAATGTTGCACTTACTACATCATAACCTTCTTTATAGGTTGGCAAAAAAATCAAATGATAATAATCTGAGTAGTTAGATTTTTCTTTAATTAATTTAGCTAACCAGTCTTGTTTAATTACTTTTTTATATCTAAACCAAGACAAAATTAAATAAAAAGAAAAATAGACTATTCTAAATAGCCAAAATAGATCGTAAATTATAATAAATATTATTACCCAAAAAGGTCTTATAAAAGATAAGCTTAATAATATTATTAAAGTGGCCCATAAAAGGGCTCCAGGCATTATTTCTAAAAGTCTATATTTTCTATCTATTATCTTCATACTATTACTTATATACCATAATTTATATAAAAAGTTAACCCTATAAAGAAAAAAACGCTAAATTTAGCGTTTTTTTCTTTTAAGATATTATTCTATTTTTTGGAGGATTTGCTATGCATATTTTTACTCCATTCTGCTAAAAGTTTACCCGCTTCTTCTCTGCCACCTAAGCCAAATGCTAAACCACCAGCTAATGCAAACATTACTATTATTCCTGTAAATAAGATTTGTATTAATTGTGCCGCAACTTGGAGCTGAATTAATCCTGCCATTGTAGCAAAAATAATTATTGACCATTTTGCTAATAAAGAAAAGAATTTTGCCCCACGCATCTTTGTTGTAAGAACTATTTTTTTTACAACCTCACCGATAAAGGATCCTGTAAACATTCCAATTAAAATTATAGCAACAGCAACTGCAACATTAGGAATATATAACAAAACTTGATTTAAGAAATATACAATCTCTTTCCACCCTAAAATATCTACAGATGCTACAAAAAATGCTAATAATATAAACCATTTTGTTAACCAAGCGAATATATTACTAGGAATTATTTTTATACCTGCATGCTCTAATGTTTTTTCTAATTCTAAACGTGCTATTAAATTATCAATTCTTAAAAATGTAACCAAAGCTCTGATAATTCTTGATGCGATCAAAGAAAATAAAACACCTATTACTAAAACTATAAGCGCGCCAAATAGTTTTGGTAAAAAATCAAATAAGGATATCCATAATCCTTGAAATGATGATGCTAAAATTGTTGTCCATGAAAAATCTGACATTAATATCACCTCCTTCCTAATTAAGCTATATAGCTGTAAAGCAATAAAGCTGTAAGTTTTTTTATACTTATAATTATAGCATAAAAAAAGCGTTAACAAAATGTTAACGCAATAAAAGTCTTGCCCGTTAACTTGAAACTCGTAACTCCCCGCACCCTCCCCCTTTGGAAAAGACCTCCGCACCCTCTCTCTTTGGAAAAGGGAGACACAGAGGGATTTAATAATAAAATAAATAATAATTAAATCCACCCTAGCCCTCCTTTTCCAAAGGAGGGTACAATACCATAATTAACAACCCCACCTATTCAAGCATCACTCTATCTATTTATTGTTAAATTAAAATAAATACCTCTAAGGTATTTATTTTAATTTAATGATTCACAGTTATATTCGGCTCTCTATTATAGTAAACGGAGGCGGTTATATTATTTTTAGAGCTAGATAATTTTTTAATATTATTATTTATTATTTTATCCAAATCATTCGTTTTATCTTTTATTCCTAATACTGGTATATTAAATAAAAAATTAAAACTATTAGCTAAAGTTATACCAGCCCTAGAAGATGTAAACGATCCCGGACCAGTTATAACAAGCACCCCTTTCATATCTTTAATGGATATTTTATTTTTTTTCAAAAATACTTCTAAGCCATTGGTAAGCTTTTCTATTTTATTATAAAAAATAGACTTTGCTAGAATGCTACCATCACTTAAAAAAATAGAAAAAGATGGTAGATTGTCATTTATAGTATTAATGAATAAATATTTTTTCATTTTATTTTAAAAATTATCTTCATGAGTAAACTCATTTTTTTTATCTATTGCAATAACCCTCTTCTCTTCTAAAACAGTGAACAGAAATCTGTCAGTTAATGCTTTTCTCTGAACATATTCATCAGGTGTAAAAACAGCATAAGCAACCGTCCTGCCAACATCAAACTCAAAACTAGCGACTAAATTAGCTAATTTATTTTTGTTGACACTTCCCACTATAAGAATATCACAGGGTGCCTTACTTTTAGCAACTCCTTCAGTTATGATGCATAGATCTATCTCTCCTATCTCTGATATTTTTTTAATTAAAGCTTTTTCTGCCAATACCTCTGATCCGCTAATCAAAGAATGTATTTCTTTTTTTAGAACAAAATCTTTGTTCAATCTATAAAACTTCTTTTTAGTATCATCAGTATCAACACTTTCTATTATTCCTATGGCTTCTAGATTAGCAACCTCTCTTCTCACCGCATTTAGCTGACTATCTATCATCCTTGCTAGCTCTCTTACAAAGTATTTGTTATCCACATCTTTACAAAATAATTTTAACAAACTAAACCTTGTCTTTGAACCAAAAAGTTGTTCAAGACCAGAAAAGTTATCTACATTCTTTGATTTTGGGGCTTTTCGCCCAGTCTTTATCTTAGGCATACTATTAAGTAATGTTATGGAATTTCTTTTCTATTTATTATATAATACTAAATAGATATAAATCAACCCCCTGAGAATATCAGGCAAGTTTTCTAATATATTATGAAAAAGATGGATTTAAAAATAGAAAATATCTTAATTGTTAAAAATCCTAGCAAAAAAAGCCTTGTAAGAACGGTTTGGAAAAAAGATTATGAGGGCTATGACACCGATAGGTTTGGTGATATTTTTGGTATCCTAGACTTAAACCTGGGATCTAATGATAATAATAAATTTTTTGATATTTTAAATGAAGGCATTAAAAGATATTATAAAAGTGCTTTAGAGTATGACACTGCCTTTGATGATTTTATTAATTTTTTAAATAGAAGGATAGAGCAATTGATAAATAATAAAAATCTTCATAGCGAATCTAATGTATTACTAGGTGTCATAAAAGACAATCATTTACTTTTTTGTGCCACTGGTGGTATATATGCATATTTTATACATCCACAAGGTGTAAAAAAACTGTATCCAGAAGAAACCAGTCCAATCAATGTAACAAATAAACTTTTCACCTATTCTTTAAATGGTGTGGTCAGTGAAAAACAAACCGTTTATTTTAGTAACCATAATCTAAATGAAAAAATAAATCCTTTCTTTTTAGAAAAAGCACTAAAGGAACATGGTGCCAATAATGTTATTGAGGGAATAAAAGATAGTATTTTGAAAAATGAAGAAGAAGGTAGTTATACGGCATTCTTCTTTTATATGGAAGACAAGAAAGATGTTCGTGAAACCGAAGAAGGCCATTTGGGAGTTTTAGAGCTTTTAAATAAACAGGAAGATGTACAAAATAATTTCACTCCTTCTATTTTAAAAAATTTTAAAAATCTCTTAAAACAAAAATCAATAATATCCTTTATACTAAAGTATTTATACATATTTTTTCAGAAAGTATATTCTATATTAAAAAAATTATTCTTATTAATTATATTCTTAATTGTTAATGCTTTTTTTGTAATAACAAATATTAAGGGTAAAAGAAAAGAAAAAAGTGGAATCATTACAGATAGATTTAGGAATACTGGTGTTAGAATAAAAGATATATATAGAGCTTTTACCACCACTTCTAAATTAATTTTTTTAGGAATATTGGTAACAGCTTTAGCGTTAGGTGGATTGATATCTTATAATATACATACTCAAAAGATAAAAGAATTAAAATTAGCTCATTTAGAAAAAATTACTTTAGCAGAAAACAGCCTTAATGAGGCCGACTCTCACCTGCTATTTAATGAGAAGAATATAGCAATTAAAAAATTAAAAGAAGGATTATTGGCATTAGAAGATGTACCTCAAGAAATCAGAGATGATAGCTATAATATATTATTTTCTAAACTAAAGAAACGACTCTACGAGATACAAAACATATCAGAGATTACTTCCATGGTTGTTATTGCTGATTTTTCTCTAGATACAGACTTTAGCCCAACCTCACCACTATTATTAGAGAGTGGTGAATTAAAAATATTAAGCAAAGATAGTGTGGCAACTGTTAAAACTACTGGGCAAAATCTAGAGAAAAGAGCCTTTACAATCAGCGGGCTAGATACTCAACTAAACTATTATTATACTGATAAGAAAATTCTTTATAGTACTGAGAACCAATCAACACTTCAAGCCTCTAATGTAAATAATTATACAAGTGATGTAAAAGAAATAGATCTACATCCTAACGAAAATTTACAAGGTTTTACAGTTTTTGATGACAAGTTATATGTAGCTTCATCTGATAAAAAACAATTTTCTATTTGGAAACATAATACTTCTTTAACTGGCTTTGGCAGACCTACTCTTTCGGTAAACGACAATATGCCGATAGATGGTCTTATTAAGGGTGTAAGAATAGATGGAAATATATATGTATTATTTAGTAATAATCAAATATATAAATACTATAAAGGATTGAGAGAAGATTGGCCATATTCACCAGAAAGTATACCGGGTAATGAAGAATATTTTAAAATGGAGACCGGAGATAAATATAGCTATATTTATTTACTATCTAAACATCAAGTATCAATATTATCAAAAAATGGAGAATTTTTAGCACACATGCTATTCCCAAACCTAAAAGAAATTAAAGATTTTGCAATAGATGAAAAAAATAAAACAATATATTTATTAAGTGATAAGAAAATATATGCATTTAGTTCTGCACTGTAATAAAAAATATATAAACTATCTAAGCTGAATTTTTCTATATTAAAAAACAGACCATATAAGTCTGTTTTTTAATATTGTATTTATTGTCTTATCGCTACTACTAATTCATCCCATCTTCCTAAGCTATCAGTTGCCTCTAACCATCCACATGCAAAACCAGTTGAACTCTTTTTTAATGTAGGATTAGTAGATTTATCAGATGTACTAGATATATTAACTTCTTCATTTAAAAGTACGCCTGATGTATCTATTTCAAAATAATAAATATCATTATTTTTTTCATAAGCAATAGCGTATTCTAAGCCATCCCATTCAATATCTAGATTACCTGCATCAGAAGAAACGATCTCTTTATTATCTCCAACTTTAAGCCCCGAATTATTAATTTTAGAAAAATAAATTTTTCCAGCATCATTCCAAACAACTCCAGCATTAGATCCATCCCAAGAAACTGCAAAATCTACATTTACCAATGGGGTAGCCACTGTACTTATCTTTTGTAATACTCCTAAATAATTTACAGATGCTACTTTTAACATTTTACTTTCTGATTCTTGCCAAAAAATTAAATAATTTTTATCAGCTGATATAATTTTAGGAGAAAACTCTAATTCAGTGCTAACCGTAATCTTTAAAGTATCCCCTATTTTTATTCCACCACTTGTAATTCTTCCAAAAAATAAATTACCCAAAACTCCATTTTGACCATTTCTAGTATCCCACCATGATATGCCAAACTCTTGATTGCTCTCATTCCATGTAAAGTCAGGATTTTTACTTGTTGCAAAAGTTGTGGAAGTATATAAAGTTTCTGCTACAGAAAAACCATTAAGACCAAATTTTTCTATATATAACGCTCTTTTTACTGCGCTATAATCTTCCCATAAAGTATAAATATCACCATTATATAAAGTAGTAGCATTGGTAGAGTCTGAAAGGTTGGAACTTACTCTAACCAAATCATTAATATTATCCCCTAACTGATCAGTCCTTTGATACATTACTTCGTTTTGACCATTTCTATCATCATACCATGTACCTATATAACCATTTAAAACAGAAGATAGTCCATAACCCTTATGTAAATACTGATCTTTATTTAAAGCTTTTTGGGTCCATCTATATGTGGATTTTTGTATAGTTTGCTCTGGAATTGTTAAAATATTTGTATCTGTATTAGAATATAATGGATTTGTAGACTGTGATATCCCCTTATTACTATTTATAGTAGTAAAATTAGTTACTTCTTGCTCAACATTTAAATCATATACACTATTTATAGGAGACCCTACTGTATAATTAGTAAAAAAAGCATCTGAGACGTCATCTATTAGTGTATTCCAGTTATTACCATACAACTGTATAGCAAGCTCTTCTGTGCCCACCCAACGCAATACAGAACCTCCAGAGACATGATAAACCTTAGGATCTGTAGTAATCTTAACCATTTTAACCCCCGGACGATAGGTAACGTTCCCACCTATCTGTATACTTGCTAAAAAATCATCACTCACAGTTATTACATGGTCAAAATTTGAATACCAAGAACTGTATGTTTTTTCATTAGGAAACACATATCGCTTACCATCATTTGCATAATAATATACCGCTGGTAAAGATGCTCTTATTAAAGTATCTTTTGGCACGTCCTCTGCTTTAACTTGTGGGGCAACACCCAAAAACAAAAGAAAAAATGCCAAAATGTAGATATATTTCTTCATAATAGTTATTTATTATTTATATGATTATTATATATGTAAATAAAGATTTTATCCATAGCTAAAATAAAAATTCAACAATTAAAAATAAGACGTAAAGCCCTATTAAAACCATTCCTTCCGCAGGTCTTAGTCGTTTACCGGTTTTAGCAAAAATAGAAAATAGAACCACTATTACAAAAAATATTATTGCGAAAAAATAAAAATCCTGAGTTATAGGTATCTCTACCGCCTTTATTAAAGAAAAAATACCTATTACAAGTATATTAGCCATCGCACTACCTACGAGATTACCTAGAGCAATACCTTGAAACTTTTTCTTCCAAGATTCGAAAACAATTATCAATTCTGGTAGATTAGTTCCTAAAGAAAATACTATTATACCCAGCATTAACTTTGGTATTTTTAAACCATCTAATAATAGTAGTGTAGTGGTGATTATAAATTTTGATAAAATAATAACACCTATCAAACCAATAAATGTTATTATTAATGAATGTTTTAATGTTACACCTGTTCTTCTTGGTTCAGCAGAAATAGTTTTTTCTCTACTGTTAAAAAATGCCACTGCTAAAACCATATATAAAATAATTAAAATAAGACCCTCTAATTGACTTATCCTACCATTCCAAATAAAAACTATAGGTAGCATAAAAAATACCACTAAAAGAATTAAAATAGATGTGCTAAATTCTGAAGTAATCTTTATACCTCGTCTAAAAATAATATTTAAGCCCATCATAAAGCCCAGCAATACTACAACACCCCCTATAAGATTACCATAAGCTAAGGCTGGTATCCCCTCTGAAACAGCATTTATGCCTATAAAAATTTCTGGAAGAGTTGTAATTAAGCCCAATATAAAACCTAGATAAATGGTTTTTATTTTTAATTTAAGTCCTAGTATTTTTATTCCATCTATTAATAGGTCTGCAGATTTTCCAAGTAAGAAAAATAGACCTATTAATAATAGAAAATATAATATATTCATATATACATGATATCATAAAATTCTCTAAAAAAATAACATACAAAAAAATCTCCCGAAGGAGATTTTTTGAAATATTTATATATTTTCTTACATTGCTGAATCATCTTCTGAAGAATCTTCTGCAACTTCTTCTGTAGCTTCTTCTGCTGGTTCTTCTGAAGCCATGTCATCAGATGAATCATCTGAACTCATATCATCAGATGCAGAATCATCAGTAGAATCTTCTGTAGTCTCATCTGTTGTTTCTTCTGTAGGTTCTTCCATTGAATCACCTTCTACCTCGTCAAAACGAAGCTCTTTTTCACAGTCACACATAGTATGTTTATTTCAATTATATTATGATTACCAATAAAGCTAATCGATAAAAATTGAATTATTTTTATATATGTTAATTTTTAAAATTATATAATAAAGTATAGCATATTTTGACTATTTTGTCAAGCTCTACATATAGTATTTATATATAAAGCAAATACTACGCTTTAAAACAATTGTTTTTAATTATAGAACATGTTCTATAATTATGCAAATAGATTTTAATAAGTTCTTGACATATTTAAAATATTAGTATACAATAATAGTAGTTTTTTAGTATATAAATAACGATATTGGGTAGCACACCCCCCTTCTGTCATTCCCGTGAAGACGGGAATCTTATGAAAAAATTTGTGCATTCTATTTAATAATCCGGGGTAGCACATCCCCCTTCTGTCATTCCCGTGAAGACGGGAATCTTATGAAAAAATTTGTGCATTCTATTTAATAATCCGGGGTAGCGCAGTGGTAGCGCAGTTGACTGTTAATCAATTGGTCGTGGGTTCGAATCCCACCCCCGGAGCCAACCTATGGCGCGGTTCGAGAGACCCGTCTCCATCCGAAACGCCCGTAGGTTGGCTAACTAAAAAAATACGTTGAATTACGTATTTTTTTGTATCTGTGATTTTCCTTGATGGGGATGGGGCGGAAATATACAAACCATTCCCATTTCCGTTCGAAATTAATTTTTTGCCATAAAGCTGTCATTTTACTTAAATTATTCAGTTCGCATCCCGTTCTCGGTAAATTAAACTATCTTTTTCAGTTCTTCTAAAATCCTAACCATCGCTAAGGTATCAAGTTCACAGTATTTAAGTAGATTATGATAAATCTTATCTTTTTCTTCTTGGCTCATATTTTTTGTTATCATATCTCCCCAACTATTAGAAGCTGTCATACCTTCACTAATATCTAGCGCACCATAATTAAGTTCAGGCACTACCACTGGTAATACTTTTTTTAACGACGCGCTACCATGGAATTCTTTGTGTACATAGAACCCTTTTTTGAATATATGCATCAAATCATACATCCTATTGTTTATATCCTCAAAAAATATTTTAAACTCTGGCTCTCTTTCACCCATCTCAGAATTACAGCCTTTTTCAAATCCCATATTCCAAGCAATAACTGATCCTGTTTTACTAATATATTTCTCTAGAGACTGCGCCATTTCTTTGCTTGGATCTTTTGAATTTTTAGCTAAATAATAAAAATGCTTAAGTTCAGCTCCGGGTGATTCTTGAATATGTAGTGAGTATTGAAAAACAATTCTTTGATACGGGCTATATCCATCTATTATGGGGATTGCAGGGCCAAAAGTTTCATAATCCAAAAAATAAATCGGATATCCTATATTAGCTATTTCTTTTTTAATATTGTCTTTTTCAATGTGTACTATATTATTTGTAACTGCACAATGGTGTTTTTTTAGCCTATCATTAGTCAAAAGTTTGAGTGGAATATCTTTGACCTCTATTATACATTCATCTAACAACGCTTCTAGCTTCTTCTTCCCTAAAGCCCCAGCTATTGAATAGATTGAATGATTAGGAAAATCTTTCCAACAATAAGAAATAAAAGGACAATCATAGGGATTAGAGCATTGTCTTAATATCCGGATTTCAGGCTCTTCCTTTATTTTTAATATCTCAAGAGCATTTTTAATTTCAAGTTTGGTTACTTCCTCCCTATTTTTAATCTCTTCACTTATATCTATTTCTGTTAAAAGTTCATGCGGATTAATATCACCATTTTTTATATATTTATTATCAATGTGAATCAACACTACTTTTCCTACCTTTAAGCCAGCCTCCTCAAAACAAATTTTCTGAAAAGCAAGGTCATCAATATGGATATCCTTTACTTCAGTGGTGCTCTTTACTTCGTATATATCCCAACTCTCCCCATCGTCACTTAACTTTATAATATCTGCGCGACAAGACAAATCTTTCCCGGAAATTGTCGGTTGAAAAATAATAGGTTTTTTTGCCTCCATTAATACTTTAGTTTTAGCAATTGACGCCGGGATACTGTCTGCCTGTGCATCTACCCCTCCATGAAATAATTTATAAGCCACAACCTCAACCTCAAATCCGACCTCGAAAGTCCTTTTTAAATTATCATTAATTTCTTTAGATAATAACTCTGGCCTAATTTTATTAAGCCATAAATACTTTTTACATTGTAGATACCTTATATAATCAGACTTAGTTAACATAAACTGTCTTTTTTAAAAATAAACCTTATAATTTTCTGGAATAATGGTGTAATCTTTATCTAATTGGTTATATTCGATATTAAAAATTTCTCGTGTATTTTTATTAACTGCATATATGAAATAATTTTGTTTATTGTTTAAAGTTCGCAACTCATTCCTTGTAATAAAAAAGCAGTTATTGTAGGATACAGTTTTAACTTCAATGTGCATTTCTTTCTCCTTTTCATCAAATGATAATATATCATAACCTAAGCTCACCTCATTTGAAACTATAGATACTTTTTTAACTAAATTATTCTTATTGAGTTTTTTTAATTTTTCTATTTCATATCCTAAAACAATATTTTCTGATTCTTCGCCTATAGCTTGCTTTCTTTTATATTCTAAACTAAAATCTTCTTTAGTTTTGATAATTTTATTATTTTTGCTTAGATTGACTTTTATTTGCCTTTTGTTGGGTTCGATGTTTTTTAAAATAAATTCATGGTAGGGTATGACACCTTTTTTATTTTCTTTTTTTGGAGATTCTTGCTTCCATTCTTTCATCTGTTTTTCAGTCATCCAAAGAAAACTATGAGCGTCCAATAATTCTACATCAGTTACTATATCTTCTTGTAATATTAAAAATTTTTGGACTTTTTGTAATATACTCAAATAATTATTATAGTTGTCCCATGAACATTTTCTAGAGGTTCTAAATTCTAATTCAAGCTCTTTGAATATATTATCAAAAGTTACTGGAGCGATAGGTAGATACTTCCTGCTAGATTTTAAAAAGAATAAGTAAGATAGAAAAGGGTAATTCTTACCCGCCATTTTTAAAATACTAGCAAAGGCTTCTTTATCCGAAATTTTATCTTTATAGAAATCAAATAATATTTGTTCATATTTATTTAGATATGCAGAATCTTCTTTGGCCTTTAACAAGGATACATCTTGCCTAGCTTCCTTGCCCCTTCGATCATCATGTATTAATAGATTATTTGTTTTTAAATCAATCGCTTTTATCAATAAATCTATTATTTTTCCAGTTCCGATATCCTTTTCTGACCAAGATGTTATCTTTAAAATATCTATGGCCTTGTTATATATTTGTTTTTTATAATTTTCTTGTTCATCGATATATTTATTATCAAAAGAGGAAAAATTAGTACCTGATTTTTCTTTGATGAAAGTTTTGAATTTTTCATATCTTTCCTCCAATTTTAAAAGATTTATATACATATAATTTTATTATTTTATATTCTCAACAAATTTTACTAATTTTTTCATTTCGATTTCTTTATCTTGAAACCAGTTAGTAGACCAAATCCTATAAACAACAAACCCCATATTTTCTAATTCTTTTTGTCTGTATATATCGTAAGCATATGCTTCTTCTGATGAATGATATGCTTTACCATCGCATTCTAAGACTATATCCTTAGAATTGGTTTTTATGATGAAATCTAAGCGAAATCCACCAATTTTATGTTGTTGAATTATATTTTCTTTTCCAAATTGTTCAATTAAAAGATCATAAACCTCTTCTTCAAAGGGAGATTCGGACAACCCATCTGTATTTGAAATAACCCTAGGTTTTTCAAAGCTTTGCTTTTTTAGAGTTTTTAGAATATTTTCAGCCGATTCAATATCACTATTTGATACGGCTTCAGCATAAGCCAAATAAGCATATAATATGCCTTTTTTATTATTACCTTCACTGTTAATTGCTTCTTGATAAGAAAGATATTTTTCTTTAGGAATTGAAGTACACACATAGAGCTTATCTTTGGCTCTAGTGATCAATACATTTAATAATTTATATCCTTCAATTCGGTTTAAACGAGCAAAGTTCTGTGAAAAAGTTCCATCTGGTTTAATGCCATATGTTGTTGAAATAATAATAATATCCTTTTCGTCACCTTGAATATTTTCAAGATTTTTTACAAATAATCCTCTTTCTCTCAGTGCTTGAAGCTTATTTGCAAAAACTGGGCTATTTTCAGCTACTACATTTAATGTTTCAGTGATTAAGTTTCTTTGATTTATATTAAATGTTGCTATTCCAATAGAGGGGTACTTACCATTTTGATCAGGATGTATCTCGTTTTCAATAATTTTCAATATTTCGGCTACCTCTTCTGGGTTTGTGCGCGTTTCATATCGTCCATTTACAAATCTAAATTCAATTGGTCTATAAACTTCTTGGGCAGGGAATGCTATGAGATTCCCCCCATAAAATGCACTATTAGAAAAATCTATCAGAGCAGGATGCTTTGACCTGTAGTGAAAGTCCAGGTAAGATTTGTTAACATTTTTTAAATCGGAAGCGTATTGAAGTAAAGACTCAGCTTCTGCTAATACTGCTTGTTCGTCTTTTTCACTAAAAATATCATCATCTTCATTCTCTTCTGCATCTAATAACCCTGCAGTACTTTGAAAATAATTTGATGGAGGCATTTGATGTTCATCGCCAGCGATGATTTTATATTGTCCCCGAATTAAACTTGTAAATGTATCAGCTATTCGTAACTGACTTGCTTCATCAAATATAACTATATTAAAAAGACCTTGTTGAAGCGGTAGAATTGCGTTTGCGGCCACAGGGTTTGTTAATATAATAGGAAATAAAGAAGTAAATAGCTCAAAATCTTTTTCAATAATTTTTCTTAATGAATTTTTTGGACCAGTATTGTTCTTACGTAAATTATAAAGTGTATTAAAATTAAACGACACTCCTGATAATTGATTCCTTCTATTATTTCCCCAAATTGATTTTATTTGCTGAATTTGTTGTTCTCCGAGCTCATCATATAAGACCTTTAATTGATGCAGTTTTGCATCTGATTTATGAAATCCGTTTTCTGTATTGGTTTCGAAATTTAATAATGCCCCACGGTAATACCATGAAATAAAAATATTTTTCCAATTTTCAATAGGATTGTTTTTGAGTAAAGAAAAGATGGCTAACTCCAATTTATCTTTATTACTACAAAAAAACTTCCAATTATGAAAACTTTCATATGAGTCTAGATTTTTTTCAATTTTTTCTATTTTTGTACCTAACTCAGAGTATAATTCCGCTATAGCTTTCGAGGTTTTAAGTTCTATAAATTTCTTAACTTGAAAGTTAAATATTTCACTTTTTTCTATTTTTGATAATCGTTCTTCGTAGCCCCCTATTTTTTTAATAGTATTTTTTATTTTTTTTATATTTGATTCTATTTTTTCAGCATTTTCCAAATTTTTGATACAATCATTTTTTAGATCAAGGAATGATTTATATTCTTCAATTTTTTTAATTTCTAAGTCTTTAATGTCGAATTTATTTATCTCTTTAATGTCTTTTATAATATCAGCTATAAGCTGAGACATTTTTTTTCTTGTACCACAGATTTCTCTATTCTTTGAACTAAAAACTGAAAAAATATTAAATTTAAAATTTTGCCAAAAAGCTATTTCGTCATACTGTTTTCCGGCTAATTTAAATCCTTTTTCGTACAGCCCAATAACTATTTTTAGATTGTTTAAGATGTTCATTAATAAATTTTCACACTGTTTGACTGATCCTGGAATAAAAGCAGAAATGCGACTTATTTCATAATCGCTTTCACTTTTTTTAGACAAAAACACATTAAAATCTTCTAAAGCTTCCCTGAAATTAGCAATTTCTTTTTTTATTCTACCGTGTGTTGCCCATTTATATTCCGTTGAAAAAACTTTTTGATTAAAAAATTGAAATACTTCTTCTGAATCCTTGGCTAAGTCGCCAAAAAGGAAAGAAGACTCTTCAATGATAGAACAAAGCTTTGAATATTCTTCATGACTAAACTTCATTTTTCTATAATCTATTTCTTGTTCTAGCTGGGTGATATCACCTGATTTAGAATATTTCAAATAAAAACCTATTAATTGTTTCCATGAGAAATCTCCAAAAACCTTTTTTAATGATTCGGCGTGTTTGGTGTTTATTTCCTTTTTTAATTGACAGAATTGTTTATATTTTTCGTTAAAATTTAATTTTGAAAATGAAGTATAGTGCGACGAATCTTTAATGGCCCTTGCTTTCTCTATAAGTTTTTTACGATCTTTATTTACATCATCTATAACAACAGCAAAATCTGCTAATCCTATTTTTGATAAATTAGCTTGAATTACGTCGAGAGCTGTCTTTTTTTCACAGACTATTAAGCATTTTGCATTATTAGATAAAGCGTTGGAGACAATTGCCGTAATACTCTGGCTCTTACCTGTCCCAGGAGGCCCCTGTATAAGTTTTATTTCATCCTTCGTTAAAGTATTGACAATCTCTTCTTTACTTGGGTCAGTTTCTACTGATGAAATACTGGATGTTTGAAATTGTTCTAAAACCAAGTCCTCATTTTTAAATTCATCAAGCCTTTCCAAAAGTTCCTCTGTTGCGTGAATAATTGTCTCATTTTGCGATCTATATATACCGAAAATACCACTCCACTGAATCCATGGCTTTGAATTGGCGATTGCTTCAATTTGTTTTGCATCGGGACATTCCTCAATTTTCAACTCAAGATTCTCCGTTTCAGTATTTAATTGATTTAAAATATTTTGACTCAACTCTATTAGCTCTTCTTTATTTAAAATTCCATCTTCAAGTATCTCTTTTGATATTTTCTCGATTTTTACAGACTCATCTTTAGCCAAATGTGAAATTAACAATTCATTTATTTTAATTGGCGAATCTTCATCTTTTTTAATAGTCCATGTGTTTTTATTTTGATATGAGCGCTCTATGTCAAGCTTCCAAATAAATAATGGGGCTTTAATTATTTTTTCAGGATCATTCTTGTCTCGCTTTATTAGAAGAGGATAGCCAAAACCAAAATTTTTGAGACCAAACTCTAAAAAATTATCTGTATTTTCGATTACAATAGTATTTAACCTTTTAGACATTAACGCGAGCTTCTTTTTTTCTTCTTCATCTAAATCGCTTAAGTCGATTTTGTCATATGATATTACAAATGAAAACGATTCATTATTTAAAATAGTTTCTATAAAGTCTACTGGCATTTTTTGATCAACATTGGCAAGTTGAAATAAATCCAATCTAGTCGCTGAACGACCCGGGATTGCGTTTAAATGGATTGAACGAGCATTCCCCACCTTGAGTTTTTCAAGAAGTCGCTTAATAAAATTTTTATCAAATTTTATTTGTGATATTTTTTTATCTTCAGTTTCATTTATTTCATTTTGCGAAGAGACGTCTGGAGTATCTGTTGGAGTTATGTTGGCATTGGTTGTAATATTCTGTTCCATATTTTTTTTACATTTATAGCAGACTGTTCCGTTTTTCACTTTATGGGTTTTACATACGGAACAGAGGGGTTTATTTGCCCAATATTTTTCCGCATCAAATTTTTTATAATTATGATATACCATAATATTATCTCATCAGATCATCTAAGGAAGCCCCTAGGGCATCTGCTATTTTTTTAACGGTATCGATAGTAGGATTTGGTGTTGAACCTCCTTCAATTTTAACTATTGTATGAAATGCTAAATCAGCCTTTTTAGATAAGGTGTCTTGTGAAATGCCTAGTTTTTGACGATATTTTTTTATATTTTTTCCTATCGACGATCCTTCTTGTATCATAATAATTAGTATAACAATAACTTTATAAATTAAAGTCATTATATACTAGTTTTACAAGTTTGTCAAGTGTTTGGCTAATTTTATCTCTTTATTATTCATAACTATCCTACTCTGCATATTTTCTAGCAACCTCCGCTTTTCTTGCACGCTACCTTCTCTAAGAAGATATTTTATGTATTTTTTCATATCTATATCCGCTTGTTCGGATATCGAGCTTTCGTTTGCGCCTAAGATACTTCGGCTAAATTTGCTGTATCTTTCAATTTCTTTTTTTAGTTGGTTTTGTATTCCCAACTCATTTATATCTATTTCATCAACTATTTTTATTAATTGATCAATTAATTCTTCTTCTCGCATATATCCGCTTTTACAATATAAATCTCTTGCTCGGGTGCACGCGTAATATACATATCTTCTAACTGTGCCGTCCTGAATCTTTTTAAACTTTTCTTGGGCTGAAACTCCCGAGCCACATCTTCCGCATTTCATTAGCTTAGTAAATGCAAACTCTTTACATTCACTTCTTTCCACAACTCTTTCCGTGTCCAATTGCTCTCTTGCTTTTTGAAACAACTCTTTCGTAATAATGGGGTCATATCCGCCTTTATAGAACTTGCCACTTTTTAACGGATATTCAAACTCTCCATAATAAAACGGATCTGCAAGAATCCTATATATCATACTTAGTGGAATTTGTTTACCATTCTTTGTAGTAAAAGGTGTTTCTTCTCTAATCCAGACTAATAATTTTCTACCACTAATACCTTCATAAGCTACTTTTTCAAACATTTTTTTAATATAAGGTGCTTTTTTAGGATCTAAAAATATCTTTTTATCACCCTTATCTGCAAATTTATCATGCACATACCCTAATGGCGGTGGCCCTGGTCGCCATCCTTTTTCACACTTAGCTCTCATCCCACGTTTTACATTAATTCCTTTATTATCGTTCTCAAGCTTTGCTTGGCTACATAATATCATTAATAAAAACTTCTCGTTTGGATTATTGGTAAATTTTTGTCCAAATGTCCTTATTTCATGTAGTACTCCTTGATCCATAAGATCTACTACCGAGCCAAGGTCGCCTGCATTTCTACTTATTCTATCAGGCGCCCAGCTCAATATACCATTAAACAAGCCATCTCTAACATCACTTAGCAACTGCTTAAATACCGGTCTTTGCCCTGAACACTTTGCAGAATGGCTCTCACGCCTTATTTCTGCTATCTCCAGCCCATCTCTGCGTGCCATG
>Ga0210057_1001591_pt1 | contig 34131 bp, 33 predicted proteins | sample CryGeyCG2114_010_2_FD_183968 | JGI IMG/M metagenome (GOLD analysis project Ga0210057, IMG submission 183968) | Groundwater microbial communities from aquifer - Crystal Geyser CG10_big_fil_rev_8/21/14_0.10 (SPAdes) (version 2) | ecosystem: Environmental > Aquatic > Deep subsurface > Groundwater ... | reverse complement strand
TATTGAGCTGGGGAAATTCTGTCAGCTGTCCCGCCAGTAAGCCCGCAACTGCAAAGGCCATTAACGCAACAGTCGCCTTAAAAGCATTCATCCAAACCACTGAAGTTTTTTCCGAAAAAATACTAAAGCTCAGACTCGCCACCGAAAAAACCATCATGGACATGAATGCCGCGAGAAGGCTTGAGTCGATCATTCTAAAGTCTTTGCTTCATCCAAGTAATAAGCTGCTGTTCAAGGTCGGGAACTTCATTCTTTAGGTCGAAGGAATGGGGCTTGCTGAGAATTTTTAATTCAAGATTAATTCCAAGCTCCTTGAGTCTGTCGTAAGATTTTTTTGCCTTCTCAAGACTCAGAATCTCATCACGCATACCGTGAGTTGCAAGAAATCTCTGCTTCTTCGCATACATTCCAAACTGATCCGGATAATCTTCAACCCGAACGCAAAAGCCCGAAACACAAATAATTCCACCAAGCTTATGCGGACTTCTCAAGCCCGTATCGATTCCCATCACGCCACCTTGAGAAAATCCCAGCCAATATATTCGATCTGCCGAATAACCCGCGGCGACGAGTTCGTTAATAAAATGTCGAATTTTCTCCCGACTCTCCTTAAGTCCCTTATGATCCGGCATGAGATACCATGAAAATCCAGGTTCCTTCATCTCTGGAACATCGTCTGGGATAGGCGCTTCCAACAAAATATAATCGAGAGATTCAATCTTAAAGCGCTTGGCCAGCCAGCCCATCAATTTCATACGACCGCCACGCCCGTGAACAAGCAACAGAACTGACTTAGGTCTGAGTTTGGATGTTTGAGCTTCGGAAAAGGGAATAAGCGAATATTTTAAACCTACGTCTGAAAGGCTCATTTATCGTTGACCCACCTCTTCTAGTATACTTGATTTAAAAGTTGTAGACACTTAAAAGCTAGTAAAGCCAATAGTCGAGGGACACCAAAAAATGCTTTCACCCACAGATCAATATCGCGAAAAGAATATAGAAATATCCACAGGACATAATCCTGATCTCAATGCCGTGCCACTGCCTAACTACAGCCCTCAAGAACATGAAACTTGGGCCATGATGTTTGCTCAGCAAAAAAAAGTTTTGTCCAAAATGGCCTCGCGCGAATTCTTGGAAGCTCTCGATATTATTCAACTTCCCGAAGACCGAATTCCGACACTTAAGGAAGTGAGCGCTAATTTACAAAAGGCGACGGGCTGGAAAATAACCCGCGTATCTGGATTGGTTCCGGAAAAAGAATTCTTCGAGTGTTTATCGCAAAAACTTTTTCCCTGTACGGATTTTATTCGCGGGCGCGATGAACTGGAGTATACACCTTCGCCAGATATGTTTCATGATCTCTTTGGACATTGCCCCTTGATTACAAATTCATATTTTTCGGATTTTTATGAATACTTTGGAAAAGCAGCCTTGAATGCTAACCCCCAGCAGCTTACTGCGCTTCAAAGAATTTATTGGTTCACTGTTGAATTTGGATTGATTCAAAATCCCGAAGGCATACGAATCTATGGTTCTGGAATTTTATCGTCGGTTGGTGAAGTTCCTTATTCTTTGGGCCCGCAGGTAAAACGCCATCCCTTCAATTATGAAATGGTCGTGAATCAATACTACGAAATCTTCCATATGCAGGAAGATCTATTTGTAATCGATTCCTTTGAGTGGCTATTAGATAGCTTCAAAGAATGGGTAAAAACTCAGAAGCTGATGCCTTAGAAAGTTTATTTTAACTTTTTGGAGAGCCTGTCGATAACCTCAGCCTCATCCTTTGAGACCATTTTGAATCCAAATCCAAACAAGCCCCCGGTTGCCTCGGCAACTTTCTGGCTGGCCTTGAGAACCCACTCTTTGGCTTCGGGATGATTAGATTTACTATGCGCGACGATTGGTCCAATCAGAGATTTGGCCAGTTCATATTGATTGTCGCTGGGCTGGCAATTTAGCCATTTTTCAACCAGACCGTAAGCTTTCGAAGTCGAATCGATCCCCCTTTCCCGAGCAAATGACAAAATTTGAGTCCGCTCTTCGCCTTGCATTTTCCCATCCGCCCACGCCACCTCAACCAGAGGCACCATATACAGCGCCCGCGACGAATCAGAATCGAAACCCGCTTCTGCAAGCTTCGCAACAAGTTCCTTGTCATCAATTCCTGAGGATTCCAGACCCAAGCGAGCCTTAAGCTTTTCAGCGGCTTCTTGGTTTTGCTTACGAAAATACTCCTCTTCTTGGGCCTTTCGTCGATCGTCCAAGGGGTTTGTTGGATGTTCAGATGGCATTACAAATCTCCTCTAATTTAAATAGAAGCAAACCTTCTCTTAAACCAGAGAATTGATCGAGGCAAGTGGATGGAAACTGAATACGCATGGGAAGAATTATCAGACCAGGACCTCCTAAAACTGCGGATTCGCGACCTCAAGCTGCGACTTGAAAATAGCGATATTTACCCCCTAATTCAGACCGTGGAGAAGGAGCTGAGAGACAAAGGCCTTAGTATTCAGACCCGGCTATACATTGGAGACGAGTGGTTTTCCCCTGAGGACACGGTAGCAATTTCGATTCCATTCTTTTTGACACACCCTCGCCTCCGGCAACTGGAACGAAAGATGATGTATGACTGCGAGGGTGAGAAGGAAGCCGATTTTTTAAAATTATTGCGGCATGAATTTGGCCATGTTTTTGACCACGCCTTCAAAGTTTCGCGGCGAAAGAAATGGAAAAAAGTCTTTGGGGACAATACCAAGGATTATCAGCCCGAAGCTTACCGAGCGCGCCCTTATAGTCGAAATTTTGTTCACAATATTTCGGATCAGTATGCTCAAGCCCATCCGGACGAAGATTTTGCCGAAAGCTTTGCGGTTTGGCTCGACCCCAAATCAAACTGGCGAGTTTTTTATAAAAATTGGCCAGCACTTAAAAAAGTGCAGTATGTAGAGTCTCTATCCAGGGAATTTTCGGAAAAAAAAGTGCTCCCCGCCAAAGGTCGGATGATCGCCGATGCAAAATCCTTAAGTACGAGCCTGGAACATTACTACAAGCGAAAGAAAAAATATCTCAAAACCGATTTACCCGACTTCTACAACGCTGATTTAAAAAAAATATTTTTGCTCCCGGAAGACGGTCGAAAGAAATCAAAATTAGCCTCTAGTTATTTGCGCCGCCAAAGAAAATTCTTAGTGACTATTCTAGCACCCTGGACAAAAGAGAGAAAAATTATCATCAATCAAATTCTCAATAAGTTAATCTTTCGATCAAGAGAGTCCAAGCTCTTGCTCCCGGAAGATGAGGCTCAGATGCAGTCCGCACTCATCGCTTACCTGGCTAGCCTTTTAACGCGCTACCGCATGACGGGGCGCTGGAATCCTAAGCTGTAGGATCGAATGTAAATTGAAATTCCTCGTGTTCGAAATTTGTTTTTGAGACAATAGGAAAGGACGCAAGACTTTTAACACCATGAGTAAAAAAATCGTTATACTTTTTGATCTACTTGAAGCACCCCCACCCGATCAAAATTATCGTGATTACGAAAAAGATAGCGTTTGGGATAACGAAGTCTCAGTTAAGCGTGCCCTTCAACGATTGGGGCACGAAGTTGTGTTGATTGGAGTCTTTAACGACATCACTCGGCTCATCACCGAGCTCAATGAAATTAAACCTGATCTTATCTTTAATATGGTGGAGAGTTTCAACAACAATCGAAATCTAGAACCTCAAGTTGTTGGTGTATTTGAACTTCTTGGGATCCCTTTTACAGGCACACGCTCATTGGGTTTAGGAATTTGCAAAGACAAGGCTCTAAGCAAAAAAATACTTTCGCACCATCGCATTCGCATTCCACGCTGGGTGGTATCACATCGATCGCGCCCCTTGCGTAAAATTCACGACATTAAATTTCCGGCTTTTGTTAAGGCTAGTCATACAGAGGGTAGTGAAGGTATTTCGAAGGAGTCCTTTGTCGAGTCCGAATCGGACGCCATTGCTCGCGCCGCTTTTCTTCATGAAAAATACGAAAGCAATGTGATCATCGAAGAATTTATCGAAGGCCGCGAATTATATATGAGTGTTCTTGGCGATAAACGCTTGCAATGTTTTCCCATGCGAGAAATTGTGTTTCAGAACTTTCCGGAAGATGAACCTAAGTTTGCAACCTACAAATCCAAATGGGATGAAAAGTATCGAAAAAAATGGGGCATTCGGAATGAATTTGCCCGAAATCTAGAAAAAGATGTCATCAAACGGGCCGAAAATATGTGCAAGAAAGCCTTTGCCGTCCTTCATTTGCACGCCTATGCGCGTTTTGATTTAAGGCTCAATGAGCAGGGGGAGCTCTATATGCTAGAAGCCAATCCGAACCCTTCTATTACTGATTATGATGACTTTGCGGCCTCCGGCCGCAAGGCTGACATAGAATACGATGAGCTGATTGCAAAATTGATCGATTTGGCCTACTAAGACCACCTTCATATGAGTTCCAGCGGGTTTTCAGGAGTTTTTAAAACCTCAATATTCTTATTTTATTTGATCGTTGGGATAAATCTTAGGGCTCAAAGCGAAGTTGCGGCCTCAGTAAGCACTTATCAGGAAATCAAAAATTGGATGGAAGTGCGGGCCCCTGAAATAGCGCTGATAAAAACTCAAGGAATTCCGGCAATACAAAGACTTCGTGAGCATTATTTAAGGCGATTGAATCTAATGTTGGACGACCTTATTGAGCGGGAAGTCAAAGTACCTAGTCCGATTGTTATAAATTTGGATTTTCAAGATACACTTTTTGAAATTCTACTTCATGCGATCCAAAGCGAGGAATCAACATTTGGGATTTATAGAGATCCATTTTATCGGGGGCATTTGGGTTTGATATTTTCGGAGGCAGCGCGACGCTCCGGCGATCTTTCGGCCACAGCTGCAAAGGCGCGAGTTCAAACAGCCTTTAACTACGTGCTTGCAAGTATTGTCTCTGGGAGAAGAATCGATAGTCTTTCTCTACCCGATGACATCGAAGTCGAACTAAGAAAAAGATCAATACTTCCGAGCGAGGCTCCAGAGCTTTGGCAATACGGCCTACTGCTGCCTGAGGATCAAATTCCAGAGACCGCCGATCCTCGGTATTTGGAAAAAGGCCTTAAAAAACTATTTGAAGAAGGACGCTTAGAGTTAGCCGATCTAGTGGCTCGACTTCTTGGCAAAATCGATCAAGATTCGCTTCGAACTTTTTCGAAACAGACCGATGCAGAGAAAATTCGAATCATCATTATGTTTATTAACAGCCATCCGCAGCGATCGGGAGCCTTCTTTAAATTGGTTTATCCCAAGGAAGGACAGCCTCCAGTACATCAATCTGAAATCAGCCTTCTTTTTAAACGACTTCAAAATATTTTCTTCGAAACTCTTGATGCTTGTCTTCCAAGTAATCGACGTCTTCTCCTTGAAAAAGTAGAAATTACGGCGCGGTCCACTCGAAAGTCAGACAGTGTCGAAACTACCATCGTGAGTGTGGCTTACTTCAAGAGCTGGATCGAATCTTACTTGGGCGATCACTTGCAATTAGACGAATCGCAACGAGAGGATTTGATTGAACTTGCCAATGAATCACTTAAGTTTCTTCATCGCGGAGCCAGAATAATCGGAGGCAAAAATTATTTCTCTGGTGCCCCTGAATTCTACCAAATTACTAGTGTTTTTTACCAATTACTCGTTGAACATTGGGATCAAGATGAGCGCCGAGCTGGATTGCTAGAAAAGGTCCTCGCTCGAGCAAAATTTCCACCTCATGCGACCAGTGCTAAGAAACGGGAAATCGCTATTGAAACTCTTTCCGTTTTATACCCTTTCTACTTACTGGGGGCGTGTTCCAGCGAAGTTGAAGCGGTACTCGGTCGCCCCGAAATATCCGATATGATGCTCGATTTCCTACATGCAAATCGAGGTCTGTTTTGGAGTGGAGATCAATTTGGAGGTATGCTTTTGAATGCCAGCGTTTTATTGGGGCAAGATAGCTACAACGAAAAATTGGCCAAGAAACTTGACCCCAAAAAAGAGGATGCCTTTTGGTTTTATACTCTTCTTCTCGATAGCGACTGGACTGATGATGAACTAATCGTTGCGGCTATTGTTGAAAATTCAGACTGGGAACTTACACCCCAAGCTGTCCGTAACGATCGATCCCTAAAGACTGAATTAGCCGCATTAAGTCTTCAAAACTCCGGCTTGACGTCTCGAGAATTTGCCAAAAGACACCGTAAGTTTAGGGGTATCAATTTAAAACCAGCCTTTTGGCGCGGGCTTCACACGATGACAGCCCGGATTCTTCGAGACACTTATCTTGAAAGCATCGAGTCTGAAGAACCTTCGGAAGCGGCCATCGATGCTTGGAGACAAAAACGCGCCGATCAAGTGGCCAATTTATTGGAACAGAGTTTTAGAAGTTTACCAGACTTTCGCTATGAATTTTCAATCCCACAGTCGATTGTCGAAGCTATTCGTAAGAGTATCTGGGAAGGATCCATGGACGTCGAACGAGCTCTAATCCCCGACCATCCCACTCATGACTTCACGATTTATTGTATTAGAGAACATCTCAGAATGCTAAATACCAGAAAGGCGCAAGCCATAGGTCCCTATTGGGATGGCGTATTCGCTAAGCTCCGAAACCTCGGCCCCGGTATAGCGCGCGATGCCAACCGTATGAAAGTTTCCATGACGCCCACAAATCCAAAGGTCTGTCGGCAACTAATGCTTGAGCTCACGCTACCCGCTCCTCGCCTACCCTAAATCCCTCAGGGCTTTTCCTTGATCTCTTCGTAAATACTGGTGAAATGGCCTTATTATGCCCGCAAAAATTAAGACTTCATCGGATGCCGATTATCGATTTGCTTTGCGCCACTCTGGGGCCCATATCATGGCTCAAGCCGTGCTTCGCCACTACCCTCAGGCCAAACTCACCGTTGGTCCCGTGACCGATGAAGGCTTCTTCTATGATATTGATATGGGTGAAGTAACCATCGGTCCGGACGAACTAAAAAAAATCGAAGACGAGATGCGGAAAATTTCGAAAGAAAATTTGCCGGTCGAATATTTAGAAATGCCTCGTGAGGAGGCCAAGCTTTATGTCAAAAAACTCGGACAGACTTACAAGGTCGAACTAATCAATCAAATTCCTGAAGGTGAACCGATTTCATTTTATCGTCAGGGGGAATTTACAGATCTATGTGAAGGACCTCATATCGCACGAACGGGGGAATTGAAGTTTTTTAAACTTCTCAATGTTTCGGGTGCCTATTGGAAGGGAGATCAAAACAACGCTCAACTTCAAAGGATCTACGGAACGGCTTTCGAAAAGAAGGAACAGCTTCAAGAATATTTAAAGATGATTGAAGAAGCTAAGAAGAGAGATCATCGGGAGCTTGGCAAAAAACTTGATTTATTTTCTTTTCATCCCTGGTCGCCCGGCATTCCTTTCATGCACCCTAAGGGCACCATTGTATATAACGAGATGCAAGATTATATTCGTGAACTCTATCGTGAGTATGACTACCGAGAAGTGATCACGCCTATGATTTACGACGAGGCTCTCTTCCAACAAAGTGGTCATTTGCAGGGCTTCAGTGAATTTATGTTTAAGATGCCCGATGCCGACGAGCATATCAGTTGTTTAAAGCCAATGAATTGTCCCGGGCATTGTCTTTATTACCGCGGCCAATTGTTTAGTTATCGCGATCTTCCGCTGCGTATTGCCGAGTTTAGCAAACTTCATCGCAACGAAAAAAGTGGTGCTTTGCATGGCATCACTCGCGTTCGCGCCATGTCTCAAGATGATGCACATATTTTTTGCACAGAAGATCAAATCGAAGCTGAAACCGCTTCGTTTTTTGATTTTGTTGAACGTGTCTACCGCACGTTTGGATTTGAAAAGTATGATGTGAAACTTGCCTTGCGTCCCGAGAAGCGTGTGGGTCGTGAAGAGCTTTGGGATCTTGCCGAATCGACATTGCAAAAGATGTTAGAGCAACGGAAAGTTCCTTTTGAATTGGCTCCGGGAGAAGGAGCTTTTTACGGACCGAAATATGAATTCCATATCAAAGACGCGATTGGTAGGTCTTGGCAACTTGCCACCCTACAGCTTGATTTTGCTTTGCCCGAAAGATTTGAGCTTGAGTATGTTGGCGCCGACAGCCACAGGCACCGCCCCGTGATGATTCACCGGGCAATTTTTGGCTCGTTAGAAAGATTTTACGGAGTCTACTTAGAGCACTGCGAAGGTTATTTTCCAACTTGGTTAGCACCCATTCAGTTATATTTGGTTCCAGTTCGAGAAGATCATTTTAAATTTGTCGAAGAAGTAGCTGAATCTTTAAATCGTGAGCTTGGCTTGCGCGTCTACGCCGATACGGAAGAAGGCAATATGGGTGGCAAAGTTCGCAAAGCTAATGTGGCCCGCGTTCCTTATGTCGCCGTCGTTGGCGACAAAGAAATCGAAACTAAATCTCTAGCAATTAAATCCCCAAAGAATGGGGACTTTGGGGTCAAAACTCTTGCTGAAGTTCGAGAGAAACTACTCAAAGAAGTTCAGATCCGAAGCTTGGAATCACTTTTTTTGAGCAACTAATTGGTAGCCCGTAAACGCTTAACAAACTATTTTTAGCCAGAAAACCTAGCCGCTTACACTCGCCGATTTTTTTTAGCTATTGATCGAAGAATTTTTATGCGCATAAACTTCGCTCTTGGGGGTTTTATGCTGAAGGTGAAATTTAATTTAGTTTTTGTAGTTTTCTTTGTTGTCATCGTTTCGACATTCAATGTGCGAGCAGGTGCGGATCCACTTTGGTGGGTCGAATCAGATGCTCATGGAACGATTCCACCCGAAATCATTCGTAACCCCAATTTTACCGAGCCCTCGCCAAGCGGTCGTTCCGCAACTCCAGATTCCATTTTTCCATCGGAGGAATGCTTAAATTTCGATTTTCAAGGCGTGGAGTTTCTTGATAACCCAGCTTCCCAACATGGATATGGCAGTGTTGCTTACCCCTATGAAATAAGCCGGTATGAAGTTACCAACTGTCAATACGCTTATTTTTTAAATGAAGTGGCGGCCTATGCGGACCCCCATCTCCTTTATGACGATCGAATGGGCACTTGGAACCAGAGTGGGATCCTGAAAATCACCGATTCGGGCGTCAGTATTTATCTTGTGATGAAAGATATGATGAACAAACCAGTTAATTATGTGTCTTGGTTAAGTGCCGCACGATTTGTTAACTGGCTCCAGAATAGACAAAGCCATTTGGGTGCCGACACCGAACACGGCACCTATGATCTTACTCAACACTTTTCTTATAAAAATGCAATTCGAAGCGATACCGCCACTTTTGCGATTCCCTCTGCTGATGAGTGGTATAAGGCCGCCTATTATGACCCCTCGCATTGGGATGAAGACTCATACTGGCGCTATGCGACTCGTAGCAACTTCCAACCTGAGTTTGGGCCAGCGAGCGTAAACGGCCACTTTTTAAATCCTGGCGAATTTAAGGCCAACTACAACTCCAGCTCCAATTGGCGGGGAACTTTGAAGGGCAACGTTTTGAGTGTTGGAAGTACAGGCGAAGCAAGTGCTTCGTATTTTGGTACCCAGGATATGAATGGAAATGTCTCGGAGTGGACAAAAGAATTAATTTGTATGGATCAACGTTGTGGGCGATTTTTTATTGGAGGTGATGCCAACAGCAATTATGCCCCCGACGGCTCACGATATGTACCTGGACTCTTACTTAAATATACGGCCCTTAACACTTCTAACGATGGGGACGATATTTACCGATATTGGCGAACAGGATTTCGAATCGTAAGACTCCGACCAGCCATTCAAACGACCGCCAATCGCTAACTAGGGATTACAAAGCCACAAGTTCTTTGAGAGCCGCTTCGAATTTTGATTGGTCTTGGTTTTCGGCGCCAAATAAATTTTTGGGGTGAGACGCCAAAATTAATCTCATACTATGATCTGTTAAATTCTTTCGAATATCTCCTAGCAATTCGGAGCCCGCGACTAAAATCAATCTATCGTACTTGTGATCCACACGGCCCGCATCGATCGTCTGAGCTATTTCTTTCGCAAAATTCCATTGATTCTGACTAACAGAGTCATGTTTAGGCTCCATCGCATGTTTACCCGGCCCAAAGCGATCCTTCGTATGACCCGGACCATCTGAATCAAATTCCGTATTTTTCAACCGACCCATTGAATTTTGCAAGGATTCTACAGAGGTCAAACTTTTATCGTATAATTGCGACTCGTAAATCCGCGCTTCCGATCGATGTGCAACCACGATCCATATAATTTGATTGTCTTGTATGTGAGGATTCATCGGGCTATTTTTAAAAGTAATTAAGCTGCAAGTCCAAATTATTCTCGACTGCCATCATCTCCTTTTCCTCGCTAAAGGACTGATTTTTCTAAATTATTTTTCGTTCCTTGCTTTCCCCGATTTTAGTCCTATTATGATGTTTGGGGGCGTAACGGTTTCGACGGGTGTCGTATCGTACGCTTGCATGTGGAGCTGGTCAGCGCGCTCCTAAAACACGTTGGCAAAAAAATAAATGACAACGAAATGTTGCCTTTGGCTGCCTAAGTCGTAGCCCGTCGCTCCGAGTGGACTCCTGCTAAACTCGGACGGCGTTAAGCTAGCAGGGATGTTCTTACTCGAGTGTCTCAGTCCTTTAAGAACATTATCGATCTGGGTCTCGATCTTGGTAAGCCCGTCTCCCGGCGCTGCCACGATTTAAAAAAAATGTGGAGACTAAACATGTAGAGGGCTTGCGAAAAGCCATTCGGACAGGGGTTCGACTCCCCTCGCCTCCACCAAATTTTTCCAAAGCGAAAAGTAGGGGGTGTCATCGAACGGTTTTCCATAAGAATATTCAGTTGAGCCGTTTATTTCTTAAAATCTGGTTGGACTGATTTTAGGCCGCTCACAACGCGAGTGGAGTTGGGGCCAGGTACAAATTTTCTAGGGATGTCTATCGTGAAGGTGCAGCCCGAGCCATCCTTACTCGTTACATGGACGCCGTTCCTTTTCGTTAAGACTTAAGGGTTTTTCGGCCACCGGTTGCAAATCGATAAATGAGAAGCAAGAGCATGGCGCCGAGAACGGCCGCAATAAATCCTACAGGTTCACCATAGCGATACCATCCAACGACCTGTCCAATGTAAGCTGCCGCCACAGCTCCACCAATGCCCAGTAGGCTTGTAAGTACAAAGCCCCCCGGGTCTCGCCCTGGCATTAAAAACTTTGCGACAGCTCCGATGATCAGGCCGATAATAATGACTACGATAATATTCAACATTGTAAGTCTCCTTAATCAAATAGACCCTTGAAGGTCGAAACTAGTTCGCTAAAGGTTTTTTCCATTCCTTCTTTGAAATCGCCCCACTTATCCTCGGAAGATTCCACAAACTCGTCATAGTCATTTTTAAGACTCTCGTATTTCTCTTCTAGTTTTGCTTGTTGTTCTTCAATCTCCTTTTTGGCATCTCCTTTTGCTTTGGCCGCATCGACTTTTAAGCTTTCAATCCGGCCTTCAATCTTGGCTATTTTTTCTGCCGCATCTTCTTTGAACTCTTGACGTTCAAGAGCCGAATTCACTTTCTCCCTAGCGTCATCGATAGCATTAATCGCCACTGCTTTCTGGGCATTCCATTTGGCAGCCGATGCTTTTTTGAGGCTGTTGATCTGTGAGTTAGCTTCGGAGAGTGCTGACTTTACTCGATCAAGTCGTGTTTTATTGGCCTCACGTACCTTGGGCATCGTCTCTTGACTTTGTTTAGTCTCAAGAGCAGCAATTTTTGTTGTTAAGTCCTCTGCCTGCCGACTTAGCTTGGCTTCTACCTCTTCGGGCGTCTTTTCTTCGCCGGTAATGGCGTCTTTGATATCATTTGATTTTTGAATCGCGGTGTCGGTCATGGATTTTGCGCGATCACCGGCCGACTTTCCATCGTTTCCGCAAGCTACGGCCGACGTTAAAAGTATGGTTAGACTAAGAATTTTTAGATTTTGGTTTGGGTTGTATAGTTTCCTGTTTTTCATAAGCAGTCCTTTATAACGTTATAACGTACTCAGAGACTGAATGGCGGCGCTCTTCATTCGAGCACCGCAATTCAGAACTCCAGTTGATTTGAATCAGTTAAATAGGCCCTTGAAGTTCATCGACAAGTCTTGAAAGCTCTTTTGAAAAGCTTCTTTCTCGGCGGCCCATTTTTCCTTAGTGCAATTCTTGAGTTCGTCTAGGCCGCTTTTTACTTCTTTATATTTGGTGTCTAGCCTCGTCAGGTTTTCATCTGCCTTTCTTCTCAAATCGCCCACTAATCGGGAATTGTCTTCCCGCATAGAATTCATCTTTGTTTGGATCTTATTAAGCTTTTCACGAATATCGCTGATATATGTATCTTGATCCGCGGGACCACTCGAAACATGGCTTTCGTGGGCATCTACTTTTTTGCTACTTGAGCTTGAGTTATTTATTGGTTGGGTCATTGTATTCTCCTATAGGACACATGAAGGCATCTCTAGGCTGCTGCGTTCAAGAACAACTTAGATTTTAGATTGTTAGAATTTAAAAAAAGTAAGGGCGGAGTGTTCGAAGTGAAACTTCTCGATTACCTAAATCGACCTTAGGCGCTCTTTTGGCTATTAGATACTGGCTTTAGTCGGTCTTTCAATATCACCTGAGGAGAGTCCAAGCTTGTTTACAAGTAGTACATCTTATAGAATTTCGGACCGCAGCTGTGTGAGAAATGCCTTCAGAAACTCCGTACGCTTTCGGCCATCTTCCTTTGCTGCAGGAGTTTGAAGTTTATTGGCTACTTTGAGTAATTTTACAAAGAAATGATCTAGGTTATTAGTGTTATCATCCGGAGTACGAGATTCAGCATAGGGATCTTCATCTGAGTAAAACGGTCTATTCAGTTTTCCTCCAAGACTAAAGCACCTAGCAACTCCAATAGCCCCTAAGCCATCAAGACGATCGGCATCTTGCAAGACTTTGGCCTCGATTGTTTCAGCCACGATACCAGAAGAAAAGCTATGAGCAGCGATGGCATGAGCTATACCATCAAAATATTTTTCCGGATACTTGAGCTCTTTTAAAATCCCCAAGGCTTTTTTTGCTGAAAGACTCGAAACTTGAGATCGTTGTGGATCAGATTTTTCAATAACTTCGCAATCATGAAGATAGGCTGCGGGCACCACAATATTTAAATCCGCATTTTCTAATTCTGAAAGCTTCTTGGCTGCCCTGACGACACGTTCAATATGCAAAATATCATGAGAAGGATCGGGATTTTCCTTGCATATTTCAACCATCAATTTTTTGAGAACAGATTCGATCTCTTCAAAATACTTCGCCATTCAACCTTTTAACCTTACAGGGTAGGCGACACAAGTCTCGTACAAAGAAGAGAGGTCTGAGCTTACTCTCCAGAAATCGACTATTTAGAATCCGGAAAATCTACAGTCGGCATTTCGTCCTTAGGAACATTGGCTACACATAAAAATAAACGGTAGGCCTGATAGTTGACCACTCGACGGATAAAAGTCCCATACATACCCTCGTGATAATCGATTGGGCCGACTACCGCTGTCCCTGATGCATCAAAGGTATAGGCTCGACGAATATTCTTCTTTTTGTCTGAATTCGATTGCGGTGCCACAGTGCTGGTCCACAAAGTAAAGTAGGTCCAAGTCGGGAAAGAAAATATAGAAGTCGATTCGTCATCCTTGCCACCTCGGACAGTATGGCGGAATAGCCCATTGGAGGATGTCGCAAAAAATACATCCTTAGCCTTTCCCTTAATTATCACTTCGGCGTCCTCTTTCGTGGGTAAGCGGAAATCTAGCTCATTGGACTGCTTCAATTCAGTATATTTAGAAGAATCGTTACAAGCTTCAACGGCATCGGGATAGAAAACCGCATTGCCTCCATAGTCACCAGCGTAATTTTCCCGATCCATGCCATCTCCGTTGTGAGAGGTCACGGCCAGACCCGAAACCAAATCCACCCATATTTGGCGGCCACTTTCGTCCATACTTAAAAGCTGCCATGCATATTTCTTCCCCTTGCTTTCAATCACGTGCACCGAATCAAAATATTGGAGGTGACAATCATACATTCTCACCTCTGTGGATCCTGATTGGCCACAAGGCTCAAGTTTTTTCTTGGTGTACAAAACTTGTCCAAAACTAACGGATGAAAAAGACAGGATCATCACGATAAACGTGAAAATTCGAATTGATATATCCATACACTTATCTCCCATATAAATTCAAAGCCCCAACTACAAGACACCTTTAGCACGCTCACCGGTATTCTGGAATACCGCACAAATTGTTTCATAAGTCTGGCATAATTACCCGACAGTAGGCGCGAAAAACCGTTTAAATTCATATTGATAGCCTAGAATCTTGGCACGAAGATTGAAGGTATTGAGGTATGCGCAATCTCTCGGGATTCCTTATCCTTTTAGGCCTTCTCCCTATTTATCTTCAGGCACCTAGTCACCCCCACTACCCGACCCCTCGATATACTTGGATCCAGTGATTCCCAAAATTCTAGTTCACGTGAAAATCAAACCTCAGGAATAAGCTCCATCCAGGTCACTGGCGGGGTCAATGCTTGCAGTCTCCGTGTGAATGAAGCCTCCACGCAGGAACCGCCCTCCTCGATTGTATTCTTTAGTCTTGTCCTCATTTTTATGAGTTTATGGGCGCGGCAAATCTTTTCTCGGCTTTTCAATCGCCTCAATCGGCGCGAGGTCGTCGATTCGATTGAAGGAATTTCCGGACATCGTACGAATGTGGAATAGATAGTGACTGCCCGGAATATGCTTTGGAATCTCAATTATTTTTGTAAAAGGCGTTGAGCCCGGACAATCTCGAAGATTTTGTTCGAGTACGATCGGCAAAACTTCAATGACATTATCAATCGTTCGAGAAATGGGAATTCTATTTTCGAACTCGAAGCAAGTTCCCGGAAAGGTTCCTACTAAGGCCAAATAACGGGCTGTGATTTGGCGACGGGCATCTCGTTTATAAACAACATAAGAAGAATCCACAGGCGCATAGATATAGCTATCACGTTTGCGACTTGTGGCTTTGGCAACTGGAAGATCTCCTTTGTGTCGCAAGTCTCGATTAGCTTCTTCAAGATCAAAAATTTTATAGCTGCCCTCGTCAAGAATGCCGATATCAACGACTTGCATAAAAGGGGTCATCACTTGTGCACAAATATCCTCATATTGATAGGCAGAGATTCGAAAACCAATTTCATCTTGAGCCAGACGTTCCAGCTTCACTTCTTTAATTCGATAACAAGGGTTTGGAAATTGGCCTTCCAGAATGATCTGAGCAACATCGTTATCATCAAACCCGGCTGGTGTATAAACCTTGGCCGCAGTGATTTCGATCGAAGTTGGCTTCTCCTGTGCAAAGACATCCACAGCCGCAACATACCCAAGCACTACAGCCCCTATGAAAATAAAATTCGCGCGATAAAAAACTGCCGACATATCCCCTCCAGAATTGTGTTAACGGACTTAATTTCCCAGAAACCTTGAGCGCGGCACAAGGCTTATTCAATGTTTTCGACGAAAGTCAGGCCTTTTGAGGAGCATCTTCGCGCCTAGTCAACTCGGCCAATAATTCGAGATGCGGCGTATGGGGAAATTGGTCGACCGGCTGCAACTCTGACAATTCCCAGCCCACCAATGAACTTATGTCTCGAATAAAATCCGGAATCGAACAAGAGATATAGAATATTTTTTGTAGACTCGGAAAGTTTTCAATAAATTTTGAAATAGATTTAAATCCAATTCGAGGTGGATCTAATACTAAAACTCGAGCCTCCGGCATCGACGATTTAATTTTTCCCCAGGACTCGCTCAAAAAAATATCTGCCTGTAACACTTCCACATTTACAAGGTCTCTATCCTTAAGTTTCTCCAGAGAGTGTGGAGTCGATTCCACCGCCAATGTCTGATGCGATGAAAAGCGAGAAAGAATTTCAGTAAAATTTCCTGACCCACAAAATAACTCAACAATTGGCCCTCGATCTTTTTCACTAAGATTGGAAATTTTATCTTCCAACCAAGATTTCATTCTTAGATTTTGATCTTCGTCGGCTTGCTTGAAGGCTTGTCGCGCATTGAGTTTGATTGCCTCAGCCTCTAATCCATCATCGATCTCAATGAAATTCCAGTCATGTCCCGGAGAGGCCTTCCAGTTTTCAGATGGGAGCTGCTTTCGTAATCCCACCAAAAGATCCCGACACTTGTCATTTAAAATCAAACAATCTTCGATCTCGGCAATCTCATGGCTTCCCGCCGAGACATAGCCGATTCTTTTCCCATCAGTCTTAAACTGCGCGCGATTTCGAAACCCCAATGTTTTTGGCGAGGCCCAAATCGGCTTGAGCGCATCAACCGATGTCAAAAGATTAGCTCGTTTCATAGCCTGAGAAACAAACTTTGTCTTAGCAACAAGCTGCTCATTGTATTCGACCATCATCCACGGACAGCCCCCGCAACTGCCAAACTCAAAACCATGATGCGGGCAGCTTGGCGTGACTCTTACTGGAGAGGTTGTCTCTAATTTAATTAAACGAGCATGACCATATCGCTTTTTCTCGGATTCAATCCTAAAAATTCCTTCATCACCAACCCAGGTCCCGGGAACAAAAAACACTTTCCCAGAAGGATGATCCACAATACCCAGACCTAGGCTTGAAATATCGCGAACTTTAGCTTTGAACTCTTCGGACACTTATTGGCGCTTAGCTTTTTGATTTCAAAAACTCAAGTGGCTGATCGTAGCCCTCAAGACCATAGTAAAGAATAGCGACAGCCCCCAAAATATAAGCCGTTATCACCGCTACGGCCAGGGCACCAAATACTAGCCCCCAAAGCCCATCATCCTCCATCTGGGAGAGCGCCAAACAAAAGATAACCATCGCCGGCAAAGTATTGGTTAGTGGAATCGGTGCCTGTATGACTAAGGACAACAAGGCGACTAAAATTCCCACACTAATATGCCCAACTCGCGAACTAAGCCATCGCAGCCGAGGTCTAAATAGCTTCTCAAAACGAACTAAAACCCACGTTAAGCCTGCAATCATTTTCTTCGCTGTGGACTTTCTTATTTTCAGCAGAAGGAGCTTCTCCGGCAGCCAAAGTTGCTGACGGCCCGCTATCATCTGCAATGCAATTAAAAAAATTCCTAAGCCCAGTGGCGTGCTTATTCCTGCCGCCGGGATGGGAAGAGCGCTCGGAAGCGCCAAGACCAGCATCACCACTCCAAAAGCTTTATCGCCGGTAGCTTTTACAAAGTCACCTAAACGTATACTTGGAGCACTTCCTGCGTTTTCAATAACTATTTCTAAGTCTCGAGAAAGACTCCGACCCTTCATTCACAAAGATACTAGTCCTCTCGTATGGAAGACTGAACGACTTTCTGATGAATTCTACCAAAGATCGACTTTCCGCCAGAATCTCGCATTTGAATCTGGATGGTATCTCCAGGTTTCATAAAAGGAGTCGAAGCCTTACCTTCGGTGATCTGCTCTAACATTCGCTTTTCAGCCAAGCAAGAACTGCCTCGGCTCTGATCCTCATTCGAAACCGTACCACTTCCCAAGATTGTACCTGCGGCAAGATTGCGCGTACGAGCTGCATGTTCAATAAGTTTTCCAAAAGAAAAAAACATTTCCCCTGCATCGGGATTGCCAAAAAATTCTCCATTTAATTCAGATTCAAGAGGCAAGCAAACGCGGCCATTTTTCCAAGCCGCGCCCAACTCATCTGGCGTTACCGCAAGGGGCGAAAATGCCGAGGCCGGCTTGGACTGCAAAAATCCAAAACCTTGGGCTAATTCGGCAGGTATCAGTCCCCGTAGAGAAACATCATTGCAAAGCATAAACATCCGAATGTAAGAATGCGCCTCGTTTTCTTTTGTCCCCATCGGAACAAAATCCGTCACCACGCAAACTTCCCCCTCGAAATCAAGACCATGGCTTTCATGAATAAAAGGAATGTCCTCGTTTGGCGCCAAAAATCGATCGCTCAAACCTTGATACATCAAAGGGACTGTTTTCAATGTCGCTGGAAGCTCGGCGTTCCGTGCCTTCCGAACTAAAACAATATGCTGGATATAGGCTGACCCATCCAAGAACTGATAGGCTCGGGGCAAGGGCGATAAACAATCAGCCTCATTAAAATCAAATGAACCCTTTGCAGAACCTGCATTCAATTCTGAATAGAGCTTCTGGAGCTTCAGCTCAGTTTCCTTCCAATGGTCGAGAGCATATTGAAGATTAGGCGCGCTCCCGGCCGCAGAAACAGCTTTCGTCATATCACGACTTACGACTAACAATTCTCCATCCAATTTTCCGGCACATTTTCGTGTTGCAAGCTTCATAGGCAGCAGGCTTATTGCATTTCGAAGCTGGAATCAATAGAAGGAGCCTATGAAAGCCCTTCTCTACAGTTACCATCTGAGCAGCTGCTCCTTTCGTGCGCGAATCACGCTTGAACTTGCCGAAATTAACTATGAATATTGCGGCATCCACCTCCTTCAGGATGGTGGCGCGCAAAACCAAAAAGCCTTTCAAGATCTTAATCCTAAGGGAGAAGTTCCTTTTTATGTCGAGGATGGCTTTGGCATCAGCCAGTCTATGGCGATATGTTTGTATATCAACGAAAAGCATTTGGGCGGGAGTCTTCTTCCAAGGGATACGAAGTTGAAAACTCGATGCATCGAAATGGCAGAAATTATTAATAGTGGAATCCAACCACTCCAAAATTTGCGCTTGGTTCAAGAAGTGCAAAAACTATCGGACCAAATCGAACGTGGAACTTGGAACAGTTTATGGCTCGAACGCGGACTCCCGGCTCTAGAAGCGCGTCTCAAAGAATTTTCAGGACCTTATTCCATGGGTAAAGACTTAAGCTTGATCGACGTTTTTCTTGTTCCCCAAGTCTTTAACGGTAAGCGTTTCGATTTTGATTTCAGCCGTTTTCCGCGCATTTCCGAGACCTTTAACAACCTTATGCAACTTGAGGCCTTTCAGAAAGCCGAGCCCACTCGTCAGCCAGATGCCCAAAGCTAAGCCAATAGGGCTTGATTACAGGGTTTAAAGGCCATAAATCTCTTGTATGGCAAAAATAAAAGTTAAAAATCCTGTCGTGGAGCTCGATGGCGATGAAATGACTCGTATCATTTGGTCATTCATCAAAGAAAAATTCATTCTCCCCTATCTTGATGTCGATATTAAATATTTCGATCTTGGAATGGAATCTCGCGACAAAACCGGAGATCAAGTCACGATCGATGCCGCCATGGCAATCAAAGAATATGGAGTGGGGATCAAGTGTGCGACAATTACTCCGGATGAAGCGCGGGTAAAGGAATTTAATCTTAAGAAAATGTACAAATCTCCGAATGGAACCATTCGAAATATTTTGGATGGAACGGTTTTCCGTGAACCAATTATTTGTAAAAATGTTCCAAGGCTCGTTCCTCATTGGACAAAGCCTATCTGCATTGGTCGCCACGCCTTTGGAGATCAGTATCGCGCCACAGAAATCGTTACAAAAGGTAAAGGAAAGCTAACACTATCATTTACACCTGAAGGTGGGGCTAAAGAAGAAATCGAAGTATATACATTCAATGGGGATGGCGTTGCGATGGCCATGTACAATACTGATGAATCCATTCGTGGTTTTGCTCGAAGCTGTTTTAATATGGCATTCGAAAAGAAATGGCCCCTATATCTTTCGACAAAGAATACGATATTAAAAAAATATGACGGTCGATTTAAGGATATATTTCAGGAGATTTTTGAAAGTGAATTTAAACTTGCTTACGACAGCGCTAGTCTAACCTATGAACACCGTTTGATTGACGACATGGTCGCATCTGCCATGAAGTGGTCTGGAGGTTTTGTATGGGCCTGCAAAAATTATGATGGCGACGTACAGTCTGATACTGTGGCTCAGGGCTTTGGGTCACTTGGTTTAATGACTTCTGTCCTGCTAACGCCGGATGGGAAAACAATGGAATCTGAAGCCGCCCATGGCACCGTTACGAGGCACTACCGAATGCATCAACAAGGAAAGAAAACTTCAACCAACCCGATCGCTTCCATTTTTGCATGGACCCGTGGGTTAGGTTTTCGAGCCAAACTTGATGGCAACACTGAACTAAAAAGATTTTCGGACTCACTTGAAGCGGTTTGTCTTCAAACAGTGGAATCTGGAAAAATGACAAAGGATCTCGCCGCGTGCCTTCACGGCGATAAAATCAAAGAGAGCGACTATCTGTATACCGAGGACTTTCTGGCCGAAATTGATCAAAACCTTCGAAAGGCTTTGGGTTAAATGAAGACAAAAAAGGAGATCGTCAAAGACTGGCTCCCTCGCTATACCGGCACAAAGTTAAACGAATTCGGACAGTATATACTTCTGACGAATTTCAAAAACTATGTTCAGATGTTTGCCACCCAGTACCGAGTGAAAATTCATGGGAAGAACCAGCCCATGCAAACCGCAACAGCCAACGGCATCACAATTATAAATTTTGGAATGGGAAGCGCCATGGCAGCCACCGTTATGGATTTGCTCGTTGCAATTCAACCCAAAGCCGTTTTGTTTTTGGGCAAATGTGGGGGCCTCAAAAAGAAAACTAAAATTGGAGATTTAATTTTGCCGATTGCTGCGATTCGTGGCGAGGGTACGGGTGAGCTCTATGTCCCTGCGGAAGTTCCATCGCTCCCGTCATTCCGATTGCAAATGGCCCTCTCGTCGTCGATCAAAAAACATAGTCAGGACTATTGGACCGGAACCGTATACACGACAAATCGTCGCGTTTGGGAACACGACAAGGCTTTCAAAGCCTATCTCCAAAAAATTAGAGCCATGGGAATCGATATGGAAACGGCCACAATTTTTACAGTGGGATTCATAAATGAAATCCCTAGAGGAGCATTGCTTTTAGTTTCGGATAGTCCCATGATTCCCGAAGGCGTCAAGACGGGTGCCAGTGATCGGGCTGTTTCGGCAAAATTTTCGAAAACACATTTGAGAATTGGAGTCGAGGCGCTGGCAGAGCTCAGAAACTCTGGAGAGTCCGTCAAACATTTGAGATTTTCATAGGAGTTTATGGAATCAAATAATTCACACAGCTTGCTGATGGGCTATATCTTGTGGATCTTTGGATTCATGGGGTCGCACCGATTTTATTATGGACGTCCAGTAAGTGGAACAATTTGGTTTTGCACTCTTGGACTTTTATTTGTTGGCTGGATTGTCGACTTATTCCTTATGCCTAGTCTTGAGCGTGAAGCAGATCATCGCTTTAAGACTGGCATTATTGACTACAATCTGGCCTGGATTCTTTTAACTTTCCTGGGTGTCTTTGGCGTCCATCGGTTTTATATAGGCAAATGGGTGACGGGGATTCTTTACCTTTGCACCGGCGGGCTGTTCTTTATCGGAGTCTTATACGACTATATCCATCTCAATTCTCAGATCGATGAAATCAACTCTCGGTTTGAGGCAGCATGAGTCTAAGTTTAAGAGCGGAGCTAATTGAATTTTCGAAGCAAAGCCCTTCGGAAGAATTGAGGATTTTTTGTGAAATTCAAAAACTCGATGGTTTTTTGGAAGTTATCTTTTTCCTAAAAACTGATCTCTCAACGATTGTTATCGATCCACCAAGCGCCTCTCCCTCGTTTCGAGAAAAGCTTTGGGAACGAACTTGTTTTGAGGTTTTTTTTGCTAAGGAAAATTCAACAAATTACGAGGAATGGAATTTTTCCCCGTCGGGTGATTGGTGGAGCGCCTCTTTTTTGGACTATCGACAGGGCGAGACGGGCTCCCCAGGCGATCCAAAACTTTTAGAATTAAAGACAAATGGCGCGGACCTCCTTCAACTCAAAGTTCGACTTCCGCTTTCTATAGATGATAAATTGCAGGTGGGAATTGCCGCCACGCTTAAACATTTGGGAAACAGGCATTCTTACTGGGCGCTACGCCATACACGAACCCAGCCCGATTTTCATGATAGGGAAAGTTTTGTACTTAAGCTTCCGTAAGGCTTCTCAACATCCAGGCAGTTTTTTCATGAATTCGGATTCTCTGGGTAAGCAAGTCTAACGTCGCCTCATCACTTCCCTTTTCGGCGGCAGGAAAAATTTCACGAGCTGTTTTAGCAACAATCTCGTGCCCCTTGACAAGATCCTTAACCATTTCCATCGCTGCAGGATTTCCTGATGCATCTATGATCGATGTAAGCTTTGCAAAATCGGTATAAGATCCAGGAGCTTTGAAGCCTAAAGATCGAATTCGCTCGGCCACTTCATCAACAGCATTCCAAAGTTCCGTGTATTGCACCATAAACATACTATGAAGTGTCTGAAACATCGGGCCCGTCACATTCCAATGAAAATTATGCGTCTTTAAATACAAAGTATAAGTGTCCGCGAGTAAGCGAGATAAGCCTTCTGATATTTGCTTTCGATCACCTTCATCAATTCCGATATCTATTTGTGACATTTTGAACTCCTTTCAAGGTCAGGTTAACAACGTAGGTCTCGAAAAGGCCTCTGTCAAATTATGGCGGGGAAAAACCCCTTTAAGATGAGAATTCGAAAGTATTCAAAAAATCACTATCCGGGATCCGGCAACCTGTTAAGTTTCCCGTGGGTGTTTTCTAAAATATTCTCATCTGAGGCTTACGACGTCCTTCGAAACACCAACTTTCGTTGGTATATGCTTGGTCGATTTCTTCTCCAACTGGGCCTTCAGATTCAAACGGTAGCAGTAGGCTGGCAGGTTTATGAATTATCAAAAGATCCCCTGGCCCTAGGTCTCGTGGGCCTTGCAGAAGTTATCCCGGCAGTCGGCTCCGCCCTATTTGCAGGCTATATCGTTGACAGATCCGATCGACGGACAATTCTAACTTTTGCTCAAAGTCTTTCAGTGCTCTTACTCGCTTACTTGGGCTGTTTGACTTATATGAATCCTAATCCCGCCACTCATGTGAAATTGATTTATTGTGGAATCTTTGTGGGCGGAATTGCTCGTGCTTTTTTTGCGACTTCGGCCTTTGCGTTTTTTGGGCAAATTATCCGCCGACCCCAATATGTCAGGGCATCGGCTTGGAATTCGACGCTCTGGCAGACTGCCTCACTGCTTGGACCGGCTTGCGCGGGCTTTCTCTATGCTGCACTGGGACCCGATCGAGTGTATCGCGTGGGTGCGATATTGGCTTTAGCCTCGTTGATTTGCATACTGAGAATTCCCAAGCAGGGAAAGATTCTTGAGGAAGTAAAGAGTCCGCTTCTGGAGAATCTATTTCAGGGCGTTCGATTTGTCTTGGGCCATCGACTAATATTCTCCGCCATCTCTCTCGATTTAATAGGTGTACTTTTTGGGGGAGCTATAGCCCTACTTCCAATATTTGCATCTGACATTCTAAAAGTGGGCCCGCAAGGCTTGGGTATCCTTCGCGCCGCCCCGGCAATCGGTGCAGGAATCATGGTTGTTGTATTTTCGCATTACCCACCGAAAAAACGGGCAGGAAATTTATTTATCTTTTCAATGATCGGTTTTGGTCTCTGTATGTTGGCATTTGGATTTTCTAAAAGTTTTTATTTTTCAGTTTTCATCTTAGCCATGAGTGGCGCCCTGGACTCCGTTAGTGTCGTTGTTCGTTCGGCCATTTTGCAATTAAGTACACCAGATTCCATGAGAGGGCGCGTGTCGGCTGTGAATAGCATTTTCATTAGTTCATCCAATGAACTTGGGGCTTTTGAATCGGGAGTAGCAGCCAAGCTTTTTGGTGTCATACCCTCAGTAATTCTAGGAGCTTGCATTACGATGAGTTTTGCCTTTGCAAGTTTGCGCATCTTTCCAGCACTTAGAAAGCTTGATATCTCAAAACTTGAATAGAATTTTATTCTTCGCGCAATTTCTCCAGGACACTTTGATCTTCGAGCGTACTCATATCCTGCTGTTTATGATCTCCGGAAGCGATGGATCGAAGCAGCCGTCGCATGATTTTGCCAGAGCGCGTTTTCGGCAAGGCATCGGTAAATCGAACTTCGGAGGGTTTGGCGATCGCTCCGATTTCCTTTTCGACATGCTGGCGAAGTTCTTCCTTCAAAAGATCCGATGGCTGATGATTGTTTTCAAGGCTTACAAAGGCCACAACGGCTTCTCCCTTTAGCGAATCAGGTATGCCCACGACCGCGGCCTCAGCCACCGCTTTATGCGAAACTAAGGCGGATTCAATTTCCATAGTACCCAATCGATGACCCGAAACATTCACAACGTCATCAATTCTTCCCATAATCCAAAAGTAGCCATCTTCATCACGTCTCGCGCCGTCACCCGCAAAATAACAATGGGGAACTTTGCTCCAATATTGTTCTTTATAGCGCTTATCATCTCCGTAGATCGTTCGTAACATGGATGGCCAATCACGCTTCAATACTAAAAATCCACCTTCGTTATCTTTCAATTCATTTCCTTCAGCATCCACAATCGCCGCTTCAACTCCAAACATTGGAACACCGGCCGAGCCTGGTTTCATCGCATGAACACCTGGCAAAGTTGTAATCATAATGGCGCCCGTTTCAGTCTGCCACCAAGTATCCACGATCGGACATCTGGAGCCGCCAATTTTGTTTCGATACCACATCCAGGCTTCCGGGTTAATTGGCTCCCCCACTGAGCCCAACAAACGAAGCGATGAAAGATCGTGTTTATCGACCCACTCATCCCCCCACTTCATAAAAGCTCGAATCGCTGTCGGAGCAGTATAGAGAATATTTATTCTATGCCGTTCAATGATCTCCCAGAATCGATCGGGCTTTGGATGGTTGGGCGCACCTTCGTAAATAAAACTTGTTGTCCCGTTAAGAAGCGGGCCATACACCACATAGGAGTGACCGGTCACCCAACCCACATCAGCCGTACACCAATACAGATCCCCCTGCTTTAGATCAAAAACATATCGTGTCGTCAGAAAGACATTGAGCATATAACCAGCCGTAGAATGAAGAACTCCTTTTGGTTTTCCGGTCGAGCCAGAGGTATAAAGTATAAACAAAGGATGTTCGCTATCAAGGTGGGCCGCCTCGCAGGATTCGCGATTAAGATTCTCATGTACCCACAAATCTCGAGGTGCTTTCATATCAACCGCATTGCCCGCCCACTTAAAAACAAAAACCTTTTCAACGCTCGGACAAGACACAACCGCTTCGTCGACAGCTTTCTTTAACTCGACAATCTGCCCTCTTCTAAATCCACCATCAGCCGTGATAATGGCCCTCGCTTGTTGATCCTGAACCCTTTCCGCTACCGCATTCGAACTAAATCCACCAAACACCACCGAATGAACTGCCCCCACCCACGCGCACGCCAGCATGGCCACAGCAGCCTCGGGAATCATGGGCATATAGATCGCAACACGATCCCCAGATTGAATTCCATGGCGCCTAAGAAGGCCTGCAAAACTTTGCACGCGAGCGGAAAGTTCCTCATAGGAAATTTTCTCAATTTGGCCCGCCTCGCTTTCAAATACGATGGCTGTTTTCTCCCCCAAGCCATGGTCGATATTTCGCTGCAGGCAATTATATGCAATATTCGTCTTGCCGCCGACAAACCATTTGGCGAAAGGTTCTTGCCACTCACGCACTTTTTCGAAATCTTTAAACCAATGAAGCTCTTTTGAAATTTCGGTCCAAAAAATCTCCGGTTCATCGAGCGATCGCCTATACATCTTGTCAAAATTTTTCTGGGAGTTGATCAAGGCTGGATGCCTAAATTCATTGGACGCTAAAATTTTTCGGTTTTCATGAAGAATATTTTCGATGGCTTGAGTCATGGCCACCAATAGAACAGTTTAATAAGGCCGGGACAAGCTTAGGATTAACTGCGGACCTTTTTGGCAATTTCTTGGTTTTGGATGTTCTTTTGAATTTCGCGATGGTTTAAGTCTCGAGCGCGCGCGAACTGATTGGCCGCATCCGTCTCCGCGCCCCTCACCGCAACACGAGCTAAACGATCCTCTTTTTTTGCCGCTATTTTCTTAAAGGTCGCCTCAAGCTTAACCCTTTCTTCTCCCCGCTTACTCTGGGCAGCAACCTCCCGGTAGTCCTTCTGCAAGCCCGTTTTCAAGAACAATTCGCTCCTCTTTCGCTCAAACTTCCTTACTTGGACTTCTTCCTCTTTCGCTTGATTCTTTTCTGCCTCAGCTTTTCTTTTGACGACGTTTTCTGCTTCCGAAGCCACTCGGCTTTCCGCAATCACGGCCTTGGCTCCTTGCTCAGACTTTTGGTCGTTTTGCTCTTTAATTTTGCTCGCTTCCGGAGCCAAAACATTTTCTTTTCCATTTGACGCTTCAGGTGGCTTGTCATCAGTAGGCGTATTCGAGCGAGGTTTTTCCGACCTAGCCGAAGGCCCTTCATTTGATTTTGCTGCTATTTTTTCTGATGCTCTATTCTCACCTGACTTTCTAACGAATTCTGCAATTTGGGCCCGAGCAATTTCCGAACTGACGTGAACACCTGGTTTTTGTTTCTCCGAAGCAGGAATCTCCTTTGGATCCGATGATTCTGGAGTTGGCCTATCAGCTATGGCATGTTTTGCACTTACATCAGCCTTCTTCTCAGGCGCGCTCACCAGGGCATCGCCTTCTGTGGGAGGACGAGCCTTTATCTGACTTCCTTTCAGAGCTAGCTCACGAGCTTTTTCACGAGCGACTCCCGTGGTTAGGTCGTCGTATTTTTCCTTCGTGGCGCGGCGGCTATCTTCGATTCTCTGTTCTATATCAACTGCCTCAATTGACCTTTCAAAAGTCGAAACTCGGGAAGGGGCTAGGGTCGAGACCTTAGTAACTGGTACATTTCCTTTGACACTCGCATGAGTTTGAAGGGATTCATCACGCCCGGCGCCACGAAGGCCTACGCTGGTCTTAACCGTCGGAGGTGTGGGTAATAATGCTACGCTTGGTACTGTCATATTTCTTTATGAGGCTCCGCGTCAGTCTTTAGTCTACGGCCTTTTGGGCAAAGGACATAGGCTGTCAAATTCTTGCCGCCACCTTCGCCCATTCAATTGGACTGGAGATATTAATAAAATGACTAGATTTACGAGTTTTCCCATGTTGAAACTAATGAACCGCAAAACTTACTGAAAGGCGTCTTTACTATGAAAGAACTTACACTCTTATCAATATCGGTTGGGGCCGTAATCGGCGTCGTCATGACAGCGGCCAATGTTTATCTTGGTCTCTATGCGGGACTTACAGTCTCTGCTTCTATACCTGCTGCCGTCATGGCCCTCGCTTTTTATCGAGGCATCTTAAAGCGCGATAATATTTTAGAAAGCAATATTGTACAGACGATGGCAAGCGCAGGAGAGTCATTGGCTGCTGGTGTTATTTTTACGATCCCCGCTCTCGTAATCGTCGGAGCTTGGAAGGATTTTGCATTCTGGCCAACAACTTTGATTGCGGTACTCGGCGGGCTTTTAGGTGTCGTCTTTATGATCCCCCTAAGAAAGGCTCTCATCGTTGAAGATAAAAAGCTTCGTTACCCAGAAGGCGTGGCCTGTGCCGCAGTTCTAAAAAGTGCAAGCTCCGATAGCAAATTGGGCTTGCGCAGTGTTATACAAGGGATCCTAGTCGGGGGCTCTATTAAATTTCTGTCGTCAGGACTTGGAATTTTGCAAGGCTCTGTAGAATGGGCAGCTAAATTAGGAAAATCAGTTTTCTTTTTCGGATCAGATATTTCTCCTGCCCTCATTGCCGTGGGTTATATTATCCGTCTCGACATCGCTAGCTTAGTGTTTTTGGGTGGTGCCATTGGTTGGATAATAGCCATTCCTCTTATGGGAATTCCTCCTGATCTTGTTGGCGCTTCCGCCTTGGATATCTCTTGGAGCCTTTGGTCTACAAAAATTAGATATATCGGTGTTGGCGCGATGATCGTGGGTGGAGTTTGGTCGATTTACTCGGTCCGTAAGGGCATCGCTTCGGGGCTTACAGGTCTCAAAGAAGCTTATACTAAAAAGGAAGATGCGGTTCATGCTACAAATCGAGACCTAAGCCTTACAGTCTTGATGATTACTTTTGTTGTCTGCTTTTTTGGAATGTTTTGGCTCTACGATTACCTCATCCAATCTTTTGAATATGCCATCCTAACAACTATCATTATGTTTGTGGCCGCGTTTTTGTTTGTTGCAGTATCGAGTTATATTGTCGGGCTCGTAGGGAGTTCTAACAATCCTGTCTCAGGAATGACTATATCGGCGCTCTTGGGGACAGCGGCCTTATTTTTGGTTTTTGGATTCAAAGGAGACTCCGCGATTTTGGCCACTTTGGGAGTCGCAGCCGTTGTTTGTTGTGCGGCCTGCACGGCTGGCGACTGCTCTCAAGATCTCAAGACAGGCTCTCTAGTTGGCGCAAGCCCTCGCGCCCAACAGATTGCCCAGATGCTGGGTGTCGTTATACCAGCGGCGGTAATCGCTCCTACTTTAAGTCTATTGCATCATGCTTACGGGATTGGAACTGGCCTCAAGGCTCCCCAGGCCACACTGTTTGCAAGCATCACCAATGCGTTTTTTGGAGACGGTCAGCTACCGGTAGATATGGTGATCATGGGGATGATTATGGGAATTATTATAATCGTCATCGATTCGTTTCTTGAAAGAAACGACTGGAAGATCCGGCTTCATCTTATGCCACTAGCTGTGGGAATTTACTTACCGGTAACGCTCTCAGTTCCTATTTTCATTGGGGGGATCATTCGCTATCTTGTGATACGCGCGAAAGGCGATAGGCCTGAAGGTGAGGATGCAGGAATCTTAGCAAGCTCGGGATTAATTGCTGGTGAGGCCCTAATGGGAGTTTTGATTGCCGTCTTTTTGTATTTGAATCTCAATATGAAGCTGGATCTCATTGGAAAGCAAACTTCTGAGATCCTATCAATGTTTGTGATTGTGGGTATTGCATATTTTTTGCACAAGCTTTCTGTAAAGAAATCCGTCTAATTGAAAAATAGACAGATGTTCCATCCCCAACGAACTCTTATTACTGGCGGTGCTAATGGCCTTGGCAAAGAAATTGCCAGATCCCTCCAACGTGCCGGATCCCTCGTAACGATTTTGGATCGAGATGGGGCTTCCCTGAAAAGAACTGCTGAGGAACTTGGTGTTTCAGGAATCGTATATGATCTTTCAAATTTGCAAGATTTGGCGCGAGAGTTTTCAAAATGGGATACGACCTACGGACCTTTTGATACGCTTATCAACAATGCAGCCGTGAGCAATTTCGGCACGGCTTGGGAGTTTGAATTGAAGGCTCTGTCAGAGCTTTTAAATATTAATCTTTTGGCACCGATTCTGTTGAGTCAGGCTTTTATAAAATGTCGATCCCAGGACAAAGTGCGGTCAAAAATTCTAATGATCTCAAGTGTTTCGGCTTTTCAAGGCTTCCCCTACGCTAGTAGCTATGGGGCTTCTAAATCTGCGCTGCTCAATTTTTCCGAGGCACTCTCGGAAGAGCTAAATGAAGAAAATTTGAAGCATATTTCGGTTTCGGTCGTATGCCCCAGTTATTTGGATTCTAAATTATTTTCCGGAGCACGGCCGCTCCTTGGCACCAGAATTCTGAAGATTCAGGCACTAGCGGACGAGATTGTAGGACATCTTCAAGGACAAACTTTTTTGCTAATTCGACCACGTCGCTTGGCTGGCCTTATTTGTCTCAAAAATCTCTTGCCACATCGCCTCCAGATTTTTTTGAGTCGCCTGCTAGGAGTTCAGCGTGGAATGAAACCAATGAAGCCTTCGAAGTGCTAGCTACCTATTTTCCCAATAAGCTCCCCGAATTGGTCGAAGAACTCATTTCAAGCCAAAGCGTTCGGGTTGATCGATCCACTTTATCTATTAACAAGAGAACCGCTCGACTCTGGGGTTCAGAATGTTCGTAGCTTGGCTCGCCCTTTTCATTTTTAACCTGATGAACATCTGACTCCTGATAAAACTCCAACCCACCGATTTCATAATGAGCCAAGTCAACATCCATATCAAAGCTTCTCAAATGTTCAATCCTCTGCGCCTCATCATTCCAACGCCACAGCTCGACTCTATCGGGGTATGAAACAAATAGATGCTCGGCATTGGGGTCCACGCTAGTCCGAATGGAACCCTCCGAAAGTTGATTCATTAACTTCGGAAAAAATAAAACATGTTCGACAATCGCCTCTTGTTCTACGGATTGTGAACTGCCATCCGCCTCCGAAGGCTCGACAACCTCCACTGCCTCGGACGAAGGTTCAATTTTTTCAGCTACAACCGCAAAAGGAATAAGGGCCTTTCGATTCCGTGAAAGCAGAACTTTTGCAAAACCCATTTTTCCAGAAGTAATGAAGTGAATCTTGGACACTCCTTTAATGATTTCCCGACGATCGCCAATCTTTACCGACTTCGGAAATCGCAGCTCTCTCAAGAGTTTAATTTCAGCCGTCCCATCTCCGCTAAGTCCAATCACACGAACGCTTGAAGACGAATCAGCAATCCAGAATTCATGGGATCCAGGTCGAGGGCTAACGACAAAGTTCTCTTCGGCATCTTTAATACCATCTAGAATACCATCTAGAGAAAATCCCTTAACTTCGCTTATCAGCTCCAGCTCTCCGGTACTTGAATCCTTAATTCGAGCCAATTTAAATACAAGGCTACTAGCTTTCGGCATACGAATGACAAAAGTCGCCAAAGCATAGGCTTGATCAGATGCCGAAAAATCTAAACTTCTTAGAGTTGTGCTCGGATCTTGAACTAAAACAAAATGATTGGCTGTCGCTCGCCCAAAGAAAAATCCGCTGTCTCCCTTTTGAATGCTTGCATAGTCGTTGCCCGAAGCAGGATTCGTTACCCAAATTCGATCCAGGTATGGATAATCCGTAAGGTGGAGTGGGCTCCCATGCAGCTGGGGAACCCTATTGATCGTGGCTGTTGTGCCAAACTGATACTGAGCTTTTGAAGCGGCTTCCTCAATTTTCCGCAACGCAGCGGCACAGGCCTTTACGTCCGAGGCTCCCCCCAATAAAGGCAATAATAATGCCCAAAATAGCACCCTAAAATGTGTTTTCATTGATCCCCCCTATTTCCCCACTGATGCTTATTATTAGCAGAATTCTCGATAAATTAAGAGAAAATTAGCACGCTGCGCTGACATTTTGCATGCAAACGGGGCAGGTCATCCGTAACCCATCAATATTATTGGGTAAGTCTCGCATCGAGTAGGCTCCTCCACAAATGCGACAGTTCATGAATTCTACAGGCTCGAGACTAGGCTTGATGGCTGCACGATGGTCAAAAACAAAGCATTCCCCTCGCCAATGCTCGCCCGAACACTCTTGAAAATAATTTAGTATCCCACCCTTCAACTGAAATACATTGGCAAAGCCTTTTGCCACCATCATCGGTGCGCCTTTTTCGCAACGAATTCCACCCGTGCAAAAGGTAACAATCGGTTTGTCTTTCCATTCAGCCGGTAAGCTATCCACTTCTTGTGGAAAATCTGCAAAATGCTTGCCCCCCAGGTTGATAGCGGTTTCAAAACTACCTAAACGAAATTCAAATTCTTTTCGCGTATCCAATAAGACAAAGTCTCGTCGCTCATCAAGCCAAAGCTTCAATTCCTTCGGCTCAATATAAGGTGCGGGTCTGTTTTGTGGATCAATTCCAAAATATTTCAACGTACAAATTTCCGACCGAATCTTTACGAGCATTTTTTTATGAGGAATTTTCTCGGACCATGATCGCTTTAATTCAAAGCGCGGAAAAGAAAGCTTTTCAAAAATAAATTGCTCAAACGCGACCAATCGCGCCTCTTCACCACAAAGCGCTAAATTGATCCCTTCCGTACCAATAATGACCGTCCCTTTAATTCCAGAATCTTCCAAAAAGCTAAGGAGGCGCAGTCTGGAGGCCTCTAGGTCAGAAATCTCAAAAAATCGATACCCGTTGATATTTAAGTAAGGCATGCCAAAAGCTAGCAAAAGATCCTCGAAAAATCATCGCGAAGCTTGATCGCATTTGCTAAGAAATTTCGAGGTGTTGGCGTTTAACAATAGAATTTTTAACTTTGGAGCGGGTCCTGCGACACTGCCTTTAAGCGTAATGCAAGAAGTAGAGAGCGAGTTCCTTAATTACCAGTCCAGTGGAATGAGCATCGTCGAAATGAGCCACCGGAACCCCTTGTTCGAGGAGATTATTTCTACGGCTCGCTCGCGTGCAAAAAAACTATTGGGTTTAGGACAAGACTATGAACTCTTGTTTTTGCAAGGAGGCGCTCGACATCAATTTGCAATGGTTCCCACGAATTTTGGAAATCATGACCGAGTCATTGATGTCATCGATTCTGGTGTTTGGACTAAATTTGCTCATCAGGAGATCTCTCGACTCAAGTTGATGCCACACCTAGTCGCCTCAACTGAATCGACAAAATATCAAAGTCTTCCTAAATATCGACCAGAGGATTTAGATCCAAAGGCTTCGTACATTCACTTTTGCTCCAATAACACTGTGGTTGGTACGCAATGGAAGGAATTTTTAAAACTAAAGGGCGTTCGTTCGGTTGTGGATATGTCTTCCGATATTTTTTCACGAGTCTTGGACTTTGCCCAATTTGATTTGATTTACGCCGGAGCGCAAAAAAATATTGGCCCAGCGGGAACGACTCTTGTGGCCATTAAAAAAGATTGGGTGGACCAGGGTCGAAAGGATATTCCAGAGATTTTTCAATACTCAGCCCATATTAAGCATGATTCTATGTACAATACTCCCTGTTGTTTTAGCATTTATGTTTGTGGACTGGTTCTCAAATGGATTGAAGATCGGGGTGGCTTGGCAGGATTGGAATCCGAAAACACTCGAAAGGCCAAACTGCTTTATTCCTACCTCGATCAATCGAGTTTCTATCGATCGGCCGTACACCTACCCGATCGATCAATAATGAATGTCGTTTTTCGAATTGGCGATGGCCACGAAGCTTTAGAAAGCAAGTTTGTCAGTGAGGCCGAAGCGGCGGGCTATTCAGGACTAAAGGGGCACCGCCTTGTAGGCGGCCTACGGGCTTCCATTTATAACGCTCAAAGCTATGAAGCCGTAAAATCTCTTACGGAATTCATGGATAACTTTTATGAGCGCCATAAGCTTGAGCTTTGACTCCGGTATTCATTTCAAAGTGAAAATATTTCTCGGGATATTGCATCAGCGCTATAGATAATATTCCGATCCTCGTTCCGTCTTCGCGCTTCAAGCATAAATTTTGCAAGCTTCGCGGCATCGGTCGGTCTAGCTTTAGAGGGCAAAATAGGAGCCATAAACTTAAGAATCGAAAGGCTCATGGACTCTAGGAGTCTGTCTTCGGCTCGTTTTCCCCCCAAAATACTTGGCCTAAATATATGAAGGCTTCGAAAAGGAATTTTCAAAAGCTCTGCCTCGAGTTCAGCCTTAACTCTTAGATAATAAAAAAATGATTGCTGATCTGCGCCTTCGGCACTTACCAAGCTAAAAGTTTTAGCCCCCTGCAATACCGCCAGGCGGGCAAGTCTCAATGGAAACTCCAAATCAACTTCTCGAAATCTTTCGCGAGAGCCTGCCTTACGAAGCGTCGTCCCTAAACAGCAATAGACATCGTCCGCCTTCAAGGCTGCAGCCTTCGTCAAAATACTCTCGAAGTTTATTAAGATTTGCTTTAATCGCCCATGCTCATAATCGAGGGGACGTCTCGACACAGAAAGAACTTGCTCATAGTCTGGACAATTCAGAAGCTCCCTAACTAAAAAGCTTCCCGTTAGACCCGTTGACCCAAAAATCAAAGCTCGCTTTTTAGGCTCACCTGGCTCTGGCATGGCGATCCTATTGGGGCTTCAAAACAGCAAGATACGCAGCTAAGGCACCAAGAATGATCAATATCCACATTAAATAAATACTAAATTTTGGTTTGCGGTAAATAATTGCAAGACTCCCGCCCATGCCGATCCATATTAGAGTTT
>Ga0210057_1001589_pt1 | contig 34150 bp, 30 predicted proteins | sample CryGeyCG2114_010_2_FD_183968 | JGI IMG/M metagenome (GOLD analysis project Ga0210057, IMG submission 183968) | Groundwater microbial communities from aquifer - Crystal Geyser CG10_big_fil_rev_8/21/14_0.10 (SPAdes) (version 2) | ecosystem: Environmental > Aquatic > Deep subsurface > Groundwater ... | reverse complement strand
GTCCTGATATGTCACGGTGATTCCGGTCTGGGTGCCTCCGGAGATGTTCCAAGCAAAGTCTTGCACTTCTTCTTCAGTCAGAGTGGCGCTGATATAGCCCGCATCATTGTTCCACTGGCTGATACTTGTAGTGGCAAACTCAGTCACAGTCAAGCCGGATACATTTAATACATTGGCGTCTACAGTCAGTCCGGTGCCATTGAAGTCGTTGATGGTGTCGCCAGAGATGATAAGACCGCTGTCTAAGGTGAGATTGTCGCTAAAGCGACCAGTGCCGACTACGTGCAAGGTGGAGCTGGGGGCGGTGGTTCCAATACCGATTCGCGTAGAGCTTGTATAAAGAGTACTCGTACCGCTAAGAGCCCCATCCCCGGTCCAATATGGGAAGTAGTTGGCGGTTACCAAAGAAGAAGTTGAAACAGCTCCGCCACCCGCCGTCGCCCAAGAAAGCTGTCCATTGCTATCAGTTGTTAATACTTGGCTAATACTTCCATCCGCTCCTGGCCAGCTGTAAGCCACGCCATTCAAAGTCGTAGTGGCCGTCACATTGAGCGTTCCTATTATATGTAGAGTGGAGGATGGTGCCGTCGTCCCAATACCCACCCGGCCCGTACCAGCCTCAACTGCCAAAGCCGTAGTACCTGAAGCCGTCACCCTAAATGGGCTCGCGCTCGAACCAACCTCAGTCAAAACATTTAACAAAACACCCGCACCACTATTGCCCGCGGTATCTTTAATATTAAACAAATCACTACTTCCAGTTGTTGCGCCCCAAGTGAAGGTACTCTGATAACTTCCCATAGAAAGCGACATGGAGGATGTCGGGTTGGTTAACAAGTTCCAGTTAGTCGCCGTACCGCCTCCACCGCCTCCAGCCCCCCAAGTCAAACCCCCCGACCCATCATTAGTTAAAATAGTTGAAGCACCACCCTGACCACTCGGCCAGTTGTAGGTCACACCATTCACCTTCACTGTGCTACCCGTAACCGTCAAAGTCGCGCTCTGCAAATTACCAGTGCCAGTAGCATTTGAAAAAGTCACTCCAGCCAAACCACTCGTTCCGGTTACATTCAAACCATCAGTAAATGTTACTGCTCCAGTCGCCTTTAATGTCCCTACGACATGAAGCGTTGTACTCGGCGCCGTGGTTCCGATTCCCACTTTCGCGTAAGAGCTCGATGCATACAAATCAGTTCCATTAGCAATCCACTTGAATGGGTCATTCCCGTCATTAGTTGTCAGGTACCCCGCATCATTGCTAAAGAACCCAACGTTAGAAGGTAGAGTCAATGTGTGGATGTTGCCGGTTGAGGCCAAGGTGAAGGTGCTCGTCGCCGTTGTGGTGGCAAAAGTCTGACTCGCGCCGGTCTGGCCGTTGAGGGAGGTAATAGCGGATGTTAAATAAGATGTATCTAAAGTACAAGTTGTACCATTGCAGGTGAAGTCTCCAAAGTCAGAAGCTGATAGGTTGTCTGGGTTAATGGCGTTAGCAGTAATTTGTTGGCCGGAGAGGGATAGATAATCTTCACCAGCCAGAGTAACATCTGTTGAGTTGTCAGTCCCGGCAATATCTACGCCCAGGTTTGACCTCGCTGTTGAGGTGCTGATCAAGTCCGAGAGATTGTTAGATGCCAAAAGCGCTCCAGAAAGAGATGTGATGTATCCAAAGTCATTGTTCCACTGGGATATTGAACTAGTAGAAAGGCCAATCGTCCCAGTAGCAGAAATACTAATCTTGTTTCCGGCAGTAAAGCCAATGTTGGTTCGAGCTGTTGAAGTAGAAGATAGGTCAGAGAGGTTGTTAGCGGTTTGCAAGAAAGTCCCAGTGTTTTGTAAAGCAGCTGAACCAAGACCAAGATTAGTTCTCGCTGTTGAGGTGCTGATCAAGTCTGAGAGGTTGTTAGATGCCAGTAAAGCGCCGGTGAGGGTTGTTAGGTAACCCGAGTCATTGTTCCATTGGCTGATACTTGTGGTGGCAAACTGAGCCGTTGTCAGTCCCCCAATCACAAAGTCCACATCATTGGTAGAGTCTTGATATGTCACGGTGATTCCGGTCTGCGTCCCTCCGGAGATGTTCCAAGCAAAGTCTTGAACTTCTTCTTCAGTCAGAGTGGCACTGATATAGCCCGCATCATTGTTCCACTGGCTGATACTTGTGGTGGCAAACTCAGAGACTGTTAGACCACTGACGTTGAGAATGTCTGAGGTAACTGTCAGTCCGGTGCCATTAAAGTCATTGATGGTGTCGCCACTGATGATGAGGCTGGTTAGGTTGAGGCCGTTGAAGGTTGGGGTGCTAGTTGTGGTCAGCGCCTGTCCAGTGTGGAAAGCCAACTGACTGTCTCCGATGCTTCCATCCACAATGCCCAAGGTCACAGCGGCAGTTTCACTTCCACTGCCAGACACCGATACTTGGCTAGAGCCGGCCACAGTCGCAATGTAGTTGCCTGTGGTGTCAGTGCCTAGCGCCACGGCATTAGCATCAATAGTACAAGAACCGGTTAGACAAGTCCAGTCTCCAAAGTCAGCGTCCGCCATCTCGCCTGGGTTGATGGTAGAGCCAAGAGCGTTGGTAATAGTCACCGTGTCGGTAGAAGTAGCCACGGTGATCCCCGTTCCAGCCGCGATGATGATAGCCGGGCCAGTCTCACCATTGATAGAGGTAATGGCTGCACTCAAGTACCCCGAGTCATTGGTAAAGAACCCAACGTTAGAAGGTAAAGTCAATGTGTGGATGTTGCCAGTTGAAGCCAAAGTAAATGTGCTCGTCGCCGTTGTGGTGGCAAAAGTCTGACTCGCACCGGTCTGCCCATTAATATTCGTCACTCCACTGTCAGTCACATAGCCCGAGTCATTGTTCCACTGGCTGATGGAGGTAGTAGCAAACTCGCTAGTGGTAAGGCCACCTACTTCAAAATCAATTGTCCCGTCACCATCCTGATAAGTTACTGTAATTCCCGTCTCAGTGTTACCGGTAGTCATGGCGCCGGCATAGTCTTCTACCTGCTCTTGAGTTAAGGTAGCAACGATATAACCCGCGTCATTGTTCCATTGAGAAATTGATGTAGTCGCAAAATTTGCAGTACTTAAACTACCAATCGTTGACGTAGAAACAGCCGTCACCCGCCCATCTTCATCCAAAGTCAAAGACAACACCACACTCCCACTCCCATAGCTACCAGCGGTAACTCCAGTAGAAGCCAACTCACTATCGCCAATTGAACCAGCGGGCAATTCCAAGCTCCCCGACACACTCAAATTCGTCGTAGAAGCCGACCCCAAATTAGTCTGGCCAGTTACCACTAAAGAACCAACCTGCAAATTACCCGTACCGGTAGCGTTGGTGAAGGTCATACCCGCCAAACCACTAACACCAGTCACATTAAGAGCTCCACTAATAGTCGCAGCCCCAGTGGTATTGAGCGTCGCAACCTGCAAATTACCCGTACCGGTAGCGTTGGTGAAAGTAAACGCTCCGAGACTCGATACTCCAGTCACAGTCATAGTCCCAACTACATGAAAGGTTGAGCTCGGACTTATCGTACCAATACCCACGCCCCCCCCAGTCTCGTAAAGCGCTGAATTCGCCAAAGTACTAGAGGCGATAAACTTCGTTAAGTAATTTGTAGCCCCAGATCCGCTGATACCGGTAGCGACGCTAGACCAAGCAAGTGCCCCACTGCCATCGGTCGTCAAAACTTGAGTTGCACTCCCATCTGCTCCCGGCCAAGTGTAAGCCACACCACCAAATGTCGTTGAAGCAGTTACTACCAAATCAGCAACAGTCAAACTTCCTGTGCCAGTCGCGTTAACAAAAGTTAACCCAACAGAATCCAACACACCGGCAATAGTCAAATTACCCGCCGAAGTTATCTTATTAGCCGAAGAAAAAAACTGAATATCTCCAGTGCCAGTTCCGCCCTGAAGCACCAACGCATTGGTGCTGGTTGCGTTGATCTGCGGGTTAGTCCCGGCGAGCAAAAGGTTACCCGATTCAAGAACCGGAATGTTGCTACCAGTTGGCGTTTGACTTGGAGTAAAACCAAGTAAAGTTCCGGCATTGATTGCAAAGCCCGCCGACGTCACTCGCTGACGAGGACTCAAAGTTTCAAAAGTTACATTGTCGCTAGAAACCTCAACCTGCAAATAAACATTTTTGTTCGCCTGAAAATCGTAATCCAAAGCATCCGGATAACCGTTGTCGGTGTCGCCAATATCTAGAGAAAACACACCAGAAATTACCGAAGCGGTCACAGCGGTCGGTGCCGAACTCGGCCAAAGTTTTGTACCCGATCCGGTCGTTGCACCATCCCAAATTGAAAACTTGAAATAGTAATTTGTCCCAGCAACAGAACCAAGCAAGTCACCAGAAGAATCTGTCAATCGCCCTTGGTAAGCTAAGATCTGCGGAACGCCAGTTGCCGCCTCCGCCACTGCCACCGAAAACATCGGAGCAAATCCAAAAAATGCAGTGCCCAAAGACATCTGAAAAACTAGCACTGCAAGCAGACTAGCTCTAAGAATTTTTGCAATTATTTTGGCGCTTCCCAGGCAGCTCATAGAGCAATTTTTTTTGAAAATATTTCTTAAAATCCCTATGGCTAAATTTGTGCGGATTCAGCCGAAACGAACACACTTCAAACTTAATCAAATTATACCCCTTACTTTTTTTCTTTTAGCTTACAACACGCCTACCTGTGGATAGCTTTTGCAAATTTTTTTTGCAAAAATATTACTCAACAATCTCTATATATACACGCAAAAAAAATCCCGTAAAAGTCGTCCCGAACGTACAGGTGTGAAACATTATTTCAAAACAAAAATGTTTCACAACCTAAAACACGAATTTGTTTCACACCCAATATTAGCTATGGATAAGTTAACTACAGTTAACTTATCCACAACCCTCAATAACAAATAAGTTAACGAATGTTAATAAGCATGCTATACTGGAGCTAATGGAAGAAAAATATTTCTCAACCCCACAAGTAGCAAAAATTCTCGGAGTTAGCCGTATCGCCGTCTTCAAACAAATTCAATCTGGAAAAATTTTTGCAATAAAAGTTGGAAAGAACTACATGGTCAACAAGCGCGACCTCCTAAAAGTGAGTGGCAAAAGACTTGACAAAGAATCGCGCCGAGCCAAAAAAATGCAAAAAACGCGAATCACTGTAAAAGCCAAATTCGTCCCCTAACCATTTTCCCGCCCAGCCGCCTCGCCGCCCGCCCCATCAAACCCCCACCGAGCCACCCAGCAAGCCAGGCGGCTTTAAATTCCAAAAATTCCCCAAATCCAGCATCCGGCAAACACCCCGTAAAACATTCCCTCACCCCACCGCCCCATTCAAGGACGATCGCCCCATTCAAGGACGGTCCTCAAGGACGGTCCTTGAGGACCGTCCTTGAAAATTTCAAAAATACGCCAACACACCCTACTGGTCTACAAGTCATACTAACCTGCTAGTCTAAACGAATATTCGGATTCAATCCCACATCCATACTTCGAAGCCACTGATCAAATGACTTTTTGTATCCCCCCGCCTGTTCAAAAACCTTGTCCAAAAGATCTCTATGAATAACGGTCGGAAAATTCGCAATCCCCATATAATCCAAATGGCTACTCCAACGATAATTTTTCAAATATGCAAGAGACCGCCCATGCTGTACGATCTCACGTTCACGCCAATTGGATCCCATAAGATCCAGTGGATTTGCATGAATATAATATGGCAAATACAAGAAATGACGATCCTCCGACACCTCTACGGCCTTAAATCGCCCCTGAAAAAGATTGCCGGAGCGCTGATTCTTCAGGTTAAAATACATGGCGTAAGCCGTACCAAGTTTACGCATAAAAACGGAGATTCCATCGGCAACCAACTCTTCTAGGAGTAAATGGAAGTGATTTGGCATCAAATTAAAAGAATGAATATGCACTAAGGGATTCCGAGCACCCAATACAGCAGGATTCTCGAATAAATTGCCCCCAGACAAAGCATCTCCTAGGCCAGCTACAGTGGCCTTCTGGTCATTGAAGTACAAAAGACCAGCAATAAAACGCAAATAGTCGACATCGTCCAAAAAGATTTGTCGTTTGTCTGTACCACGATTATAAACGTGATAAAAATGATTCGGAGCAAATTTCACTTTACGTCGCATGTTGTAATCATACAACACCAAAACCAAATGTAAACCTCTTCCACTCTTCCCGAGGACCGTCCTTGAGGACGGTCCTCAAGGACGGTCCTCGGGAAAGACGGTCCTCGGGAAACAGGAAGTCTCGTTGGACTCTAAACTAAAAATCAGCGGGGCTCCGCTGATTTTTTTAGTTCTTTTTATAAACCGCCACCACCTTATACTCCAGCCATCTTGGCACCAACTTCCCAAAACCCAGATACAACCAAAGTCTCAACCAACTACTCACTCGGCTCCCCCAAGCATTGGGATAATCGCAAAGATACTTCTTAGTCAACTCCATCTGCTTCTTAAGTTGAACTAGCTTCTGAGTTCCGCTGATGCTTCGTTTATGCACCGTCAATTGGACCGAAAAACTGGCCAGATTGGCAAATTTTCCCAACCGCCCGATTCGCAACCAAAGATCATAGTCTTCGACATGCAAAGTTTCCGGACCCTCGTCATATCCACCAGACTTTAAAACCTCGGCTCGTCGGAACATCACCGTTGAGTGCGAAAAGCAATTTCGATAAAGTAAGCGCTGACGAATCTCTTTGTCTTCGACTGGATTTAAAAATCGATACAACTCCCGGCCCTTCGTGTCTTGGACAATCAGGCCGGTACCAACTAAAATATATTCTGGATTATTTTTAAAAAACTCTACCTGGCTAGTCAGCTTCTGACTGTCCACCCACTCATCATCATCGTCAATTCGAGCCACCAGCTCCCCCGTCGCCTCTCTTAGCCCTCTGTTCAAAGATCGCTGAATGCCAGAATTTTTATTATTTTTAAAATATCGGACTCGATTATCTTTATCTATAAACTCTTGGACCACAGAGGCCGTATCGTCGCCAGAACCATCATCAATAACCAAAAGCTCCAAAGAGTGGTAGTTTTGGCTCAAAACGCTCTTTATAGCCGTTCTTATGCTCTTAGAGCCATTATATGTAGGTAAAATTACACTAACCAACATGTTCTTATTCTAAAACCGTATTATACAAGCTTTCATACTGCTTTACAATTTTTGCCCAATTATGATTTTTCTCACAATACTCCCTAGCCTTAGCCACAATCATCTGCCGAGCCTCTTCATTATCTAAAACATCATTGGCTACCTGCGCCATCTGCACCGGAGTTTTAACTATTTTAATATAATCCTTGTGATCTAAGACGTTACCAACAGGTCTAGTAATAAAAACCACATTCGAGGCCATGGCCTCATAGGTCACCAAAGGAGCGCACTCCACCTCACTTCCAAACAAAAACACATCCGCCGCGGCGTAAGCCCCCAAAACCATCTCGCGATCTCTACCGCTAACAAGCTTGATACGACGATTCAAAATACTCATCAGCCAACAATGCCAATAGTCCAAAACAATATGAGCTATCTTTTTCAATCCACGTCCACTCGGCAACTGTCCAATTATTGCTAAAGTCGTATCCTTCCGCCCCATCATCTTAAAAGCCTTTATCACAAAGCTATGCCCCTTTTTCTTATAATGATTCGAAATGCTAATCGCTATCCGCTCAGTCTTGATTTTATTTAGCCCCGGGAAATGCCAATACGTCCTTTTATTATCAAACTCCTGCATACTCACTCCATTCGGAATCACAATCCCTTTATCCGAAAAGCCATGTTCGTCCCCAAACTTCTTATCCTGGTAATTCTCCGACATATAAACCAAACTGTTATATCTCGCCAGATAATCCGGTAACTTTTCAAAATACTCTTTATACTTCTTATCATTTAAGCCTGAATATCCGCACGGCACCAGAATCTTTTTTGCCTTAATCGAATGCAACTCGTCGTACATCAAATCCGTCGGCCAGCTTTGGGCAGCATAATTCAATATCAAGTCAAAATCTTCTTCGTGCAACAAATTCTTATACCGCTCAATCTCTCCCTCGCCCGCTCGAAATCCCACTACTTTATTTCCCGATATATCAAAACTCAAAACTAAGACTCCATTTATCTTCCCGGGAGTTCTATCCTTATCAACCGTAGTCGCCACAGTCACATCATGCCCCATAGCCACTAAGCACTCACTAAGCTGTTTAACGACCTCTTCTGCCCCGCCCTTGCAAGGCTCATAAAACTCAACTGTATGAAGAATTTTCATTTTTCCTAAAAGCCCATTATCTTGAAAATGTCATTGAAGCGTTTTTCATAAGTGTGCTCGCTCAAAGTCCGCTGGTATCCCGCAAGTGCAATCGCCTCTCTCTCCTGCGGATGCGCAAGATAATACTTAGCCTTTTCTATCAACTCATCCACAGAATGAAAAATCACAATTTCCTTACCATCGACGTAATAATCACCCAAATTATCCGCGTCGCCCGTTAAAAGTAGTCCGCCCATAGCCGGGACCTCAAAATTGCGCCCCTTAATCTGCTCTCTTTTTTTATTTCTAAGTGAACGCCAATTGTCCAACCACATCCATGGAGAGTAAAGCGTATATTTATTATCGGACCTTCGACGCAAAAATACCTTCACTAACTGCTTAAAACTAATCTGCTCCGAACTCTTGGTTAAGTTCAAATTAATCTTACTTCTAGAAAATATCTCTAGCATTTTTTCCTGACTCACCCGTCCATTGGGCCAACCTCCACCGTAGCAATCCACCTTCACACCAGTTAAACGAATCTTTTTCACCACCTCGCCCCTATCCCCATGTGGCTGGCCTACAAAACTCACGTCATAATCAAAATCTCCTTCTTCCCGCCGACCAATCTTCTCAGGGTCAATTCCAGTCGGCTTATAAGCATGGTGATTGGCCGCCCATTGAGTTTTAATCTCATTATTAAATCCAAGCGAATGATACTTTGCGGGCGCCTGACTATCCGTAGTACCAATAAAAGTAAAGTATGGTACATAATGCTTTCCAAAGTTGTCAAAACGCCAATGATCATCCGTAAACCAATTAAAAGTTGGAATTTTTTCTTTCACCTTCAACAAAGTCTCTTTATCAATCTCGTCTTGAAAAATGCAAAACCAACCTACATCTGGCCTCTGTTGCTCCACTGCCTCCAAAAGCTTTTTATTCATTCCGTCCCTACCTTCGGCCTGCATCACTTCATCAAAAGCAAAATACACTATCTCGTGCTCACCTCCATTCATTGCCACCAATGACTCGTAAAAATTATAGTGCTCAAAGCTAAACCCCCTTTCTGGCTTGCCATAATCGAACTTTAGACCTACATATAATATCTTCATCGTATTAGAGACGACTAGGCCTCAACACCGTGCGCTGGCCATATCCGCCTAATAATCATTTTAATTAGAGACTTTCTATAATTTTGCTTAATTCTGGCCTCCCAAACCCCAAAACCCGGGTCGCCAGCCAGCTTCTTCCAAAGTCGAGCCATACTTTTATAGGTTTTATAAGCGCTCTCAGAGCTTTGCTTAGCGTGAATTCTATATTGCACCAGGGCTTCTGCGCTAAAATCTACGCTTGCTATTCTAGCAATTTTTAGCCATAAAGCATAATCTTCGCCAATACTAAATTCTTCATCAAATCCGCCAACTTTATTTACCAATTCCCGCCTCGTCACCACGGTGGAAGTAGAAATAAAGTTCTCGCCTATCAACTCTTCAATCACTCGCCCGCGTCGCAATCTAGCGATATCCGAAAACCTCTTACCAACCAATCGCCCAACTCCAAAAAACTCCATATCTGAGTAAACCAAACCAATCGTACTATTAACAAATAATTTGATTTGTCGCTCAAGCTTATCAATCTTCCATACGTCGTCAGCATCGAGAAATGCCACCAGCTCACCACCGGCCTGACTAAGCCCAAAATTGCGCGCCTTCGCCACTCCAGACCTATCTTGATAAAAATACCTTATCTTGCCCGCACTTACATACTCATCTAAAACCGTCCGAGTCCTGTCCGTAGACCCATCGTCAACCACAATCACTTCCTTGTCCTCATAGATCTGAGATAAAGCCGAATCCACACTCTCTAGAATATATTCCCCGCTATTATAAGTCGGTATTATTATTGATACTTTGCTCATATACTTGTCCCACCCAAACGTCCAAAAGGGCGTCTCCCTCATCGCCCACCAGATACTCAGACAGAATTTCACGAGCCACCACAAGCTCATCAACCTCTTCTGTAGTCTTTTCTGCAATTACTTCAATATTTGGCAATTTATTTAATCCAAATTTTTTATAAATACTCAACGGCACAAACAACCCCAGAAGATTAAAAATCGGATTATTAAACTTAGTCGCCAGAGAATTTGATCTCTGCCTTATCTTCAAAACCCTAAAACCCAACTTTTTGAAAACCTTCTTAAACTTTCGTTTGCTCCAATAGTCATAATGAATCGCCCAGCCAGCCTCTTGGGAGCCAAAAATGTGACGTCCAATCTTCGCCCGCCCCTTTGGTCCACTCCACTGATAATAACGAATAGCTCTGTCAAAATCTGGAGTTTCAATATGCACTCGCCCGCCAATTCTTAGCCACCGACGCCACTGCAATAAAAGCCCAATAGCCCTCGCTCTATTAAAATGCTCAAAAACATGATGGCATCTTACTTCTTCAAGACTACCAGTAGGATAATCCAATTTAAGAAAATCCACGTGCTGATCGGCCACTGGGTTACCAACCGAATGCTCGCTTAACGGAAAATCGATATTCCAATACCCCTCCAAATAATAACTTCCGCAACCCAAATGTAATTTTTTATTCTTCATCCTTTTTAGCATTGTCAATAATTCTCAAATAATTCACAGCTGCAATCCTATCAGTCAGATTCCCTAGAACATATTTCCTAGCACTAAAAAACTCCAAATGACTCAAAAAATCAGTAAAAGTCACCTGAAAATCATCCACGCCCTTAAAAATACTCCCCGTCTCCTCAGTCAAATATGGAGCACCGATTTTCTCATCAAAAACTTCATGGCCTTCGTTTGAATACTGTCCACAACTCCAAGCTAAAGTTGGCACATTCGCCATCCAGGCCTCAAGCAAGGCTATGCCCTGACTCTCAAACGCACTTAAATAAATCACAAATTTTGCCTTCTTCAGCAGTCGCAGGTAAGCTCCATGAGTAAATCTTCCATAATGCAAAGTCCTAATTCTGACATTTCTTTCCCAGATGGTATGTATTACCTTCTTAACCAACTGCTCAGGGGCATTCTTTACATAGACCAAACAAAAACCACCTTTTTTGTCGCTCGCGCCCACGTCCTTAACTCCAGCCGGCCACACCACAGTTTTTTGCCCTAAATACTGGTCAAAACTTACCCACCAACGCTTATCCCACTCACTTGGCACAATCACTCTATCAATTAGAGGATCCTTCATGATCTTATTATGGTCATCCGGGCTTACCACTAAATTAGGTCCAGCCACCAGAGTTTTTATTCTCCCTGTCTTTTTCTGCTCCAATGCCCATTTAAGAGCTGAAACATCACTCAAAACGCCGACTGTGTCAGTCACTCGCAAATGCCAGGGATTTAAACAGTAAGCCACGCCTTGTTCCTTCAACCCCTCAACCAAGCTACGCAAAACTGCTCTTGGTCCACCAAAGTAAGAAAAACGCGAACTTCTTGTCAAAAAAAACAAAACTTTCCGAGTCAGCTCCTTTAAAAACCCAACCCAACTGAACAAAAGCCCAAAAACAGTCCTTGGTTTTTTAGTCAAAATAGTCAGCTCCCCAGGATTTTCTTTTACTATCCTTTGCCAAACTGCTCTTCCTAATTTTACAAATCCCTTCTTCAGTCTGTTCATATAATCACTTTAACACTGTTTTTAAAATTGCTCGAAGCCCGATTCTATTTAAATACCACAGATTCATAACCCCGTTTTTCTTCATATCGCGAATATACTGCCTTAAGCTTGGTCGCCCTTCGCCCAAGCGCAAATAGCTATCCAACAAATTATTCGTCGCACATATATAAAAAATTCTCCTCACCCTCCAAGGAATTGGACTGGCCAGCTGTTCTTTATAAAACTGCATCAGCGCCACCCCCTGCTTTATCCCAATATCAGCGTTGGTTTTAGAATCTTGTCCTGAATGAATACGATAATTTACTAATTTATTCTTAATAAATGCCGTTTTTCCATGCCTTGCAATATCAACTAAAAACGGCCTATCACTAATAGCCGAAAACCGCTCGTAATTAATTCTTGCCAAGCCCAAGGCGTCTTTCCGGTACATAACCGAGCCAAAAGATAAACTAATACCTCTCAATAAATCCAAAGTGAGGCCCCCTGCGTCCACATATTCAACAAATTTAATTAGTTCATTATCAGAAAACCCAAAAATATTCATATCTTTTAAAAAGGCAAACCTTAACTTCGTTCCAACCCAAAGTAGATCTTCAATCTTATCTAAAATTTTTACCTGTTCTTCCACCATTCTAGGGTGCATAGTATCGTCATGATGGAAAACTAAAACATAAGGCGTTTTATAATCAAAGCTAAACGCCTGCGAAATATTTCCGGCGGCGCCCAATCTCTCGTTATTTTTTCGATAATTAATACTTAATTGAGGAAACTCACTAACAACACCTTCTAACGAATTTGGCCCATTATCATCAAAAACAAAAACCTCTATTTGATTAATCAACGTTTGATTAGCGATGCTTTGTAGGCATTCCCTAAGATGATCTGGTTGGTTGTAAGCCGGGATAGCAATTGAAACTTTATTCATTTTCTAAAATTTTTAAAACTTCTTTCGCGAAGCTTTCCTGAGTAAACAAAGCGTATTTATCTGACCCAATAAATCGGTTAATCGCATCGATATACTTTCGGTATTCTTCTTCAGACATATTCCCCAAAAACTCTTCGAGTTTTGCATAACTTTTAAAATCCCGCATATCAACAAAGCACTCTTTGGGCACAAAATCGATAATATCGGGCGCACCTAGATAAACCGGCACCGCCCCAGCAAACATAGGATCAAAAATCTTCTCTGTCAGATATCCAGGACAAATTGTATTCTCCAACGCAAAATTAAATTTATACCCACGCAGGGCCTCAGTCTTATCATCTACTGGCCCACGGAGACATTGCTCCACATGGGCCCTCATCTCAGCCTCAGCTCCAGCAATCGGCTTATCCCACTTTATGCCATACAAATCAAACCCGGGATTAGCCGAAAAATGCTTAATAACATTCAGCCTTTCTTTATAAAGTTCTCTATAAAACTTTCCGCTTAGAATTCCAGCCAAAAAACGTTTCATAGTAAATGAAACTCTTTTGTTGCCACAAATCATCGTAGCTAATTTCCTGTTTTCAAAGGCCGCCTCAACCACAGTCAACGGACTATATGGCTCTGGAAAATACATTACATGGAACTCCGCCTCAGTTTTTTCAGCTTCATTTTTAAATCCAGAAAACAAAAATGCATGGCTAAAACCATCCAGACTCTTTTTTAGATCAAAATAAAACCGGTAGGCGATAATTGGAGATTCTTGATTGGTCATAATTAGAGGCTTAACTCCCGCCTCAATCAATCGATCAGTAAATTCCGTCCTCATGTGAGAAAATAAAACCGCATTTGGATATGAATCAGGATTAGCTAGATAAACATCTGGCGTCACACCCTCAAATCCAACTTTTTTGGCTTCATTGTAAAGATAGATAAGTGGCAAAGTCGTGTGGCTCACCTTGTTCGCAAAAATCGGATCAAAAAGCTTATTCTCAAGCAAGCCCGGATTACCAATATCGAAAACAATCGTCTTATGCATAAATTAAACTCTTTCTTTAATCCCTAATTTTTTACTCCAAGTGTTAAACTCTTCAATCAACTCAACCGACATTGGAATCCCATTTTTGCTACGATCCTTAAAGGCAATCTTTTCCGGATCACCAGCAACTAACACCTTTTTGCCTGAGACAACCGGACGCGTTTTCCTTATTTTATCAAGTTCTTTCTTGAAGCGTATTTTGAATTCTTTAATTGGCACAAACTTCTTAATATCCAATGCCATGACAAAATAGCCTAAATGGCGTCGCTTTGAATCCGGAGGGAACATCGTCTTGATATCTCTACCGAACGGCATTCCACTCAAGAGACTGCACAAAACCTCGACCATTAAAGAAAGGCCATAGCCCTTATAGCCACCGAATGGTAAAAGAGAAACTGCTTCTAGCGGATTAATCACCTCCCGGCCTTCAGAATCAACCACCCAGCCCGGACTAAGAGATTCTTTTGTTGATTGATGCATCCGTACCTTATTCCAACTAATTGGCATTGTGGCCATATCTGAGCAAAAAGGCTCCTCACCCGCCATTGGCGCCGTAAAACAGATAGGATTAGTGCCAAGAACAGGGTCCTTCCCACCAAATGGCACAACCAAGGCGTCAGTATGCGTAAAGCTAAAACCTATCGTATTGTTTTTCACAGCTTCTAAACCATAAATACCCGCCACCGCAAAATGAGTTGAATCTTTTATAGCCACTGCGCCCATTCCGGTCTTCTCCGCCAACTCAATCGCCTTAGCCATAGCCAATTTAGAAGCAACAATGTTAAAGCCATGCTTTGCATCAACAATCGCAATCGACGGTGCCGTCTTCTTAACAGTCATCTTTGCTCTTGGATTAACCCGGCCAGTCTCAATAACTTTTAAATAATGCGGGGTCAATCTAATACCGTGACTATCTGTCCCTCTTAATGAGGTACTGACCAAACCATCGGCCATGCTAGATGCGTCTCTCAAACTCACGCCGGTTTTTACCAACATCGCAAATATACTTTTTTGAATACGCAAATGAGGGATTCTTTTAATTTTTTCCATGTGTAAATTATTTAAATTTTTTCAATTCTTGATTTTCACAGAAATGAATTAATTCTTGAATAATTTCGGCCTGGCCTAAACTTTCAATATCAGGAACGACTAAATCGGCCTCAGAAAGTATCTCAGCATCATTTGTAGTTGCCACCGCGACACAAAACCCAGCACCAGCCGCCTTAAGAGATTTAATACCTAATGGAGCGTTCTCAACACCCAAACAATGCTCAATGGGAACTTTGATTAACTCTGCGCCCTTCAAAAACGGATCAGGATCCGGCTTTCCCCGCTCCAGCATCTCACCAACCACTATCCCAGTAAACTTATCTAAAAAGCTTTTCGGGATATTATCCTCAACATTGAATCTCGAACTCGAAGTGACAATACTCACCGGAACGCCCTTACTAACCAAGCGATCAATCAAATCTTCAATCCCAGGGTAAAATGCGAACTTCCTATCTCGGTGATAATAGAAATCTTTTCGTGCAACAAGCGCTTCTGCATCACACTCGCCAGCGCCTCCACCCTTCTCCCAAAGTTTTTTAGCAATCTCCGTCGTCTTTGCGCCCTCAAGGGGTGCCCAGTCTTCAGGTTTAATAGCTAAGCCGTGCTCAGCCAAGGCATTAACCCAAGCATTAGCGTAATCGACCGGCGACTGCGAAATAACCCCGTCACAATCGAACAGAACGCCTTTTATTACAATCTTATTTGTCATATTTCTTTAACCAATCAAAATACTTTTTGATTCCCTCTTCGTAATCTATAAAACTGAAATCACCCATCTCCTTTCTCAATAGATTGGAATTACAAGTATACTCCTTGTTCATTTCAGGCTCTTTCACGATAATCTCGCTCTTCGAGCCAGTTACCTTTTTAACTATTTCGGCCAAAGACAAAAGATCCATATCTTCACCAGAACCAATATTATAGAACTTCTCCTTCATGTCATTCTCAATGGCAAAACTCAAAACCTTAATAAAATCCTCAATATATGCATAGCTAAACTTAACATTCTGCCAAATCTCAATTGGCTTATTTTTGAGTGCCCTTAAAATAGCCACCGAGATAAAACGCAACTCTCTGTCTTCATGCGGTCCATAAAGACCAAAAATCCTAAAGCTAACCACGCCATCTAATGTCGCCAAAATTTTAGAACAAATATATTTGTAAAATCCATAAACGTCTTTCGGAATGTTTTGCCCGAAGTTGTTTTCGTCAACATTCGCAATATCTCGACTCTTGTCGTACTCTGCTCCAGACCCGCAAAAAATCAGCTTCACGTCCGGCTTTCTAGCCAACAAAACATTGAAAAATATCCGTAGATTAGTTTCAACAATATTAGGCAGATGATTTGTCTTTCGATCACCACCAATATTCGCCGCATGGATGATTACATCAACTGGGCGCTCATCCATATATTTTTTGACAGCTTTCGTATCAGTTAGCTCTAACTCACTATGGCTGGGTGCGAAAAACTCATACTTGTCACCAAACTGTTCTTGCAAGTTCCGACCAATAAATCCAGACCCCCCGGTCAGAAAAATTTTTTTTCGTTCAGCATTCATTTTATCCTAAAGCTTTAAGCACGACTTTCATAAATTCTCCAACATCTCTAGGATGTCGAGAAGTAATGATATTGCCGTCAGATACCGTCGCCTCATCGACAAATTTTGCACCGGCATTAACTATATCGTCCTTAATCCCAATATAACCCGTTGCCCGTTTACCCTTTAAGAGTCCGGAAGATATCAACACCCATGGTCCATGACAAAATGCAGCCACAAGCTTTTTCTCCTTATTCATCTTGCGCACAAAATCCAAAATCTCCCCTACCTGACGCATTCTGTCGGGCGCCTCAAACCCACCAGGAATCAAAACGGCAACATAATCTTGAGTTTTTAACTTTTTTGCGTCCACCAACTTACCATAATATCGCACCAGCAACTCCAGCGGAAAATTCAATCTTCCTAACACCAACTTCGCACCGGGCGTGGCAATGTCTACATCAAACCCAGCTTCTTTCAAGCGGATTATTGGATAAATTACTTCTTCGTCCTCAAACCCGTTCTCCGTCAAAACAACAACTTTTCTCAATTTTTTCATAATTTTTTTAATTAATTTTTTTACCAATCTTTTGGATCCACTGACATATTCTTAGCATATTCCTCGCGATCTAAAAATGGAAACATGTCTTCAATCGGTCGATTCTCAAACGTTCCGTCCTCCTCCATCACCGCCTTTGGACGGGGATTAAGAGGCTGGGCTGGATTCATCATAATTTCGCAAATTATCGGCCCCTCTGTTTTCAAGACTTCATCAATCTTCGCCGAAACCTCTAAGTTATTGCTTATTCTGATATGTTTAATTTTAAAGGCATTCGCGACTTCAGCAAAATCTGGAAAAGTAACATTACTTGTCGGACCAGAAGCCACCAAGTAACCATTAAAATAATTGTTTTGAGTATTTCGAATAGCAAGATATCCTTGATTATTAATCAAAAATATCTTCAATGGCAGATTATAATGATATACAGTTTGCAATTCCTGCAAGTTAAACATTATGCTACCGTCGCCATCAAGCAAAACAGTATCAGTCCCCTTATTAGCGAAAGCAGCTCCAATCCCAGCTGGCAAACCCCAACCCAAGGCAGCACTACCCACGCTAAAATACAGTTGCTGACCATTCTTTATTCGCACAGCCTGATATGTCGCAGTAAAAGTAGTCCCATCCCCGGCAATAATAATTTGGCCTTCCGGCAACTTCTTAGAGAGCTCATCAATGAAATAATAATAATTAACAAAATCTTTTTCTTCTCTATATTCTGGTAAGTTAACTGGATATCTAGTCTTCCAATCCTGACATCTCCTGCGCCATGCATTAAAATCAGGCAGCGATATCTGGGTTAACTGACTTTCAAGCTCCGTAAAGAAATCCTTCAAGTCAGCTTGAATCGGCAAATCAATATTAATTGATTTCTTGCTTAACTCAGCCTCGTCAATATCTACCATTATTTTTTTTGCATTCTTTCCAAAATCAAGCGACCGATAACCAGTAATCCAGAAGTGAAGACGAGACCCCAAGACAATTATTAAATCAGAATTCTGAATTGCAAAATTACCAGGACGATTACCAAATCCACCAGGACGACCCACGAACAGCGGATGACCACTTGAAATCAAATCAGGAGCAGAAATAGAAGTTGTAACCGGAATACCAAGCTGATCGACAATTTTTAAAAATTTATCTCGAACATAAGCCGCTCGAATACCATGTCCGGCTAATATCACCGGCCGCTTTGCGGCCTTTAACATATCTAAACTCTTTAAAACCAAATTTTTCAATTCCAAATTTTTATAAACCGCCAAATCCTCAGCTTCCGGACTAAAACCATCAAGGGCGCCAGGATCAATTAACGCACTCTGAACATCTAGCGGAACATCAAGCCAACTCGGCCCCGGTCGTCCACTTTTTGCTAAATACACGGCTTTTTCTAAGTAATATCGAATCATACTCGGGTCATCCACCAAAACAGCATACTTCGTCATCGGCTTAATAATATCAATAATGTTAATCTCCTGGACTCCAAGCTGTCGCAACTTAGTACCAGTGATTAATCTCTCCCTAGCTTCTTGACCAGAAATGCAAAGCATTGGGATTGAGTCTAGCCAACCCCCTAAAACACCAGTAATAGCATTGGTTCCGGCTGGCCCAGTAGTTACTAAGCAGACGCCTAAATTTTTTACTATTCGAGAATAACTTTCTGCCGCAATCGCACAAGCTTGCTCATGATGGTTAGTAACATATTTTAAAGTTTTTGCACGACCCACAGCATCAACCAAATGCATATTGCCACCGCCGGAAATCATAAAAATATCACCTACTCCTTCTTTTTCTAAAAACGAAACTAAATAGTCTGCTAATCTTACTTTTTCCATATTTATAATTTTTTTAATAATAATAAAATGGCGTGATCAAAAATTTTGGTATCATCGGATACAAACTCATCCGCGGTAAACAAATCTGCGGGCGCATGCGTCTCGTGACTGCTCAAAACTCCGCCAGACAATATAGAAACTAAATCATAATGCTTGATTTTATCTTTTTGAGTCTGACTCATCGGACCATGAATATGATGAATACAAACATTAGTGTTTAGAATTCGCCCCTCTTCAGAGATTGGCATAATATTCGGAAAACGTATACAAATACCGTCGGCGATGTCAACACTTTTTTCCTTTTCGTACCCCTTATTTTCCCGACCATAGCTGTCTTTAAGCCTTATTAAGTCATTTTTGTCCGGTGGCACCTCAACTTCGAGCAAATGAATGCCACCCTCCGAAACACCAATCGTTTGATGAAATGCTCCAGCATCAATAATTCTACCAGCCGGGGCAACCAAATCATGCACGGCACCGCCTAAATCACGCATTTTCGCGATTCCATCAATCAAAATCATCGCAGTTTTCTTACGCGGATGACAATGTAGTGAAGTTGACTCACCATTTTTAATAAACAAATGCCAAACCTCAACAGCCAGGCTCTTATACATCAAATACTCATGCCCCCACGGTTTTGGCACCACCCACTTTTCAAAATCATTATAAGTATACGGCTGGTCTTTAGGCATCCCCTTCTTCAAAATCTCCGCATGGTCCTGCTTAGTTTTTTCTATTCTTTTGATTTGCATACTATTTAGTTTTATATGCTAAAAACTCCTCCAGACTAGAAAAGACATAATTCATCATTCCTTTTGTGAGCGTATGGTGCAACCCCAGCAAAAAGCCATTATGCAAAATTGCCTGAGAATTCTTCAAATCACCAACGACTCTATGCTTCACCCCCTTGTAAGCATCGTGCTTTAAAATATTTCCCGAAAAAATTGGTCGCGTCTGAATCTTCCGGCTCTCCAAATAAGTCACTAGCTCACTCCGGCTAAAAGGCGCACCCGGCCTAATCAAAAGCGGAAAAGCCAACCAATGAACCTCCGAATCAGCACATTCTTCGGGCAAGACAAAATACTTATCGTATTTACCGAAAAACTTCATTAAACTAATAAAATTAGCGCGTCGAGCAGATCTAAAGCCGCTTAACCTTTTAAGCTGGGCTAAACCAAAAGCAGCTTGTATTTCTGTCGGCCGAAAATTGTACCCCAACTGTACAAATGCAAAGGCACTATCATATAGCCTCCCGTCCACTTCAAAAACACTTAAACGCTCTTCAATCGGCTCTAGGTAGCTCTTAATACCCCGTCCCCAGCTTGCGAAAACCTTCGCTCTCTCCAAAATCTTCTTGTCATCAGTCATCAGCATCCCGCCGGCACCAGCCGCCGTGATAATATGAGACGCATAAAAGCTAGTAGTAGTAATGTCACTCCATGCCCCGCTAGGCTTTTCTCTATGCAATCCGCCAAGGGTATCACAACTATCTTCAATAAACATCAATTTATTTTTTTTGCAAAAATCTCGAATAGCTTTTAACTCAACGAAATTTCCAATAAGGTGTGGCGCTAGAACTGCCACGGTTTTTTTACTCAACGCTCGCTTCATTTCATTAACGTCAATCTGATAAGTACTAGCCCTCACATCAACTAAAACAGGCACTAAACCATTCTGGACAATTGGAGCAACGGTCGTATTGAAGGTGCAAGCCGGCGTGATAACCTCGCCATTCTTTGGAAAGTTCAACGCCTCCAAAGCTAATAAATTCGCGCTCGAACCAGAGTTCACAAACAACCCGTACTTTTTTCCAAAAATCTTAGCTACGCTGTCTTCGAAGTTAGCGGTAATCTTGCTAGTTCCCAACCAACCAACTTCCAATGCTACCCGAACTGCTTTTTTCTCCGGTTCACCAAAAACATATCGCGTATCCGGCGCATAGTAAATCCAGTCTTTCCCTGGCCTAAATTTTATATTTTTAATGAGTTTATTCATTTTAGCTAATCAAAATTTGAATCTTCATGGCTAAAGCCATGGTGCTTCTTCGCAATATAATTATTCGCAAGCAATAACTGCGTAAAATCTCCGCAATCGTACCAACCGCCAGAAAGCTTGACATGATGCAACTTCCCTTTATTCAAATAATGTTTATTCAAATCAGTAATCTCATACTCACCGCGAACCGATGGTTTTAGCTCTCTAGCAATCTTAAATACATCGCCGTCGTAAAGATAAATACCAGTCACGCAAAGATTAGTCTTTGGGTTCTCCGGCTTTTCCACTAAATCAATCACTCGGCCACTCTCATCCACCTCGGCAACTCCGTAGTGCCTAGCATTTGGATGCTCCTTAAGAAAAATCATCGCCCCTTCCTTTTCCTCAAAAGACTTTATGTGCCCAGTCAGATCATCTTCAAAAATATTATCTCCCAAAATAACCGCTACTTTTCCCCCGTCAGCGAACGACTCCGCTAAACGTAAAGCGTCGGCAATTCCCCTAGGACCAGACTGAACAGCATATTGCAAACTCACGCCGAATTGGCTCCCGTCACCCAATAATCGATAAAAATGGTGAGCATACTCTGTACCAGTAGTAATCATAATTTCCTTAATTCCTGCCGCAGCCAACCTCTCAATTGGGTAGAATATCACCGGCTTATTATAAACCGGTAGTAAGTGTTTGTTAGTTACTGCAGTCAGCGGGTACATCCGTGAGCCGGTGCCCCCAGCTAAAATTACTCCTTTCATATATTTATTTCTTATTAATTAAATGTTTATTAAATTTACGATTTTCTAGTGCTTTTAACCAATTTTGGTTATCCACATACCAGTCAATGGTTTTCTTAAAAGAAACATCGAAGTCGACCTTCGGCTTCCAGCCTAAATCCTTGCGAATTTTTGACGCATCTATAGAATACCGCCTATCATGCCCGGGCCTATCGCTCACGTACTCAATCTGATCCTCGCCTTTGCCAAAATAGCTCAACAACCGCTTTGCAATAGCCTTATTACTGAATTCACAGTCCGTCCCTATATTATAGCGCTCACCAAACTTGCCTTTAAATAAGGCCAAATCAAGAGCTCGGCAATGATCATCAACATGAATCCAATCCCGAACATTAAGTCCGTCACCGTAAAGTGGGACTTTCTTGCCGGCCAAGAGCCGAGTAATAAAGAAAGGAATTAATTTTTCTGGATATTGGTATGGACCAAAATTATTAGAAGAATGAGTAACTATCACCGGAACTCCCCAAGTGGCAAAATATGCTCGACAAAGCAAATCCCCAGCCGCCTTGCTAGCAGAATAGGGCGAATTCGGGGCAAATGGGCTGTCTTCTCTAAACTTCCTTTTAGACTTCATTCCTAAAGATCCATAAACCTCATCAGTTGAAATATGCAAAAATCGCTCTATTTTAAGCTCCCGCACCGCCTCAAGCAAGCAGAGTACGCCGTCAATGTTGCTAGAAACGAAATCACGTGCGCTTTCATGGATACTTCTATCCACATGCGTCTCAGCCGCAAAGTTCACAACATGAGTCGGCTTAAAAGAGGCAAAGACGCGCCCGACCTGAGTAACATCTGTGATATCACCCTTAACAAATGCGTAATTCGGCTTTTTTTTCACATCTTTTAAGTTCGCAAGATTGCCAGAATAAGTCAATTTGTCAAAATTCAAAATCTGCACTTTTGGATAACGCCCCATCATATAATGAATAAAGTTTGAGCCGATAAAACCCGCTCCGCCCGTAATAAGTATCTTCATAATAATTTAGTTTTTATTTTCCCAAGATGTCTTAATATTACCCTTGGCGTTATCAGAACTAATAATACGGCCATTAATCGAAAAGGGTGAGAATAAAACTTTCGCACCAGCTCACCGATCAAAGAAAAACTCGCCCGCAGGCCCTTTATCCTAGCATAAGCAGCCACCTCTAATAAATCTCTAATAAAGCCACGATTAAAATGTTTAATGCACTCCCCGGAGTACCCAAACTCACCAAGATTATTAATAATTGTGTGTAGCGACAAAAATACATACATATTTTTGCCGTCCTTCGCCCAGGCGTTCTTATTGCGTGCCTTAATAACGGGCCAAGTGACATACAAACCAAAAGTCCTCGGCAGAAATTCTAAAATAGTAGAGAGATGTATCCAATAATTTCCAATATACTTCTCCTTCTCAATCGAGTCCCACAAATCCTTCCGAACTATCTGAGAAGATATAAAACCCGGTAAGTTAATTACCGTAATAAATTCCTCAGAAGAATCAAAACGAATTGAGCCGACATCTTTTTTTATCTTTGACTGCAATTTTTTCAAATCTTTATCAAAAGTAACAGCCTGGAGATAAACATGTCCAACATCCTGATTCTCTTCTAAAATTCTAACAATCTCTACCAAGGATCCTGGGAAGATCGCATCATTATCGCTCATCAACCAACAATACTGCCCAACCGCATCAGAAACTACGGCTAAAACGTTCTTATCAAACCCAAGATTAACATCATTTCTGACAAAACGAACATTAGAAAATTTTTCTAAATACCCAGCCATTATCGTCTCCAAAGAGCCATCTGGGCTAGCATCATCTCTAACGATTATCTCTACCCTCTTTGAAATCACTGGATCAGCTAACTCGTCTGCTAGGCTCTCGAAAAGATCACGCAATCCAATCCGATCGTTATAGGCCGGAATACAAATACTTAATAATTTTTTAGTATCGCTAAGCATACTAAGCCTTCAAAAATTTTAAACGTAAAAACATCGACTTTAAAAACCCTTTAAATAAGGTCCACTCTTCTGGAGAAAAAAATCCGAAAATCTTATACAGACCCACATAAACAATACTCAAAAAACCACCCGCGAGAAGAAGAGCTAGTAAATTATTTACCATTGGTAAGACTAACAAGCTACCAAAAATATAAAACGGAATAGCGGTAACGATAAGCTTCAAAAATAACTTTCCGTAGAGCCTAAAAACATATGTTTCATCTAAAAAGTACTTTTCTATATGATAAAATATATAAAAAAGTGGAGCCAAGCTAAAAAGATAAGCCGCGGCTGCACCAGTTATTCCGTAGACCGGCAACAAAACGAACAAAAGCAAAATGTTTAAAATCGCCATAGCCAACGAGCTAAAAGCCAGAAACTTCGCCCGCCCAATTCCAGTAAGAAAATGAGTGGTTGGCAAAAACAAAGCAAGCAAAAAATAAGTAGGAGTCAACCAGTATAAAAGACGGGTGCTAGTACTAGCGATCTCCGGGCCGACCCAAATTAACAGAACCTTTTTAGCCAACACAATAATCGTCATTGTCAAGGCCGATGCTAGTAGAGCAATCATCTGCATCGCGCGATGATAAACTCGTCTAATGCGCTCCCTGTCGCCTTCTTTAGCCAACTCTGCCGTCACCGGAAACAAAACTCCCGTTAAACTCACGATGACTCCTTGAGTTTTTTCCGCTACGCTATTAGGCACCGAATAAAAAGTTACCGCAGCCGGGCCAAGGAAACTGCTAATGATAATGCGATCAATCTGACTCAAAAAAGAAGAACTAATATTATGTAGATATACGTATCCGCCGAAGCTGAACATTTCCTTAAAAATCTTTTTATCGAAACTATAATTCGCACACAAGTCCGGCATAAGCCTGCGACTATAATAAAAATTTGCCAGTAGCGCCAACAACGCCGAAAACGCCTGAAGCACCACCAAGGCGATCAACCCAAAACCAGCCGACAAAGCTCCGATTATAAGTAAATTGAGAACTGTAATATTGGCGATATATATATTAGTACCTATATCCTGTCTCTGTAGCGCATAAGGAATATGAGAAAAAACCATACCCATGCTATTGAAAAACGCTATTGCCCCTACAAAATAGAATAGTACTTCTACCGTAGCTCTTTGCGCGACATTGATATTAAACCAATCTAGCCCAAAATGAGCCAATAAAATTGCAACTAAAATTGCTAAAATCCCAATCAAGAAAAAAATAAAAATCGTAGCGCCATACAACTTGGACAAATGCTCTTTCTCTTCAGCCGTGCCCTGCTCTCGCAGTCCAGCCAAGTGTCGCACTAAGGCGTAGACGAGGCCAAAATTTAGTAGCGAAAAAAAGCCAGCAATAATTAGCATCAGCACATACAAACCATAATTAGCTATACCGAGCTTATGGATAACAAACGGTGTAACAAAAATCGTAAACGCAATTGGCCAAAGATAACTAATAAAACCATAAAGAGAATTTTTGATTGTGCGCTGGGCCAAGTTATTGCTCATTTTTTTTCAATAAATTGAAAATTAACTCCACCTGAATTAAATGCCTTTCTTCGGGCACGCCCTCAAAATAGCGTCCGCCCTCTGGCTCACCCATCGGCTCGGCTAAGCAAGCAACGGCTATCAAATGGCCACTACGCGGGTCAACCTTCTCGTCATAACTCAAAAGTCCGACTATTTGAATATTCTTAACATCCACCCCAATTTCTTTTTTAGCAATCCGTCTCGCTCCCTCAGTAAAGTTTTCCGTAAAACCCAAAAACCCACCAGGAGTATGCCATCCCTCAAAATATTCATTTCGTCTATAAGTTAAATAGATTGATTTTCCCCCATTATTTGTCAGTAATACCTCCACGACAACAGATGGAGATATTTTAATTAACTCCATAAAAACCGCATGGGGAGAATTTGGAAACTTTGGCACTTTTCTTAACAGCTCAATTAGTCGTACTTCTTCTTTTTTAGTCAGCTCTTTTGCCATACTTGTGTTACCAGTCTCTTATTTTTTCCTTAGTCTTCGCTTTTATCTTTTTATACAAAACAGCCGCTTTACGCTCCACCCTCGGTGAAATAACAAAAAGAATCTCTTTGCCCAAGATTCGATACTGACCGCCAACTTTATTGGCCTTTAAAATGCCCTTCTTTAATAAACGCTTAATCGTGCTTTTGCTCACTTTTAAAAGCTTCTCCGTCTCTTCTGTCGTGTAAACCGCATTTGGCTTTATCTCTTCATCCATAGCCTAATGGTATCAAAAGATGTCAATAGGTGTCAAACTACCTTTTCCCCAGCCAACCGCCAAAACCAAACCACGACATCTAAAAATACCATTAGAATTAGGTGTCATAATATTTAAAGCAATAAAATCCTTATTCCCGCTCGGTAAAGTCCGTCGTCCACTCATAAGCCCTGAACACCCTGTTCATTACGCGCGGATGCTTGTGCGGGCAATGCTTAGAAAACTTCCAGTGCCACCAGTCAAAAACTCTTCCGAAAATCCAAAAAAAAATAAAAATCACCACTATTCCAACGATTATATATCCCATAAATTCTTCCCGACAAAAAAAGTATCACTATCTTAAGCAAGTCTTTTAGAAAACTAAATTCTCCCAAGACCGACCTGGATAACCGAAGTGCCCATAAGCGGCTGTTTTCTGAAATACCGGACTCCGTAAGTTTAATCTCTCAATAATCGCCGCTGGACGGAAATCAAACTGCTTTTTCAAAATCTCACCCATGCCTTTTCCGTTCTCATCAATCGCATCCACCATAAGAGGCTCCACTCTACCAATTGCATAAGCCACTGACACTAAGCACTTCTTCGCCAGCCCTTGGGCAACTAAATTTTTGGCAGCGAACCTCGCCATATAAGCAGCCGAACGATCTACCTTTGTAGGGTCTTTTCCCGAAAAAGCACCTCCTCCATGGGGAGCAAGACCACAGTAAGTATCTACCATAATTTTTCTTCCAGTCAATCCGGCGTCTGCCTCAAAACCTCCCTTTTCAAACTTACCAGTTGGGTTAACAAGAATTTCCAAGCCTTCAATATCACCTATAACTGGCTTAATAATATATTCAATTACTCCAGCCCGAATCTCATCTTGCGACACACTCTTATGCTGAGTACTCACTAACACAGAAGATATCCTATCATTTATAACTGTTATCTGAGCCTTCCCGTCAGGCAAAAGCCAATCTAACACTCCTGCTCGACGAACCTCTTCTAATTTTCGCGCCAGCTGATGCACCTGGACTACGGTCTTTGGCATATATTCATTCGTCTCATCCGTAGCAAAGCCGTACATAATCCCCTGATCTCCAGCTCCACCTATATTTACTCCCAGCGCAATATCTGCTGACTGCGTATTGATATGAGGAATCACCCTCAAATTATCCACATATCCAAGATCTGCATAAACTTTTCTAGCGATAGCCTCATAATCCACATCGGCATTGGTAGTAATCTCTCCTCCTATTACTAAAAGGTCGTTTGACCCAAAAGTTTCAACACCGGCCCTTGTTTGGGGGTCCTGGACAAGACAAGCATCTAAGATTGCATCCGAAATTTGATCACAAACCTTATCGGGATGCCCAGAAGCAACACTCTCTACTGTATATGTTTTTGGTTGATACATGTTAAAAAAATTCTTCCTATAAAGAAGAAATAATAGCTATTATCTTCTCCATTTGGAGCTGGACTTAGCACTTTATCTTGAACCCGTCTAAGGACATTTTCAAAACAAGTTGCCGGCGGATCATTGGGCCAGAACCCTCGCCCCGTAGTGAGTTTACTCTACTACTGGGGCACACCGCACTCTTGATAATTGTATTCAGTTGTACTCCAATACTATCAAGATTCTTCCAACCATACAAATGCAAAGCATAGATAAATGGTTAAATTTAACAGCGTTCTTATGCTATTGACAAAATAGCTATAATATAATATAATAGAAAACAGACTTACGGGCCGCAAAGCCCGTTCGAACTTCACACCTCGGGCTAGGAGGGCCCAAATGACCAACGAAGAACAGAGTCTGCTGGAAAACGCGTGGATCTGCCTGACCGAAACCTTGGCCAAACAATGGGCACGCCGCGGTCGCGAAGGCCAGAAGCCAATGGGTTTGGCCGCCTTCAACTGCCTGTTGCAGAAGATGTGCGGCATCGCCTGCGAGATCATCCCGGTGCGCAGGCGCGGAAAGACCATCGAGATGCTTTTCATCCCCCGCTCCGAAAACGACCCAACACCGGGCTTCGCCGGGCGCGATCACATCCCGGGCGAGATTGTGACACCAGGCGAATCCTTGGAGCTAGTGCGCGACCGTACACTACTCCAGGAAATCGGCGCTACGGCAGAAGACATTTGCCGCATGCCCTGGGGTGGCGGTGAGACCAAACGAGGCACCGAGTACTCGCTACCTCGCCTCGTCCGCCTCACCAGCGAACCCACACTGCCTCACCGCTGGATAGACATCAACAAGCTGGAGGAGCTGGCTCGTAGCGACGGACTGATCGTCGCGCAATACGAATCCTTCGTCCGCCAGGCAGTAGAGTGGCTACAGAAACTTCCCGGGCTCGTTCCCGAAGAATTCGAGTAAACGTACCCTCCTTCGCTTCTAGGCCAAACCGGCCGGCCCCCGTTCAGTACGAACGCGGGGCTTTTTAATTTTCTATTTCTCTCGCGCCTCCAAATACCAATCAATTGTCTTCTTCAGTCCTTCTTCAAAATCAGTCTTAGCCTTAAAGCCAAATTCTTTCTCAGCTCGACTAGTATCTAAACAACGCCTTGGTTGGCCATCTGGCTTGGAGCTGTCCCAGCGAATATCACCCTTGTAATCCATTAATCGCTTAATAGTTTCCAACAAGTCTTTAATCGTTATCTCCATCCCCGACCCCAAGTTTACTGGATTAGCTTTCTCGTAGTTCTCTGCCGCCAAAATAATGCCTTCGGCAGCATCTTCAACATAGAGAAACTCTCTACTGGCGCTCCCTGTACCCCAAGCATCAATATAATCCTGGCCCGCATCTTTGGCATCGGCTACTTTTTTAATCAGTGCTGGAATCACATGGCTACTTTCTGGATCAAAGTTATCCCGCGGACCATACAAGTTAACTGGCAACAAATAAATAGAATTAAAATCGTACTCTTGTCGGTAGGCCTGGCTCTGCACCAACAACATTTTTTTCGCCAATCCATAAGGCGCGTTGGTCTCTTCCGGGTAGCCATTCCACAAGTCATCTTCTTTAAAAGGAATCGGCGTAAACTTTGGATATGCACAAACCGTACCAAGAGCCACAAACTTGCCCACACCCTCCTGGCGAGCCGTCTCAATTAGCTGAACCCCCATCATCAAATTATTGTAAAAAAAACTCCCAGGGTGAGCTCGGTTTGCACCAATGCCTCCCACTACTGCAGCCAAGTGGATTACCAAGTTCATACCCTTCACGGCAATCTGGCAGTCCTCCCACTTCACTAAGTCCAAATCGCTAGACCTTGGCGCAAAAATATTTTCCTCCGGCACCCCCCGCGCCTTCAACTTCTCAATCAAAAAACTCCCAACAAAACCATGCCCCCCAGTCACCAAAATCTTTTTATCCTTTAACTCCATATTTTTATAGTTAAGTTTGTATTTGTACAGTATAACATATTTATTTGTATTCAGAACTGTCAGAGCAAAGTCTGTTGCAGTGAAGTAGAAATGTCCCCCCTATGTCTTAATATCGTCGGCGATTTTTTCCAAAAAGAAAAGACTTTCGCCACGGAGTATTTATGGGTGCACGAGATATCGGTACAGCGCGAACCAGCGCCGTAATTCTCCGTTCCGCCTTAACTGGTCGTTCCGGGAGTTTCGCGAAAGCAAGATATTTTTCCCGCAGGCTCATGTGAAGCGTACCGTCTAACCACTTTTCAAGTGTCACTACATCGCCTCGGAAGACCGTGATCGGTTGTACTTTCGCCAACTGAAGCCACGCTCCTTCAAACCGCACCACAAAGTCATTGCCGACCGTTTATTTTTTTGGCAATGAACTGACTGATGACCTCGAACCGATACTCCTCCCGCGGATTCATGTGTGCCATATGTGCAATTGGTTAATTGCAGGCAGTATGACTGCTTTGGAGAGAAAGGGGACATTTCTACTTTGCCAGGGGGGACATTTTCATGTGGGGGCGACAATTTGTATTCAGAACTTGACAAATATGTATTAATGTATTATATTAATATAAGCTCTCCTCATAGGAGACAGAGTGCATCTAGATTCTCAAGGAGGACTTGATGTCAAAGAAAACCGTGGATAACGTGGCCTCGACGGTGATCATCGTCAGAGAAGAAAACCCCTTTCAGCTCTTTGCGGAGCTGAAGGACAGTAGCCACCCCCGACCTCTAGTTCGTGGGGCGCTCTGCACTCCCGGTGGGAACTGGGTACACGACGCGCGCTTCGACAGCGGCCCGCGGGACACCCACATCCGCGAAATCTGGGAGGAGTTCACCTTCAACCGATTGCCTCGTGACCAGCAGGAGCTAGCCGCTCTGGGCCTATCCGAGGATGCCTGTGGGTTCCAAGCTGCCACCCAGTTGGCAGCTGAACCGACCCCCAAGGACAGGGCAACACTGGCTCAGATCCGGAACTTCGTCGCATTTCAGGCCACGCCATGGATGGCCCGGATCAACACGATCACCGAGGAAGCCTGGGCGTCGGCCGACCCCGACAACAAGAAGCCGACCATGTCGTTTTGGGTCAACTACTTCGTAGTCAAGCTCCCCGAAGAACTCTGGCTGGGCCTCATGGCCCTCCAGGAGCACTTCGGGAACCTGAGTGCAGAGTGCATCTCCTACGTCACCAACGCGGAAAAAATGGCCAAAACCAGCCTTCGTGGTGCATTCTGTCACGACTTCGCCCTGGAGGCCTTTTGGAAAGAGAACGGCTTCTGCAAAAACCTGACCCACATCCCGGGCACGTCAAGCGTAGTCGCCGGCATCGTACCAGAGACCTACGCAAATCTGCTCGAGAAGGTCAATGTCCGCAATCACCCCTGACCACCACCGCACAAAAAGGCAGGCGAGTCGCCCCGCGACTCGCCTGCCCCCAACCCCTTCGGGTTATTTTTTTACTCTAATTATGCCTCACCGTCCTTTCCGAGCTTTCTCATTACCTTTCTCTCGGTCTTACTTCTCTTCTCTACCGCTTCCAAAGCTTTTTTATTTTTTATTACAATCTTGTCCGCCAACTCATCCAAGCCGTGGGCTTCAAGATCATGCTTCATCATAATCTTTACCAAGTCCTTAAACTTCACCTGTGGCTCCCATTTCAAAATCTTTTTTGCTTTGCTGATATCCGCCCGTAAATCATCCACCTCAGTCGGTCTATAGTACCGTGGATCAATGCCTACATACTTCTTCCAATTATCAATCCCTACCAAACTAAATGCTTCTCGCACAAAATCACCTACACTATTATTCTCTCCAGTTCCAACCACGTAATCTTCTGGATTTTTTTGTTGCAACATCATCCACATCATCTCCACGTACTCCGGCGCATAGCCCCAATCTCGACGCGCATTCAGATTACCCAAATAAATCTTTTCATCTTTCCCGGCTAAAATCCGGGCAATTCCTCGAGTGACTTTACGAGTTAAAAATGTTTCACCACGCCTCGGACTATTATGCACGTGAATCCTGCCAACCCCACAATGAAATTCGCCAGAAGAAGTCGTAAGGTCATAAAACCATCCAGCATAGTCAGACATTTCAACCAGCTTCTTGACCTCGCCCGTTTCACGTCGCAAATAATGTTCAGCCTCCGCATGTCCACCATTTTGAATTTTCCTAATAAACGTTCGCGAAATACTTGTTAATCTCGATATTTCCCGCTGAGAAACACCAACTCCAATTAATTCTCGTGCCACCAATTCTTTTTTGCTATTATCAACCGGTGAAAGTATATTCAATGAATAAAAGACTCTACCATCAGACCTCGTCTCCAATGATACGTTAATATCCTGTTGCGTAGCCACATCAATCAAATACCAAAGGCCCATCGCCAAAGTTGCCGAATTAGTCCTAAAATTACGGAACTCATACGTACATTTGTTTGCTTTTAATCCATCCGCCATGTTATAACCACGCAAGAATGCCAGCTTAATTTCGTTAGATGCATTTAAAATTTTCTTTGGCACCCTTTTAGTCCGATCTTTATTATAAAAATCAATACAGCGTAGCCAATCATTCCCACCAGCCAACATCAATTGACCAACAATTTTATTCGGGTTAAAGCCTGACTTACTTGGATAATACTTTGTACTACCACCAACAACTTTTTTCCAAAGTTCAGAAAAATGTGCCCTAATATCCGATGAAGAATTAGTAAATTTTCCATGCAAACCTATGCCCCTTTTCGCATAACTAATCGACCCATCACCCACCATCAAACCAATCAGCTCGGCCTCTTCTTCAGAAACGAATTGGCCCGCAACCCCTTCGGGCAAATCAATCTCTTCCAGTCTGTCTCCAATCTCAATGTCTTCAACCTTCTTCTCCTTACCGTTTTCCAAAAACGCAACATGGCTAGAAGTTGCCATAAAAATACCATTTCTAGAATTTACAAATTTTGGCCTCTTGTTTTCGTTTTTAGCGTCGTGCGGGTAAGCTGATGCATAGCTCACATCAACCCAACCTTCCTTCCCCCAGACCTGTAAACCATCGATCTCCTTGGCTTGATATTCCTTCTTCCCTTCATCGAAAGAGACTATTTCGCATATTGGCTTAATATCAAAACTTTTCGATTCTTTTTGTTTGCAAAACATCGGCATAAAAGCGGCTATTGTCTCATGATTAAAAAGTATTCCGTTAACCGCGAACATCCCATACGCTTCACGATAATTTTTAACTGTATAGTAAGCAAAAACTTTTGCGACCCCATAGGGACTACGAGGGTAAAACGGAGTGTTTTCATTTTGTGGACCCGGCGCCGCTCCAAACATCTCACTGCTTGAGGCCTGATAAAACTTCACCGGGTGTCCAATCTCGCCTGTATAATCCTTAATCGCCTCTAGGAGCCTCAAAGTCCCCATACCAGCAATATTAGCCGTGTATTCAGGAATATCAAAGGAGACTCGAACATGGGACTGCGCCCCTAAATTATAGATTTCATCCGGATGAATTTTATACAAAAGCTTTCGAATGATATTACCGTCAGCCAAGTCGCCGTAGTGCAAGTGCAACCTCCTATCTTCGTGCGGGTCCTGATAAATATGCTCAATCCTGTGAGTATTAAAAGTTGAAGCCCTTCGGATTATCCCATGCACCTCATACTTTTTATCCAGCAAAAACTCGGCTAAATAAGAGCCGTCCTGCCCAGTAACACCAGTAATCAAGGCTATCTTTTTCTTCGTCTTTACCACTCTTTTTTGCTTCTTCTTTTTCACTGCCATATTAGTAAAAAATACTACAAACTTCTCACTCGGTCAAACAACCGCATCAAATCATCTAAAATGACACCGAAAGCTCATTGGTTAAATCATTTAAAATGACACCGAAAATATGTGGTAGCGTATATGCATAATTAGCTAAATAATGCATAGGCGCCATGAATATTAAATCAAGAAATCAATATTTAGAAAGCTTGGTGAGGCGACACAAGTATCACCTGGCTCCTCCCGCGATACAGCCTTCCCAGGCCAGCGGTAGCCGCCCCTCCGCGGCTGCTCCGTTACTCCAAGCCTACCCCCAGGTCGTCGTGCAAGCACGACGACCTGGCCAAACTCTCCTAGACCAATCTTCGCCCTCGGGCGTTTTTTTTGTTTCGCACTCACTCCCCTACTTCCAAATAATACCGATGCCGATCAATCGCCACTAACCGCTGGTTAGAGTTAAAGTTCGCTCCAGGATCAAACGCATAGTAACTCACTGTAATATAATCATCTGGCCCAGGAAACACTTCTTTAAAAGTCTTATTACTAATCGACAGCGTTACGCCTCCGTCTCCATAATAATCCTTATTCAAAGACTGCACCTGAGGAGGAGTCATCAAATATGAGCACTTCTCCGGCGTATCAGCAAATATCACTCCGCTCACCTTAGCTTTGTTGCTGTTGCACGACGGATAAATCACCCAAAACGGATCTACCATATTTATCGCCGCCCCCCAACCATAGCTCTCAAACCACTCCCCCATAGTTTCAATTTGCACAGGTTCATTATTATATGTCAGTACCATAACGTGCCACGCCTCCACCTTGCCAAGAGCTGGATGACGGCGATAAGCCAAAATAAATGGATACTCCTCCCATGCCATCTCCAACCGATACACCGACTCCTCTTCGGTCGAAGAAGCACTGTCAAAATACCACCGCAAAGAACTTAGATAACTCGGCACATTTATCACTATCGCTTTTACCTCCGAACCCAACCCCTCAGCATCAAAACTCTGAACTTCAAAACCATAATCTCGATTAATCTCTAATATTTTTTTGTTAAATTCTCTTTCCTCGCCCTGCAACAGTTCCTCTCCATCCTCACTCAA
>Ga0210057_1001588_pt1 | contig 34195 bp, 43 predicted proteins | sample CryGeyCG2114_010_2_FD_183968 | JGI IMG/M metagenome (GOLD analysis project Ga0210057, IMG submission 183968) | Groundwater microbial communities from aquifer - Crystal Geyser CG10_big_fil_rev_8/21/14_0.10 (SPAdes) (version 2) | ecosystem: Environmental > Aquatic > Deep subsurface > Groundwater ... | reverse complement strand
CGGGTTATCGGCATTACAAAATTTCTTAAATCCGGCCCGCCAACAGAGGTTTATAAAGTCGCGGAATTTGATTCGCAGGGATTGAAAAACAAAATTCTGAAAGCATTGGCATAAAAAAGAATTAATAAAGTCTTTTTGGATTGATTGGCAACCCGTTCTTGTCAAAAATTTTAAATCCGGCAAAATTTTTAGGCAAATGCGAAGCAGTTATCATTACACCGGCATCTAATTTCAGTTTATAAATTGCAAAAGGCACTAAACTAACCGGCACATGGCCAAGATTTGTAATATTTTTAAATTTTTTAATAATAGCTTTACTCAAAGCGAGAGAATTTCTTTGCCCGTCATGACCCAAAACTATTTTTTCTGCTTTTAAAGCCCGGATAATTCTTAAAGCAATTTTCTTATTTATTTCCCGCGGGTATTGGCCGCGAATATCGTATTGTTTGAAAATGGTCACAGATTGTTTATTAAACTCTCGTTAATTTTAAAAAACGAATCAATGATATAATCAGCTAAGCCTAAATCCTGTTTGCGATTATGGCCGTTCAGATAAGCAATGCATTTTGCCCCGGCTCTTTTGGCTGAAACAACGCCGGCTTTTGAGTCTTCGAAAACCACACAATCCCAGGGTTCAACTGATAAAATTTTAGCGGCTAAAACATAGGGTTCTGGATGGGGCTTGCCCTGCTTAACTTTTTCCGGGCCGTGAATTAAAGAAAAATAATCTTTGATTTTTAATTTGTTTAAAATTATGTCAATAATTGGATAAGCGCTTGAAGAAACCAAGCCGATTCTATATTTTTTTTTGTTAAAGAATTTAACTAATTCTAAGACGCCGGGGAAGGCATTAAGTTTTTCTCGGCTGATTATTTCCTGCGCGTAAAAAGATTTTTTTTCAACCAAATCGTCAGGCGCATACTCTTCATTAAACTGCTCAAGCAGCATTTGGGCAGAAATCAAACTATGATTACCGCAGACTTTTGAAAAATAAAATTTTTCGTCAATGCTAATGCCGACTTTTTGGCAGGCTTCAATCCAGGCCTGGCAGTGATATGGCTCGGCATCGACAATCACGCCGTCCATATCAAAAATAATTGTTTTTTTATGAGGCATATTTAAAGATTCTTCCTAATTAAACTTTTAAATTTTTCTAAACTTGATGTTTTAGTTGCTTCTTTAACTGCTTCCACAAAATTTGTTCTGCCAACTTTTCTAAAATCAACTATTGGTAAATTGTTTTTAATTAAATATAGTTCGCCAAGCAACCTGGCAATTCGGCCGTTATAATCAAAAAACGGATGAATCCATAACAACCGATGCATCAGCCAAGCGCAAGTTTCAATATGCCCTTCTTTATTTTTAATATGCTTCCTTCTTTCCTTAAAGTCATCTTCCCAGTTTTTCATTAGAACAGGAATTTTAAAATACTCCGGCGGCTTAAATTCACCCAACTCAACATCGTGTTTTCTGTATTCGCCAGCTTGTTCAAAAAGGTTGCTTGCTAAGAATTGATGTAATTTCTTTGCGGTTGCTTGATTTACTTCTAGTTTTTTCACATTACGAATAATAAATTTTTGCACCAATGCTAGATTTTCTGTAATTATTTTTTCGATTTCCTGAATCTCCAAAACACCTAATTTTGTTTCTTTATAGGTTGTTGGTGTTTTAGCCATAAGTTAGTATTTGATATTTTTGTAACTTCCGTCCTTGATTAAATCAATTGCGTGATGCCTATAGACCTCATAAAACTCGCGCTTTGAATAAGGCGCTTCGTTCTCTATCGCCATGTTGTGATACAACATATCAATAAATTTCTTAATGAACTTTTCTTGTTCTTTTGTAAATTTTTGTCTTTTCATATTGACTTTATTCTATCAAATTAAAAAATTTTTGGCAAGAAAAAAAGAGGAGCATTCCTCTCGCTGTGATGAAAAGCCTATAAAGCATTCAACTCACAAGTATTTTATTAATTCTTGGGTAGTAATTTTTAATCCGAAGAGTCTTGATTAACTTTTTGACTTTCAAGGATGGCAGTTTAGACATGGGTCAAGAGTCTTTTGCTAAGTTCCTGTTCCGAAAAAGTTTGAATAAATTCAAATGTTTCCTCTTCTTGAGGAATAGATTCTTTATCTAAAATGAGCCCTTGGATATGGCATTTAATAGCATCTTGGAGATTTTTTTTGGTTTGTTCAATTGATTTACCCCAAGTATGACAACCTCTTAAAATCGGCACAAAGCCGTGATAGGTTTTGTTTTGGTCGGGCTCAATAATTGCCCGAAAAGTATAGGTTTTCATATATTTAACAATAGCACATTTTAATCAATTTTAGCAAGTTTTGTTTTTTAAATTTTTCTTTTTGCTTCTAATTATCAAAATCCCGACAACAATTAACATAACTCCAAGTGCAATCCATAAAAGCGTATTAGCAGAATAGTAATAATAAACTGTTTGCGGAGAAGCATTACCGCTATGTTTTGCCAACAATCGCTCCATTCGAGAGCCCTGGAAGCTGTTTTTTGTTAAGTATGTTGAATGAGCAAAATCCAACAGATTATAAACAGAGATTCCGGAGCCGATTATAACCATCAATTCTCCGAGATATTTCTTGATAAGATTTATTAAAATTTTCATTTAAAAATATTTAGAGTCTGAGCAAGTGTTAAACCCATGTCTTTCCCTGTGCTTAGTAGAAGAGTAATTAATTGCGGAAGACTGCTCACTGTTTTCAGAGAACTTTTTACTTTTTGTAAAAAAGTTTTTTCTTTAGATTTTTCGTCAAAATCTGGCATCTTTTCATCTATTTTGCTTTGGATTTCAAGTAGCATTTGCACATTAAATGATTGATTTTGTTGTTGGTTTTGCTGAATGATAGTGTTTGGTACCTCGCCAAATGGTGCAGGCTCGTCTGAAAAATACTCAGCATACAATCTCGAAATCAATCCAGAAATTTTCGATCTATAAACCAAAGCTTCAACCCAAGGTTCGTTCCCGTTCACGCAACGAGCGTCTATTAAAAAACAATCATAGTTCTTGTCGCGATTAATCTCATTTAGTTCTTGAACGATGCTATTAAACCGTTCCCAAAGCTCTTTATCATAAAAAGCATTTACCTTTGGTGCTTCGGTGAGGTATCCTTGCAATTCATAATAAATTGGTTTAATTTTTTTTCTATTTTTCATAGTATTATTTCCCCTTTTTTCCTCCAACAATCTCCTTAGTAATGTTTTAATAAACTTGATTATGCGTGCCAATATCTAAAAACAGAACACGGTTTTTAGATATTGGGAAATAAACAGTGCGGATATCACCGGTTATTGAAAAAGCCCGCAAATGAGTCCTTTTGCCAAGTAAAGAATGGTTTTTTAATAATGGATAATGCGGATTGTTTTTAAACAAAGTAATTCTTTCTCTAGTTTGTTTGATAAGTTTAATATTGTGAGCAATGCGCTTTTTGTAATGTTTTTTAAAGCGGGGATGAAGCTCAATTATCATTTATTTAAATAGTTCATCAGCTTATTAACATCAGAAAATTTTTTTGTCTTAACTTTACCCGTTTTAAGATCGTTAATCATTCCGGCATAGCGCTCGTCGTTTTTATCAGAAAGTATTAGATGAGAAGGAGTAAAAGATACCTGAACTTTGTTCATTATAAGTTGGCTTAAAAAAACACGAACAAGCTCCTGCAAAGAAGAGAATCCCTGCTGTTCAGCAACTTTAGTTGCTTTATTGCGCATTTGTTGGTTTATTGGTATTTGAAGAGTTGGTGTATGCATTAATGTAATTATACTATTTTGATAATTTATGTCAAGACTTCTTCCCTCCGGCAATCTCCTCGGCAATATTTGCCGGCACTTGAGCATAATGCGAAAATTCCATTGTAAAACTAGCTCGTCCTTGAGAAATAGAACGGATTTGAGTAGCATAACCAAACATTGAAGCCAAAGGCACTTTTGCATTAATTATCTTAATATTCGCTCTATCTTCTATATTTTCAATTTGAGCTCTTTTAGCTACTAAATCCCCAGTCACATCGCCCAGGAACTGCGGCGGCGTGACAACCTCCAATTTCATAATCGGCTCCAATAGAACCGGCTTAGCTCGCTTAGCCGCTTCCTGAAAAGCAATTGAGGCGGCAATTTTAAAAGCCGCTTCTGAAGAATCAACTTCGTGAAAAGAACCGTCATATAAAGTAACTTTGACATTGACAACCGGGTAGCCAGCTATAATACCTTTGTCAATCGCTTCTTTAACGCCTTTCTGGACTGCTGGAATAAATTCTTGGGGAATAGCGCCGCCTTTAATTGCTTTAATAAATTCATACTTTTCTGCCGGCTCTAATTTCAGCCAAACATGGCCATATTGACCGCGGCCGCCGGATTGACGGATATACCTACCTTCTGCTTCGGCTATCTGGGTAATTGTTTCTTTATAAGCAACAGCTGGCTTGCCGACATTAGCCGCGACATTAAATTCACGACGCATGCGGTCAACAATAATTTCCAAGTGCAGTTCGCCCATACCTGAAATTAAAGTTTGACCGGTTTCAGGATCGCCTTTAATCTTGAAAGTCGGATCTTCAGCAGCTAGACGATATAAAGCAATAGCCATTTTTTCCTGATCAGCCTTGGTTTTTGGTTCAACAGCAATTGAAATAACCGGCTCTGGGAATATGATTTTTTCCAAAACAACAGGATGAGCTGCATCGCAGATTGTGTCGCCGGTTGTTAAATCTTTAACGCCGACTGCCGCGGCAATGCCGCCAGCATAAACTTCTTTGATTTCTTCTCGGTGGTCAGCATGCATTCTGACAATGCGGCCAATGCGGATTTTCTTTTTTTGCGTAGAATTTAAAAGTGTTTCGCCGGTATTTAAAATTCCGTCGTAAACCCTGAAATAAGTTAATTGGCCGACATAAGGGTCAGTCGCGACTTTAAATGCTAAAGCATTAAAAGGTTTGTTGTCTTGACCGCTTGGTCCCGGCAAATACTCAACAATGCAGTCTAATAAATTTTTAATAATTGCTTTGCGGCCGTCGCCGCCCAAAACTGGAAAAAATACTCCCTGGCACACACCTTGACGCAAGCCAATTTTTAATTCGTCATTAGAAATTACTTTGTCTTCCAAAAATTTTTCAGTTAATTTATCATCAAGCTCAATAATTTTTTCAATCATTTCAGCTCGGTAATTTTCAACTATGTCTTTCATTTCTTCTGGAATTTCTATTTCTTTAAAATTCATGCTATCCTCGCTTGTATATTCATAAGCTTTGCGTTCAATTAAGTCAACAACGCCTTTTAGATTATCGGCTTGACCAATCGGTAAAAAAATCGGAAAAGCGTTTTTTGAAAGGCGTTCGCGAATTGATTCTAAGCTTCTGTAAAAATCGCCGCCCATTAAATTAACTTTATTAATAAAACAGATCCTTGGCGCTTTAAAATTATCAGCTTGATGCCAAACTGTTTCTGATTGAGGTTCAACGCCCATTTTGCCGTCAAAAACAACAACTGCGCCGTCTAAAACCCTTAAAGATCGTTGGACCTCGGCTGTAAAATCAATATGACCCGGCGTGTCAATTATATTAATTTGATGTTCTTTCCAAAGGCAGGTTGTGGCGGCTGATGTGATTGTTATTCCTCGTTCTCTTTCTTGTTCCATCCAATCCATTTGCGTGTCGCCGGTATGGACTTCACCGATTTTGTGGGTTTTACCAGTGTAATACAAAATTCGCTCGGTGACAGTTGTCTTGCCAGCGTCTATATGGGCAATAATACCGATATTGCGAATTTTTTCAATTGGATATTGTCGGGGCATAAGATTAGTATTTAGTATGTGGTATTTAGTATAAACAAAAAAATCCAGGATATCAAGATCCTGGATACGTTTTTTGAAAATTTTTATTTTTTTTTCTGAGAGAGCTTTTTTTCGAACCTAAAAAGCTCGTTGTTGAGTAAAAATAATTTATTCTCGCAATCTATGCGCGCTGTGTCGTCGGAACTATAAACTATTAGTCCCTTTTCGATCTCGGCGAACTGTTTAAGTTCGTTAACTCTATCTTGCAACCGCATTCGCGATCGCGTTCTTAAGAGCGGCCTTAGGATAATTAAATACAGTGGCAGGCAAGATATAACGCAAGCAGCAACAAGAAACCACAGAGTGAATTCCAACATTATTATTCACCCCCCTTTAATTTCGTTTTTCCCGATAGGCAAAATGGGCAAAAGCTCTATTGGCTTCGGCCATTTTATGTATGTTTTCTTTTTTCTTTACCGCATCACCCTGGCTTTGAGCGGCTAATTTTAACTCATCAGCCAGCTTTTCAGCCATGGGTTTTCCTTTCTTGCTTTTAGCTGAGGCAATAATCCAACGCATAGCCAAAGTAAGTCTTCTGTCAGGCGCTACTTCTCTTGGAATCTGATAATTCGCTCCGCCAATGCGGCGTGACATCAGTTCCATTTGCGGCTCGACATTTCGAATCGCCTGATCAAAAACCTTGAGCGGTTCGTCGCCAAGTTTTAAAATAGCCTGATAAACAACTCTCTTGGCTAAAGCTTTTTTGCCCTGGCGCATAATCTGATTAATAAATTTAGCAATAATTATATTGTTAAATTTTATGTCAGGTTTAATTACTCTTTTGATTTTCTTCTTTTTTCTCATGTTTTTGTTCCCTCTTAGCGCCGTAAAGACTACGGCCTCTTTTGCGGTTTTTAACTCCTTCTGTGTCTAGAACACCGCGGACAATATGATAACGCACTCCGGGCAAATCTTTAACTCTGCCGCCGCGGATTAAAATAATTGAGTGCTCCTGCAGATTATGGCCAACACCAGGAATATAGGCGGTAACTTCCATGCCATTAGTCAGCCGGACCCTGGCAATTTTTCGCAAAGCAGAATTGGGTTTTTTTGGAGTTGTTGTGCCGACCTTAAGGCAAACGCCGCGCTTAAAAGGCGAGTCGTAATGAGTCGGTCTGTTCTTAAGAGTATTAAAACCAAATGTCAAAGCAACCGCTTTTGTTTTTTTCGGCTTCGTTTTTCTCGGTCTTTTGATTAGTTGTTGGATTGTCGGCATTGGTTCAAAATAGCACAAAGTTTATCAGGTTGCAAGATTGACTTGTTCTATGATTTTATTAACTTCAGAATTTCTTGAATAATTTTTGGATTGTCCTTTAGAAATTGCTTGCTTGCTTCAAGTCCGGCGCCTAGATTTTGATCGTTATACTTAAACCAAGAGCCGGCTTTGTTAATAATTTTTTGCCTGACGGCTATATTAATCAAATCTCCTAAATACGAAATGCCTTCGTTGTACATAATGTCAAATTCAGCTGTTCTAAAAGGCGGAGCAACTTTATTTTTCACTACTTTTGCTTTAACTCTATTGCCGATTATTTGCTCGCCCTGTTTGATTTGGGCTGTCCGGCGTAAATCAATGCGCACCGAAGAATAAAATTTCAAAGCTTTGCCGCCTGGGGTTGTTTCTGGATTGCCGAAAACCATGCCGATTTTCATTCTTGTCTGATTGGTAAAAATCAAAGTTGTGTTAGTCTTAGAAACAACAGCTGTTAATTTTCTTAAGGCCTGCGACATTAAACGAGCTTGCAAACCCATATGGACATCGCCCATTTCACCTTCAATTTCAGCCCTAGGCGTTAAAGCAGCCACTGAATCAACAATAATAACATCAATTGCGCCAGACCTGACTAATGCTTCAACTATTTCCAGGGCTTGCTCGCCCGTATCTGGCTGAGAAATTAAAAGATCATTGATTTTAACGCCTATTTTTTTAGCGTAGTCAGGGTCCAAGGCATGCTCGGCATCAACAAAAGCAGCCACGCCTTTATTTTTTTGGCAATTAGCGACAACATGGAGGCAGACCGTGCTTTTGCCGCTCATTTCCGGACCGAAAATCTCTATAATTCTGCCTCTTGGCACACCGCCAACGCCCAAAGCTAAATCCAAAGAAATTGAACCGGTTGGAATTGTCTCGATATTAACTCGGCGCACTTCGTCAAGTTTCATAATCGCGCCTTCGCCAAAGCGTTCTTTAAGCTCGTCTATTGTTTGTTTAATTTTTGATTCTTTAGATTCTTCTTTGACCATAAATTTAAAATAATTAAATAAGCATAACACAAAAATAAAACTTGCGCAACAGAGTTATTTGATTTCTCTGACTTATCCACAGGTATTTTTAATTTTTAATTTATGCTATAATTATAAGCGAAGCGAATAATTAAAAGGTCCTTGAGGAGCAAAGCGACGAAAGGTTCTTATAATTATTTTATAGACGCTTATTCTCGTTAGGGTCGAAGCGAGACAATGAGGGGAATTTATAAATTCTAAAAATAAAAATATGCCAGCCAAGAAAAAGAAAGCAAAGAAAAGAAAGTAAAATATTTTCTTAAAAAAACCGCAGCCGATAGGCTTGCGGTTTTTGATTTTCTAAATTAAGATTAAGTTGTGAAAATTTTGGCTATTGAAACATCATGCGACGAAACAGCAATTGCATTGTTAGATAATTTTAAGATTATAAAAAGATTAGTCGCTTCGCAAATAAAAATTCATGCGCCTTATGGCGGCGTAGTGCCGCATCTAGCCAGCCGTGAGCATGAAAAGAATTTGCCAATTTTATTCAAGAAAATAAAATCAGATTTTGATGTTGTTGCTCTAACGATTGGGCCCGGTCTTTCGCCTTGTTTGTGGCAGGGGATTAATTTTGCCAAAAAATTAAACAAGCCGATTCTTCCGGTTAATCATCTTGAAGGTCATATTTATGCTAATTGGCCTTTTTCGGCCAAAGGCCGACCAGCCTCTGGCTGGGAATTTCCAGTTTTAGCTTTAGTAGTCTCTGGCGGGCATACGCAAATAGTTTTGATGAAAGGCCATCAAAACTATAAAACTTTAGGCCAGACACGCGATGATGCGGCTGGCGAAGCATTTGATAAAGTGGCAAAACTATTGAATCTCGGCTATCCTGGCGGGCCGATTATTGAAAAAATGGCTCAAAAAGGCGATCCAAAAAAATATGATTTACCAAGGCCAATGATGCATAGTCAAAATTATGATTTTAGTTTTTCCGGATTAAAAACAGCTGTTTTGTATTTAGTGCGAAGCGCTGATAAAATCAATAAAGCTGATTTATGCGCCAGTTTTCAAAGCGCAGTGATTGATGTTTTGCTTTTTAAAACCAAAAAAGCGTTTGAAGAATTCAAACCCAAGTCAGTTGTTTTTGGCGGCGGAGTAATGGCTAATAAGGCTCTCCGCCAAGCCATTAAAAATTCCCTGCATACTGCATACTGCATACCAGATCCTGAATTTTGCTTGGACAATGCAGTTATGATTGCTCTAGCCGCTAGTTTTAAAAAAAAGCTTATCAAACCCAAAGACTTTGACAAAATAGAAGCAAAACCGAATTTGAACCTTGAAGATAATTCTATCTGACTTCTAAAATTTTATAATTGACTTTTTGATCAGGCAATTCAAGTTCTACTTTATCGCCGGCGCAATGATTTATAAGTATTTTGCCTAAAGGCGATTCATCGGATATTTTTCCTTCTAAAGGATTAGATTCATTAGAGCTGACAATCGTAAATTGCTGAACACCTTTAACGCTTTGCACTTTTACGTTTGAGCTGATTTGGATCTTGTTGCTTTTGCTTTCTTCAATAATAGTTGCTTCTCTAATCTGTTTCTCCAATTCAGCAATGGCTGCTTCGTTTAAAGATTGAGCTTCTTTGGCTTCGTTGTATTCGGCATTCTCGGAAAGATCGCCGAGTTCTTTAGCCGATTGAATGCGCAAAGAAATCTCGCGTCGTTTTGGCTTTTTAAGAAAGTCCAATTTTTTTTGCAATTTTTCTAAGTTTTCTTTAGTTAGGTTCATTGATTAGAATCATACCATGTATAAATTTCTCTGGCAATGGGTAGAGCTGTTTGTTGGCCGCTTGTGCCTTGTTCGACTAAAATAGTAATAACTAAATTTTCTTTATAAGAAGTGTACCAGGCATGATACTTTTTTTTATCAGGGCCAAATTGAGCAGTGCCTGTTTTGCCGTGTTCCAGCCCCTGGTCCATCCCCTGTTGAATGATTTTGAGATTCTCTTCTTTAAGAAAATTACTTTTTAAAATTTTTGGTAAAATATCTTTGATTAAATTATTATCGCTATCAATAATTTTGTCAACTATTTGTGGTTGATAAAGTTTGCCATTGTTGGCGATTGCCGCGGTATAAGAAGCAACTTGCAGAACTGTTGCGGTTAAATCTCCTTGGCCAATAACAGTATGATATAGATCTCCCAGCCAACCGTCTTTGGGTGTGTAACCATGTGCTTCATTGGGCAGGTCAATGCCCAATGTATTGCCCAGATTAAATAATTTCGCATATTTTTGAAAATTGCGCCAGCCTAGTTTTTCGCCGACTTGGTAAAAATAAATATTGCACGATTCTTTGATGGCTTTGATCATGTTGACCCTACCGTGGTCTTTCCAATCCGGAAACTTGTAAATAATCTCGGGATTATATTGATTTCTGATTTGCAAATAAGGCAGGTCAGTAATTTCCTGCCAAGGGTCAATTAGATTTTCCTCCAGAGCGGCTGCGGCAATCAGCGGTTTAATGGTTGAGCCGGGCGGATATTGACCGCTTATTACTCGATTAAAAAGAGGTTTTTGCTGGTCTTGAATTAAATTCTGATAATCTGTTTCTGAAATGCCTTGGCTAAATAAATTATTGTCAAAACTTGGCTTGCTGGCCAGGGCTAAAATGCCGCCGGTTTTAGAGTCTAAAATAATGCCGGCCGAAGGTGTCTCGGGAAGCGTTTGATATAATTTTTTCTGTAAATCAAAATCAAGATTCAAAATCAGATTATTGCCGAATTGGGGTTCTTGAGAGGCTATTATTCTGTGGTTTTTGCCCAAAGAGTCAACTTCAATTCTTTTTTTGCCATCCTGGCCTTTTAAATAATTTTCATAAATCATTTCTAAGCCAGTTTGGCCTTTGTTTTCTGAATTAACATAGCCGATAATATGAGCTGAAATCGGTCCGTCAATATACTGGCGGACTAATTTTTCTTTGGCACTTAAGGCATTATTAACTAGTTGTCGACCTTTGGCATCATAAATTATTCCTCGCAAACCGGGGATTGATTTTATTCTGATTCTATTTTCTTCAGCTGTTTTTTGATAATATTCACCTTTGACAATTTGCAGATAACTAACTTTTGCCAGTAAAGCAGAAAGACAGAAAAAAATAAAAAGATAAAGAAATAACAGCCGTTTTCTGTTGAGCGGTTTTTCTATTTCTAATTCTTTTTCTTTATCTAAAAATATTTCTTCAATTTCAAGCAAAGAGTGCATAGTTTTAAAATTACTCTTATATTTAAGATATCAAAACCAAAATTTTTTGTCAATAAAAATAGGGATAAGCAAGAGGCCTAGGATCTCTATAACTTTGCTTATCCTATGGCGGCTTGTAACCGCGCTAGAGATAAAAATCATTTTGTTTTATCTCCTTTATAATTTCGCTCCAGTTTTCTTTTTCCCTCTTCAACCATTCGCGCTGTCGCGCTCCCAAGGCTCTGTTGCGCAAATAGTTGTCAATTTGAGCGATTCTTTTTTCTAATTCTTCTAAACCTTACTTTTCGAGATACAATTTACTCACCTCCTAAAAACAAAAACCCAGCTTTTTGAGCTGGCTTATCTAAAAACAAAATAAGCTCAGCTCAATAACTGGTTAGAATGACAACTAGATTTAAGCCCATCTTCGAAATCATTATTTTTAATAATAAATCAAAACAAGTTTTTTTGTCAAGCTCAAGTTATCCACAACTACCATTTTTTTACTTTCAGGGCTTTTTCAGCCGCTTTTTGCTGGGACTCCTGCTTGCTTGAACCAATGGCTGTGGCAACCAGCTCTAGTCCTAAACAAACACCAATTTTAAATTTTTTATCATGATCAGGCCCCCATTCTTTTAAAACTTTATATTCAGGAGTAATATTAACTTCTTCTTGCGCCCTTTCCTGAAATTGGCTTTTAGCATCAAGATAAAGCTTGTTTTCCAAAATGCTCGGCAGCTCAATCAGAATATTTTCTTTAATAAATTTTTCAGCTGCTTCATAACCCTGGTCTAAATAAATTGCGCCGATTAGAGCTTCCAAAGCATTGGCTAAAATATAATTGCGGCCTTTGCCAGTATCCTTTGCTTCACCTTTGCTTAATAAAATTTCATCATTCAAGCCAAGCTCTTTCGCTTTTTTTGAAAGCATTTCAGCATTAACCAAAGCTGCCCGCCAAGATGTCAGCTCTCCTTCCGGACTTTTATAGTTTTGATAAAGATACTCGGTAACAACCAATTCTAAAACCGCATCGCCCAAAAACTCCAATCGCTCATTATGGTCTAATTCAAGATTAGGACTTTCGTTTAAGTACGAACGATGGGTTAAGGCTTGTCTAAGCAAGTTTTTGTTCTTAAATTTTAGATTCAAATTTAACATCGTCTTGAAAACCGAATTTTTGAAACAAGAGATCAATCTCTCTTTGACCAGCTCTTTGTTTAAATAATTTTAAGATATTTTTGATATTATTGCCGCTTTTATCCAAGAGCGGTCCCCGGCAGCCTTCGCAGCGATAATTATTTCTTGGGCAAACCGCGTTGCAGCCAGTTATGCTTACTGGTCCTAAGCATAATTCATTTTTTTGCAAAAAGCAATCCAAAGTCGTGGCTAACGGACAATCATAACAAACCGGTCTTTTGGGAATTTTATAAATTCGGCCGCAAGATAATTGCTTGAGAGCTTCTAGAATTTCTGAACCAGTTGACGGACAGCCGGGAATTTCCAAATCGATTTTGACAAATTCTCTTAATGGTTTGATTTCTGGATTGTCTATTTTTTTGATATTTTGATAAACATATTTTACTGCTTGATATTTATCAGTATAATTTTTAATTTCCGGAATGCCGCCCAAGCAGGCGCAGGCGCCCAAAGCGATTAAAATCTTTGATTTTTTACGAGCTTTTAAAAGCCGCTCTTTATCTTGTTTGGTAATAACCGTGCCCTCAATAATGCAAACATCGTATTTTTGCTTGTCTGGTTCATCTTCTATCAAAGACATTTCCGCCAGCTTGTATTTTTTTTTAAGCAAATCTAAAAATTTTTTGCCTAAATCCAAAATCACAACCTGGCAACCTTCGCAGGCAGTCAGACTAATAATGGCAAGATTTTGTTTTGTCGTTTTCATAGATTTAATGGAGCCAAGGGGATTCGAACCCCTCAAACTCGAGTGTTAAGTACGAGTCCCGCCCAAGCGGTAGCCCCTTGGACTCCATTTTCATTATAACAAATCAAGCAATTAAACACAAAAGAGCTCGATTGCTCGAGCTCTAAGGGTACGAATCTCGTACTTAACACTTGTTTCAAAGTATAATACAGAGATAAGTTTTGTCAATAGTTAGCTGTGGATAAGTTAAAATTATAGCATAAAAATATTTATTTAACTATTTTTATTGCTTTGCCTAAAATCAAAGCTTGAGCGATTTTTTGACGACCACTTGATAAAATTCTCTGTAAAGTGCTTTGCGAGACTTTTATTTTCTTGGCGGCTTCTATCTGGTCTAGATTTTTTAAATCGCAAAGTCGGACTGCTTCAAGCTCATCAATATCCAAAACAACCTCTTCTAAAAAACAAAGAGGTATGCCTTGGGGTTTAAAATAAGTTGCGTGAGGCCGAAACCTCACGCAACGCGGTTTAGGCGGCCTTGGCATTTTCCAGTTCTTTAATTTCTTCTTCCAGAGCTTCTTTTTCCTGTTTTAACATTTCAAGATAATCTTTTTTGGGTATTCTGGGGTTGAAATACGGGCAATAACCGCCAAACATTCTTCCCCTAAAGCCAGTGCCCGGACCGCCGCCCCACAATGGGCCTGTTCCGTTTCTAAATGGCATAATTTTGTAATTTGTAATTAATAATTATTTGTGCCGGCCTTTGTTTTGAATTATAATTCAAAACAAATATCTTGTCAAGACTAGCTGTGGATAACTTAAATGGTCAATTTTAGAAAAAGTTAGAACTCATTTTGAACAAAATCCCGACTGATTGCCGCGCTTCGCGCGGCAGAACCGAAACTGAACGCTCGGGCATAGCTTTCGCCGCTTCTTTTTTCGCCGCCGTAATTCTTCGTGCCAGCGAAGCTGACGCGCCACACTTATTATAACTTTTCGTATAATGTTTGCTCATAAAAAATTTTAGTCATTGATGGTTTAGCTTCTACTTGATTCATTTAATGCAATTTTATGAGCGAGGTCGAAAAGATTAACGATTGAATTGCACACCGTATGTCCCTCTTACATTTCTGGTTGCGATAAGATGATTATTTTTTCGACTGATTGTTTTTATCATAGCTCTGTGTTCTATTTCTCGATCCGAAATTGAAGGAAATATTATTTTTTTATTTTTTATTAAATCGAATAATTCGGTGTTTGGTTGGGGTGTAAATCTGGATATGTAAACATCTGTAGCATTGATATCTTGTATAAATTCTGCTGTTTTTTCTATGTGGTTATTTTCATAACCTAAATTAGCAATTCCAGAAAGTAATATTACTACATAATGCAGGCCTATTTTATTCAACATTGAAGCTGCATTATATAACATTTTATTTGTATGTGATTTTCCTAAAAACATTAAAGTTTTATCATCTGCGCTCTCAACGCCCCAATATACTTTTTTAAGCCCTAATTTTTTAATTTTTTCCCATTCACTGACGGGTTTCGATAAAATAGTGAGGGTACTAATAAATGATTCATACCATTTAATTTTAGAAATTTTTTTCTTTAAAAATTTAAAATAGGTTTCAGTTTTTATGTTTGTATGAAGAGGATCTGCGTCTAATAAAAAAATCTTTTTTACATATCTCCATCCTTTCCCTGAATTATTTATAACTAGGCCTATATGTTTTTCTAATTCTTTAATGCTCTTTTCTCGGTAATTTATATCTTTATAAGAATCACAAAATTTACACGGACCCTTTTTATCTTTTATCCAACAACCTTGTGCAATTTGTATTATTGAAAAAGTAGGATTTTGGTCTGGCCTAACTTCTGGCGGTAAAACACTTATAGAATTGCAATATATTTTTTGAACTTTAAACCTTTCATTTAATAATCCCCTCCAACCGTATAGTGAATAAGCTCTTTCCAATATTGAAAATTTATCTTTAGCTAAAGATAAATTTTTTCTTGCTGAAATCCCTTTTAAAAACGAATTAATAGAATTAATCATAATCTCGCTTATTTCTAAATTTTCGTTCACTGTTTCGTTATAGTAATCATAATATTGATAAATGCTTTTATTGTTTGGATTAAGATTTTTGCAATTTTCTGAATAGATATAAAATTTACCGTCAAAGCCTCGTTCAAAAATTTTTACTTCATTATTGAATATCTCATCTTTTAATTTAATGTTCATTATTCTGCCCTCTAAATCGAAACTTAAAATAACGGTTTTCCTACGATTTGTAATATCTTTTATTTCTAAAATTTTACTTTTCAGCGAACTTTTAAAGTCGCTGATATCTGGAATCATTTTAAATTTAATTACTATTTTTCCTATAAATAAATTGTCGAAAAGCCGTAATTTAGGCATGAATTTGAGTTAAATTAAATTTATACAGTTGCTTTCCATAAACGGCAAATTGGATATATATTCCGATATTTACTGCAAGGGTAAAAATTATTAACAATTTTTTCTGCCACACACCCATTGGCGCATACATTATTAAAATTGCATCGCTGACATTTTTCTAACTTTGAGAAAAATAAATTAATTTCGCTATTTCTTTTCTTGTTAATAACCAACTTATTGTTTTTTAAATCAACTTCAGCGAAGTTTAGGCTTGTATCAAAAAGGTAAGAACAAACATATACTTTTTTATCAGCGAAAATTGACATCCTATCTAATTTTCTTCCCAAACATCCAGTATATTTCTGGCCAAACAATAAACTCTTTGTATTCTCGTCGCCATAAGCGGCTTGATATTGAATTTTGGTTTTATATTTACCTTTCTGTTCCAAAAGTAAATTCGTAAAATCTATCCATTCTTTCGGATTAATTAATAAGTTGTTATTATCTTTTCCTATTCCAATCCCTGAAAAAATATGATATTTTATCAAACTTACTCCTAAGCTGTCTGCGAGAGGTAAAAGATTAAGACAATCCTTTATATTAAATCTGTTAACCGTACAAATAATTCTAATATCAAAATTTTTCTTCCTTAATTCTTTTATACTATTTAATGCTATATTGAAAGTATTTTTACCTCTAGTTATATCGTTTGTAGAAGAAGATCCTCCATCCAAGCTTATTTGAATATAACTGAAATCAGAATAACTCAAATTGCTTAATTTTTCTAAAGAAACTTTTTGACCATTACTATCCATGATAACCTTTTCGTATTTTAAATCATTCGCATGCTTTACAACTTTCTCAAAATCAGGATGTAGAGTCGGTTCTCCTCCTAAAAAACAAAGTTTCTTACCACCAATTTTTTTCCAAAAACTTAAATTATCAAAGACTTCCTCTTTTGACATAACAAGCCCCCTGTTTAGTCGTTTTCCTAAATAACAATGCTTGCAATGAAGTTGACATTTTTCAGTAATATAAATATAGATATTCTCAAACCAATTTTTAGGAGGATTATTTGTAATTTTCTTTAAATACAAAAAATCCTGTGGTGTCAAAAATTTTTCTATGCTCATAGCTATAAAACCAATTTATTAACTTTATTCACCAATAATTTTAGATTTCTGGTCGTAATAACTTTATTTCTTATTTCTTCTATTGTTTCGCTTTCTCTTCCATATTCCCACCATATTTTATTAACTTTTTTATCTATTATAAGGAAACGATCTTTTAAACTAGGCCCTCTAATTATAATTGAAACTGTATCTTTTTTTGCAGCTATTGAATGGAATACTTTATTGCTTAGTGTGTATATAGAACCAATTCTTTCCTCTTGACACAATATCGGTTTTAAGACATCAATCTTTGTATTCTCGTTAATTTCCTTTTCTGTCCCGTAAATATTATGCCTATAGCCACCATTTAAAATTACACTTGAATAATCCCATCTGTGACAATGTGGTCTGTATTGATTAGAATTTTCTCCAGAAAAAACATGAAGCCTTATTCTAAATCTATCTTTTTTATCAATGTAAAGAACTATTTTATCAAAAAAGTCATAATGCTCAGCTAAAGAAACCAATTTTTTATCTTTCAAAGAATTATTTAAAAAATAACCAATAATATCGCGATTTTTAAATATACTTTCCAATATCTCTTTGTTTACTGAAAATACTTCATCAAAATTATTCCAATTTATTTTTTCTAAACTTTTTATTAATTTTTCGAACATACAAAAATTATTTTAGTCCCAGCCATAATGGGAAAAGTTTATTCCTTTTAAATAATATTCTATAGATTTTTTAGCATAAGGAACTATATTTTCCGGTAATTTATTTAAAGGAAACCATGCCAACCTTCCGCATTTATCCGGCTCCATATTTTTAATGTCACCATGCCACTTTTTAACTTCAAAGAAAAATGCCACCCTTTCATTATTAGACTTATTGTGCATAATATGCACAAACTTTATATCTTCAGGCTCTATAGCTATACCGATTTCTTCTTTAGCTTCTCTTATTAATGCGCTAGCTATTTTTTCCTCTCCGTCTAAATGACCAGCAGGCACATGATAATACCCGTCCATATAACCAGTATTTTCTCTTAATAAAAATAAAATTTTATTATCTTTAATAAGAAATAAATGGACATCCGCTACTAAACTAAATCTTGCTTTTTTCATATTTTTTTTCAAAAATTAAATTTTTTAATTTCACCGTTTTTAATAAGAAAATTAAAGAATTTTGTAAATGAAATATCCGGGTTGAAATATTTATTAACAATTCTTATAACAAAACCATGTGTAATTAAAATAATTTTTTTGTTTTGATAATTTTTTTTGATATCTTTTAAACCTTGAGAAACTCTTTTTTCAATTTCTCTGCTATTCTCGCCTCCTAAAAAATTATTATTATAAAATTTATATATATCTCCATAATATTTATTTTCTATTATTTCCCAAAATTCGCTACTGGTTAATCCTTCGTAAATTCCAATGTCAGCTTCAACAAAGCGATTATCAACAATTATGTCTTTTTTTGTATATTTATTAATAATCTCTGCTGTTTCTTTGGCCCTACTAAGAGAAGAGGTAATTATTAAATCAGGATTTTCTTTTTGAAATTTTTTTCCTAAAAACTCGGCTTGATTTTTGCCATTTTCGTTAATCTTTATATCTTTTCTGCCAATATAAATTCCCTTATTATTGTAATCGGTTTCCGAATGACGAATTACATATAGAATACTCATAAAACGCTACATTAAACTATAAAAATATTATTCAATAACTTGCTATATTGTGTATTTTAGAGATAAACAGATTCATAAATTTATTTAAGCAAATCATCAACCGAAACATCCAATGCTTTGGCGATTTTTTGTAATGTTTTAATGGTCGGATTAGTAATTCCGCCCGTTTCAAGTTTGATAATTGAATTATAAGAAACATCGGCAAGTTTTGAGAGGCGATCTTGCGAAAGCTCTTTTGCTTGCCTTAATTTTTTTATATTCTTGCCGATTTTATTCTCTTGTGCCATACTTGTATTATAATACTGATATGTTAAGATAGTATCATGCGAACTTATATTGAAATCTTATTATTAGAATACATCTTTTCTTTGATTTTTACAAGGGAGTTTAGCGTTGTGTGCACACGGGTGGGCGAGGCGAAAGTTTTGCGAAATCTACGAATGTGGAGCCAAAGGGATTCGAACCCCTCAATCTGAGCATCAACCACAGAATGCCTTACCAAAGGCAGCCCCTTGACTCCGAAAACAATTATAACATAATTAAAAACAAAATCCGAGAAATCTCGGATTTTGGGGTTGATTGCATTCCGTGGTTGACATTATTATAATGAACAAAACGGAAAATTTTGTCAATAGTTAGCTGTGGATAACTTTTTAGTCTCCATATTTCTTCAAATTCTCCGAGTCTCTCTTGCTTAACTTTTCGCATTTATGGCCCCAGTGGCAAGACCAGTTGTTTTGACAAGTAATCTTACAGAGTTTTTTTATTTTCGGAGTAAATTTTAAATCGCTGTAAACCGCGCCGATTATTTCAACGTGAGTATTGTGATGAGGCAGGTCTTTTTTTGACAATAGTTTTGCTTTTGCCGGCAGGCCAAATTTTTGACTTATTAATTTCCTGAACTCTTTTATCGGGACTTTTTCCAAAAGTTCGCTACCAATCCAATAAGCCCTGATAACCCGCTTATCAAATGGATCTTTGATATTATTACAACAAGCAATTAACTTATAATAAGCATAGGCGGTTTTGAATTTTTTAAGAACTTTTTTTGATTCTAGTTCTTTTTTGTTTTTTTTATCTTTTGGCCCGCAAAGACCAAGCTGATGCGGCTGAAAAGAGTATTGAGCTGCCAATTGAAGTCCAGACATAAAATTATTCCTAAAATTATCAATAAAATCCCAATATTAAACTGCATTAAAAGCAATGTTGTGATTGGCGCTCCCAATGTTAAAATACAAATCGCGCTTGAAAGTTTGATATATTTTAATCCAGTGTACCAAGTTAAAACATAACCAAGCAGCAGAATTGCTGTAATCAACGCCCAATTAAATTGATGCCAAGTTAAATGTGTTAATAAATTTAATTGTCCGGTAAAAACCCAAAAAAGCAAAATAAAACCGAAGCCAAAACCCAGTCTGCCAAAAGCAATAATTCTAGGTGAAATCTCTGCCACTGCTTTTTTAGAAATAATTTGTTCTACCGCCCAAAAAAGAGTTGCTATTAAAATCAGTAAATCGCCTTTGTCAAAGACAATATTATTGAAATTAAATTTGACAAGTAAAATCGTGCCTAAAATTAAAAATCCAGCGCCAATAAGCAATCTTTTGTTTACTTTTTCTTTGAGAAAAATAAAAGCCATTAAAATAACCGGCAAAAACATAAGTTTGTGGATTAAAGCTCCTTCAGCCCCTGTTGTCATGCTCAAGCCTTTGAAAAACAATAAAAACGGGATGCCGCCGCCAACAAAGCCAATACTCACAAGCTGAAGCCATTGCTTTTTTGTTAGTTTTTTAAAATGGTTGAATTCGTTGATTGACAAAATAATTACTAATAAAAACAAAACTGTTATTAGGTTTTTAAGTCCAGTAAAAACATAGGGATTAACGACTTCAACCCCGAATTTATTAATAAAAATAGAAAGGCCGGAAATTAAAGCAGCACTTAAAATTAATAAAATACCTTTATTCATGATTTATTAAATTTAAAATTTTTTTAGCATCTTTTTTTGACACTTTGTCCAAAACCAAATCGCCGTGCGTATAAACATAATCGCCTATTTTTAAGTTTTTTACCAAATCCAATTTTGCGCTGTGCTGATGCTCGCCAAAATCAATAATCGCTTTATTGTTTCTGATTTTTATAATTTTTCCGGGCAATGCCAAGCACATGTTAAAATTTTTGATTTTTTAATTGTTCTAAGCCAAATATTGGCCCGTCTTTGCAAACATAATAATCGCCTATGGCGCAATGCTGGCAAATGCCAATGCCGCAAGACATTCGGCGCTCCAGAGATAAATAAATATCTTTGATCTTCGATTCTTTTAATTTCTGAATAACAAATTTATACATCATTGGCGGGCCGCATAAAAACGCTGTTAAATTTTTTGGCAAATCAATTTCATCAAATAAATCAGTTATCATTTTTGGTTCAATACTAATATGCAAATTCGGCCAGTTTTTATGCTCATCTTTAAATAATAAATCTTTTTTGTTTTTTACGCCGTAAAAAATTATATTATTTTTATTTGTTAACAAAGGCCTTAGAGAAATTATGCCGCAACCGCCGGCAATAATTAAACAATTTTTAATTTTAAATTTAATTGGCCAGCCATGGCCGTATGGTCCGCGCAAATAAATTTTATCATTAACCTTAAGCTGATGCAATGCTTTAGTAACTGTGCCGACTTTGCGAATTGCTAATTGATTTTTAGCTGGCAAAGACAGGGCTGATTCGCCAAAGCCGGGCAAACCAGCCATGACAAATTGCCCGGGCTGAAAATCAAAATTAATATCAAGAGTAAAAAACTTGGTGTTGTAATTTAAATCTTTGATATTGAGAATTTTAACCGGTTTTGCTTGATATGGGTTTTTCATGATTTCAAAATCTCTTTTAGAACTTTTTCAATTTTAATTCCTGCTGGACAAGCTTTTGAGCATCGGCCGCATTCAACGCAACCCGGCAGATTATATTCTTCGGGAATTCTGACAAATTTATGATAATACCAAAAATAGATTCTCTTGGCCGTGTTGTTTAAAAATTGATGGCCGCCGCTAATTTCTGAAAAATCATGATAAAAACAAGAATCAGCTAAGCATTTGCGTTCTTCTGAAGAATAATCTTCAAATCTAAAACAAAAGCAAGTCGGGCAGACCGTTGTGCATTGGCCGCATTCAATGCATTTTTTGCCAAGCTCGTCCCAGATCTTTTTATTAAATTTTTTTTGCATCTTTTTTCTGATGCGCTTCATGCGCCAGCTTAAAGCCGGCTTTTTTGCTTTGATTTTTAGATTTTTTCTTAACCTCTGATATTCTGAATCATTCTCAAAAACCTTATCCCAAAGATAAAGCGCTTTTTTATCAAACTTATCAAATTTATTTTGCTTTAAAATTTTGAATCGCATTTTTTAGGGCTTGAATTGTCATTGCCAGACAATGCTCTTTTACGGGCGGGACTTCGCCAACAGCTTGAATGATATCTTTTTCAGTAATTTTTTCCGCTTGTTCTAAGGTCTTGTTTTTTGCCCATTCTGTTACAACCGAAGAAATCGCCACAGATACCATGCAGCCAAAGGTTTCAAAAGATGCATTAATAATCTTATTATCTTTTATAATAAGATAAACAGTCAGCATGTCCCCGCAAACCGGACTTTGATAATTGCCAACAGCATCGGCATTTTTTAATTTGCCGACATTTTTTGGATGAGTAAAAACTTCGATTAATTTTTTGGAATATAACTCGCTCATTTTATAATCCCCCCGCCTAATAATTCTTCACCTCTATATAATACCACGCTTTGGCCCGGTGTAATAGCCCTCTGCGGCTCGTCAAAAAAAACAAAATTTTTTTTGATCAGAGCTGGCACAGCTTCGTGGCCATACCTGATTTGAGCTAAACACTTTTTCGCGGATTTGTTAATCCAGTGAATTTCTTCTACTTCTAGTTTAGAAGAATATAAATCTTCGTCTTTATCAGTAACAACTAGGCTGTTGTTTTTAGTGTCCAGCGCTAAAACATAAAAAAGTCCGGTGCCCAAGCCGGCCCGCTGGCCAATGGTGTATAACGGCAATCCCTGATGTTGAGCGATTATATCGCCCTTTGCATTAATAACATTACCGGGTTTTAGAGACAAGTGTCTTTTTAAAAACTTATTATGATCTTGGCCCGCTATAAAGCAAATATCAAAACTTTCATCTTTGCGGCAGGGCAACTGCCATTTTTTAGCCATTATCTTCACCTCTTCTTTGGTGTATTCTCCAACCGGAAATAAGATATTTTCTAGTTGCTCTCGCGTCAGATTATACAAAAAATATGACTGATCTTTTTTATTGTCTTTAGCTCGGCATAATTTATTATTTTTTATTATTGCATAATGGCCGGTCGCTAAAAGCCCGGGCAAGTTAAATTTAACAAACTGATTGCATTTGACGCACGGATTCGGGGTTCTACCCTTTTCATATTCGCGCAAAAAATAATCAACAACTCCTCTCTTGAATTCTTTTTCAAGATTCATAATTCTTAATTCTATATTCAGCTTCTGCGCAACTGCCTGGGCATGAAGCTGGCTGTCATAAGAACAGCATAAATTTTTTCTGCCTTCTTTGCCCGGCTCTGACCAAAAACGGATAAAAACACCCCTTATATCATAGCCCTGTTTTTTAAGCAGAGCCGCGGCAACGCTTGAGTCAACTCCGCCGGACATAAGACAAGTAATTTTTTTCATAGATTTTATTATACTCTTTGTGATATAATAGAACAATGACCTCTCGAGAAATAAAACAAAAATTTTTGGATTTTTTCAAGTCAAAAAATCACGCTATTATTCCAAGCGCTTCTTTGATTCCGGAAAACGACCCGACTGTTTTATTCACAACAGCGGGCATGCATCCATTGGTGCCTTATTTGCTGGGAGAAAAGCACCAGATGGGTACAAGGCTGGCCAGTGGTCAAAGATGCCTGCGGACTGATGATATTAGTGAAATCGGCGATGAAACGCATTTAACTTTTTTTGAAATGCTCGGCAATTGGTCTTTGGGCGATTATTGGAAAGAAGAAGCAATTTCTTGGGCTTTGGAATTTTTGACAAAAGAGCTTAAAATTCCGAAACAAAAGCTTGAAATTAGTTGTTTTGCCGGCAACAAAAATGCGCCAAGAGATAATGAGGCGGCTGAAATCTGGCGAAAATTAGGTATTAAAAAAATCAAATTTTTAGGGAAGAAAGATAATTGGTGGGGACCGGCCGGTCAAACAGGGCCCTGCGGTCCTGACACAGAAATTTTTTATCAAGGCGTTGAAATCTGGAATTTGGTTTTTATGCAATATAACAAAAAACCGGACGGAACTTTTGAGATTTTAAAACAAAGAAATGTTGATACTGGCATGGGCTTAGAACGGGTAACGGCTTTATTGAATAATAAAAAAAGCGTTTTTGAAACAGATTTATTTTATCCCGGTATAAAAACAAAAGAACAAAGAATTGTGGCTGACCATATCAGAGCCGCTGTCAATATTATTCAAGACGGCATTAGGCCTTCAAATTCCGAGCAAGGCTATGTCCTTCGCCGCTTAATCAGAAGAGCAATGCGCTTTGATAAAGATATTTTGAAAACTGCTGAAAAATTAACCAATAATCAAGATGTTTTGCAAGTTATCAGCCAAGAACAAGAAAAATTTTCTAAAAGTTTAGAGCGCGGTTTACACGAACTGCAAAAACCAAAAAAAATAAGAACTGCTTTTGATTATTACCAAAGCTTTGGCTTGCCAATTGATGTGATTAAAGAATATATTAAAGTCAGTGAAAAAGAATTTGAAGAGAAATTCAAAGAGCATCAGGAAAAATCGCGCACTGCGGCTAAAGGCAAATTTAAGTCCGGCCTGGCCGACCATTCAGAGCAAACAACTAAGCTGCACACAGCCACCCATTTGCTTTTAGCGGCTTTGAGACAGGTTTTAGACAAAAATACCAATCAAAGAGGCAGCAATATCACGCCCGAAAGACTGCGTTTTGATTTTAATTTCCCAAGAAAATTATTGCCAGAAGAGCTTGAGAAAGTTCAAGCCTTGGTTAATCAAAAAATTCAGGAAAATCTGGAAATTAAAAAAACAATTCAGGAACCAACAAGCTATTATTCTATTGGCGATTTCTCTTATGAAAAATGCGCTGGCCCGCATACTAAAAATACAGGCCAGTTAGGCAGATTCAAAATTATCAAAGAAGAGTCTTCTTCTGCCGGAGTTCGCAGAATTAGAGCAGTGCTTGAGTAAGAACTTCCAACTATGCTATAATCAAACCAATGAAGCATATCTTTATTAATACTGACGAAAAATTAAGCCGGGTTTTGAATCGGTTAAAAAAAGAAACTGAAGAGGAGGTTGTTTTTATTATTCCCAAACAAGCAGTAATTTTAAAAAATTTAAACAATTTAAAAAAACTCAAGAAAAAAGCTAAAATTCTCAAGAAAAAAATTAAATTTGTTTCCAATGATCCAAGAATGAAAAAAAAGAAAACAAAACAAGTTCAAACTCAAATAAAAACAAAAAATAAACCGCCAAAAACCAGATCACCAAGAAAAAGCGCTAGAGAAAACCGGCTTTCTTCTTTGACAAACAAGGCTTTTATTATTTTTGTTTTTTTTGTTTTCATCCTCACCAGCGCCAGCTTATATCTAATCCTACCAAGAGCTGATATTATTATCTCGCCGCAAAAAGAGCCGCTGATTGTCAGTTTAAGCATAATTGTTGACCAGAATATTCAAACCAATGACTTGCAAACCAATAAGATACCCGGGACGCTGAAAATTGCTGAAGAACAAAGCGTCAAGCGATTTGAAGCAACCGGCAAAAGAGCAATTAACGCCAAAGCACATGGCTTGATTACGGTTTACAATAATTCAAAAGCTCAAGTTTGGCGCGAAGAAACTCGATTTGAAGACCCGAATGGCTTAATATTTAAGACATTAAAATTTGAAAAAATTCCTTATGGCACAAGAGAAGTTGAAGTTGAAGCAGAAAATCCGGGCCCAGAATATAACATTCTGCCGTCAACTTTCACTCTGCCGGCTTTAAAAGAACGTAAAGATCCGCAGTACAGCTTAATTCACGGCAAGTCAGAAAAAGCAATGACTGGCGGCATTAAACAAGAAACAACTTTTGTCAGCGAAAATGATATTTCACAAGCCCAAGAAAGTTTAAAGCAAGAGCTACGAGAAAAACTAAAAACCCAAATCAGTTCCGATGTTTTTGAAGAAAAAATTCTTGTTCAGGAATCTTCGGTGCCAGCTAATACTCAAGCCCATGCTTTTAATATTAATCTCAAAATGTCTTTTAGCGCTTTGATTTTTAAAGAGCAAGACTTGCTTGATTTAATTAAACAAAATTTACTGGTCAGAATTTCTGAAGACAAAGAATTGACTGGCCAACCGGAAATAAGCTATGGCCAAGCTGAATTTTTTTTATCAAAAGGCCAAATGGTTATACCTGTTGACGTTAAACAGGAAGTTGTTTGGAAAATTGAGCCGGCTAAGTTCAAAAAACAGCTGGCTGGGAAAAATAAGCAGGAAGTTGAGTATTTATTAACAAGACAAGCTGGCATTAATTTAACCAAGGTCAATCTTTGGCCTTTCTGGGTTAAAAAAGTGCCAAATTCTGAGAGCAGAATTAAGATTAAAATAGAATAATGCAAATTATCCCGACAATTTTAGCTCAGAACGCATAAGAATATTGACAAACTTCAAGATTCTATGATAGCTTAAAAATGCTAGCATTTTTAAGCATTTTATACTTTGTTCATTGAGAATAAAATTATAATTCAAAAATTGTACATAAGGGGGTGTAATAAACATGTTTCGGGATTGTCTAGGTATCCAAATTACCCAAGAAGAAATGGAAATCGTTGATAAAATTTGCATAGCTCGGCCTAGTCCCAACAGAGCTATTGATCAAATTTATATGAAGCCTATTTGTATGTTGATGCAAATTAAATTAGTAGCTTCATATTTAGATAATAAAGATATTATCTTTATGGGAGATGGCGATCATATGAGCGTGATGAGTGGAGTATTCGCAAGGCCTGCTAGTATGACCGTTCTTGATATTGACCCTCGGATTCTAGAAAGTGTTAAGTGGGTGGGTCAAGAATTCGATTTGGAGATTGAGACACATCAATATGATGTCCTCGATTCATTGCCCGATTATTTGACCAATATCTTCAACTTCTTTTATGTCAATCCGCCTTATGGCTCAAAAAATGCAGGTGAAAGTGGCATCGTATTTATCAGTCGATGCATAGAAGCTTGCAAAGGTGAAAGTTCGGGATGCATTATCCTGCCTTATGATTACGAGCGAAATTGGACTAGAAGGACAATGCGCAATATCCAAAGATTTTTACTCAATACAGGATATGTTATTGCCGAAAAAATTAATGGTCTGCATATCTACTATCTAGATGACGCTACATTAGCTTCATCAACGATGATTGTTGACCGAATAGAAGCAATCAATCCATCGATTAGACATAAAAAAATCTGTTTAGATTTATATTGATGGAGGTGGTTATGAAAAGCAAAGAGGATCAAGACAAAGCAAGTCAGCAATTAATTGATTTATTAAAGCCTCTTCTAGTCCTAGTCCGGAAGGACATTGTCAAAAACTAGACGATGTCCTTTATTTTTTTCAAATTTGCTGATATTATTTTAATAAAGTAATAATTAAAGCCAATATTATGCGCCAAACAACCATACAACAACTCCACGATTTAATAGTCAAATTTAGAGATGATCGGGATTGGAAAAGATTTCATCATCCAAAGGATTTAGCAATGTCTATTGCCATTGAAGCAGCCGAGTTAATGGAGCTATTCCAATGGCAAAACCAGGGTACTCTTGGGAATGCTAGGGAAATAGAACAGGACTTTAAGGCAATTAAAAAAGATAAAGAGAAATTACAAAGAATCAAAGAAGAATTGGCTGATGTACTTATCTATTGCTTATTTTTAGGAGCTGTGTTAGATATTGATTTAGGGGATATTGTTAAGATGAAGGTGCGGATGAATCAGAAAAAATATCCCAAAGAAGAGGTGCTGAAACGAGAAGGCAATAAATAGCACCTTGAAATTATAATAAAATAATTGGAGGAAGAAATGATGCATCGAGAAGCATTGAAAGTTCTAGAACCAAGATTTAGTTGGGAAGAGATTGAAGAAGCGCGTCAAAACAACCGATTATTGACTGCAGGGTTGGAGTTAACAATGAAATGCAACCTTAATTGCATCTATTGTTATGCTGGTGCAGGCGAGAAACTTGAAGATGAACTTAATTTGCCTGAAATATTAGATGTTATTGATCAAGCTTATGATTTAGGAGCTCATAGGATTGGTATCATCGGCGGTGGTGAACCATTAGAACACGAGCATTTTTTCGAGGTTGTTGATTATATACACCAAAAGGGCATCTTAATATCGTTATTTACCAATGCCACAAAGATAACGCCTCAAATTGCTAAAAGACTCTTTAATCACAGGGTCTCGATTGTAATGAAGATGAACAGTATGATGCCTGAAGTTCAGGATAAGTTAGCTGGAGCAAAAGGCACGTATGAACGGATAAGACAAGGATTATCTTCTTTAGAAGTAGCAGGATACCCTGATGAAAAACACCGTCTTGTAATTGAATCGGTTATTTGTAAGCAAAACTTAGAAGAATTGCCGACCATTTGGCAATGGGCTCGCGAGCGAGGATTTATTCCTTTTTTTGAGCGACTTACCCTTCAGGGCAGAGCCAAAGAGCAAGATCTAGAAGTTTCTTCTGAACATCTCAAGCAGTTGTTTGAAAATCTGTTAGAGATTGACGAGGTGAGATTTGGTTATACATGGAGGGTCCAGCCGCCTTGGACAGCACGAATGTGCGACAGGCATTATTATAATTGTCTAATTACTGCTCAAGGCAATGTGCAACCCTGCACTGGCGTTAATATTGTTATCGGTAACATTAGGCACCAAAGTTTAGAAAAGATTCTCAAAACTTCGCCAGTCATCAGGGCGCTGCGTTATATTGACGAAAACATCAAAGGCGCTTGTAGGGAGTGTGATTTTCGACCTCGTTGTTATGGCTGCCGAGGTCAAGCTTACCAAGTTACTGGCGATTTCCTAACTGCTGATCCTTGTTGCTGGAGAAATCCCGCAAGAACAAAGAGGTTATAAGATTATGTGTGGATTAATTGGTGGCATGTTTTTGAGCGAGAATCAAATTAAGCAAGGATTACTGAAAATACAGCATCGAGGCAGGGATTCATCTAAGATTTATGCAGACGAAAAAATTGGCTTGGGTTTTAATAGGTTAGCTATTATTGATTTAGATAATCGCGCAGATCAACCAATGGCTAATGAAGATGAATCTATTTGGCTTGTTGCTAGCGGCGAGATATGGAATTATCAACATCTTAGAAGGCAATTGCAATCTAGCCATCGATTCAGAAGCCAAGGGGATTCCGAGATTATAATCCACGCTTACGAAGAATGGGGCGTAGATTTCTTGAAACGCGTTGATGGAATGTTTAGTCTCGCAGTGTACGATAAAAACCAAAATAAAATTATTTTAGCCAGAGATTGGGTAGGCAAAATCCCATTTTATTATTTGGTTAATCAAGACAAGTTGGCGTTTGCTAATGAAATTAAGGGCTTAATGCATTTAGATCACTATAGTTTTGATAAGATATCCGAAGTAATGCCCGGTCACTACTTAGCGTTTGATATCAATACGAGCCAACTATTTAGTCAGGCATATTATCAGATTCCTGAATTTGTGGTTGAAGCTGATATTAAGGAGATTGGTCGTAATATTAATAGACTACTAAAAGAGGGCGTGAAAAACAGATTAATTTCAGATGTTCCTCTCTGCACTTTATTATCAGGAGGCATTGATAGTCTGACACTGACTTACTGTCTTAAACAATATAAGCACGACATTGAAGCTTATGTTGTATCGCTTGGTCAAAGTAATGGCAATGATGATTTATTTTTTGCCAGAAAAGCGGCCAAATGGTTAGATGTCCCTTTGCACGAAGTGATTATCGAGCAAGACGAGATTTTTAAGGTTATTCCTGATATTGTCTATGCTTTAGAACAAAGTAAATTTTATCAAGTTCAGGCTGCAGTGGCCAATTATTTCTTAGCAAAAGCTATTAGTCAAGATGGCTTTAAGGTTGCATTATCAGGTGAAGGTTCGGATGAAATTTGGGGTGCTTATGATACTACCCGAGATTTTGCTGGCACACTTGGGTTTAGAGAAGTTAGGAAAGAATTGATTCAAAATATTCATAGGGGCAATCTAGCTAGGCTTAACAAAGTGATGCTTTATGCCGGAACAATAGAAATGCGTTCGCCTTTTCTGCATCGTCCATTGGTGGAATATTGTCTTAATATTCCCGAACATCTTATTGTTCATAAAAGCCATCGCAAATATCCCTTAATCAAAGCCTTTGAGAACGAGATTCCTTATGATATGCTGATAAGACCCAAGACTACTATCCAGGATGGCACAAAAATAAGTAAAATCCTGTCAAGCGAGACCAGGTTTTATCAAGAGATTCTCGAGCAGATTTTCAGGAGGCATTAAAAATGCTTAAACCTATTTATACAAAATTATTTCGTGCTTTTGGCCCACAAGATTGGTGGCATGCAGACTCAATATTTGAGATTTGCGTTGGCATAACCTTGGTGCAACAAACAACTTGGATTAACGCTGATAAGGCTATCGATAATCTTAAGCGAGCAGAAATACTTGATATAGATAAGATAGCTTCTGTTGATTTAGCCTCATTAGAACAGGTTATTAAACCAGCAGGGTTTTATAAGCAAAAAGCTAAGTATCTGCAAGCTTTTGCTCAATATGCTGTAGATAATTACAGGAGCGATTTAGGGATCTGGTTTGGAAAGCCCAAACAACAGCTTAGGCAAGAGTTGCTTAGAATCCAAGGCATTGGCCCAGAGACTGCAGATTCAATATTGCTTTACGCGGCTGATAAGCCCATTTTCGTTGTAGATGCTTATACTAAAAGAATATTTTATAGATTAGGTATTATCGACAATGAAAATATAAGTTATCAAGCGTTACAAAATTTTGTGCATCAGCACCTCAAAACAGATGTTCGTTTCTATAATGAATTCCATGCCCTATTAGTTAAGCTAGGCAAGGAATTCTGTCGGACGAAACCCGAATGCGAGAACTGTCCGTTAAAACAAAAATGTAAGTTTTATCAGGGGCGGATTAAATAACTAATCCGCTCTTTTTCTTTGACAAAACCAGCAAAAGGGTGTTAGAATAAGTAAAATTTATGAAATTATGTATCTAAAAAACAAAATTATCCCGACAATTTTAGCCCAAAACAAGCAGGAGTTTGAGCAGAAAATCAAAAAAATCATAGTTCAAGACATTGAGAAAATAAAAACATGTCAAATTCTCTCAAAAACTTAAATCCCCAGCAAAAGCGAGCAGTCCGATTCGGCCAAGGCCCGGTTTTGATTGTGGCTGGCGCCGGCACTGGCAAAACAACTGTTATTACCGAACGGATTGCTTATCTGATTAAAAGCAAAAAAATCAAGCCCGAAGAAATTTTAGCTCTGACTTTCACTGACAAAGCCGCTACTGAAATGGAAGAACGGGTTGACAATCTTCTGCCTTACGGCTATCGCGATTTATGGGTCTCAACCTTTCATTCTTTTTGCGAAAGAATTTTAAAAGAACACGGCTTGGACATTGGACTGCCGACTGATTTCAAAATATTAGACCAAACTAGCGCCTGGCTTTTAACAAAAAAAAACCTAGATAAATTCAATTTAGATTATTATAAGCCCCTGGGCAATCCGACAAAATTTATTCGCGCTTTAATCAATCATTTCGCACGGTGTAAAGACCAGGCAATTGCTCCTGAAGATTATCTAAAATATGGCCAAGATTTAAAGACTAATTTAACTGATTTGCCGGAGAAACAAGAGAGCGAGCGCATCAAAGAAATAGCTAATGCTTATTTTGTTTATCAAAAATTATTACTGGAAAACAGCGCTTTGGATTTCAACGATTTAATAAATTATTGTTTTCAGCTTTTTAAAAAACGTCCCTGGCTTTTGAAAAAATATAGGGAAAAATTCCAGTATATTTTGATTGATGAATTTCAGGATACTAATTGGGTTCAATATGAACTGATTAAATTATTAGCCGAACCAAAAAACAATTTGACTGTCTGCGCGGACGACGACCAGAGTATTTACAAATTTCGGGGCGCCAGCTTTAGCAATGTCCTGCAATTTAGAAAAGATTTTCCGCAAGCCAAAGAAATAGCTTTAATTAAAAATTATAGATCAAGGCAAAATATTTTGGATTTAGCTTATCAATTTATTCAGCTCAATAATCCCAATAGATTAGAGTATTTAGATAAAATCAATAAAAAACTGCAGGCCCAAATAAAAGGCAGAGCCGAGATTAAACATCTGCATTTTAAGAATTTAGACCAAGAAGTCAGGGGAGTGGTTAATAAGATTATTGAAATTATCAAAAAAAACAAAAAAACTAATTTGAGCGAAATAGCAATTTTAGTTCGGGCTAATGACAGCGCCAATGCTTTTTGCCGCGGCCTAGAACGAGCTAACCTGCCTTATCAATTTTTAGCCTCTCGGGGCTTATATCTCAAGCCGATTATTTTAGACATCATTGCTTATTTTAAATTATTGGACAATTATCATGAAAGCTCGGCTCTTTATCGGGTTTTAAATATGCCTTGTTTTAAGTTTTCTTATCCGGATATTGTCAAAATCACCCAATATGCCCATCGCAAAGCCAAATCAGTTTACGAGGCTTTGTCTGAACTGCGGCCTAACCATAATTTATTAAACTTGATTCAAAAACACGCTCATCTGGCTCAACAACGAAATGTTTCTGAAGTTTTTATCAGATTTTTAGAAGATTCGGATTGTTTAGAATACTTGAGCAAAAAGCATAAAAAAGAAGAACTTGATTACATCAGCCAGTTTTACGAAAAAATCAAAAGCTTTGAACAAACCAGCTTAAATGCCAAATTAAAAGATTTTATGGAAGAAATGAGTTTAGAACTGGAATCCGGCGAGCAAGGCAAACTGCAGTTTGACCCGGAGCAAGGGCCGGAAATGATTAAAGTAATGACAATTCACAGCGCCAAAGGACTGGAATTCAAGCATGTTTTTTTGGTTAATTTAGTTGACAAAAAATTTCCGACAATTGAGAGACAAGATCCGATTGAAATCCCGGCAGAACTGATTAAAGATATCATTCCTCAAGGCGACATTCATCTTGAAGAAGAAAGACGGCTTTTTTATGTTGGCATAACCCGGGCTAAAACAGGCTTGTTTTTCTTTTCAGCTGAAGACTACGGCGGAGCAAGAAATAAAAAATTATCCAGATTTTTAATAGAATTAGATTTTTCCGAAGATTTAATTTCTTTGCCGAAAAACAAAGAAATTAAAATAATTAAAAAACAGGCAGAAAAAATAATTTTACCCGCCCGCCTCGCTACGCGAAGCGTTGCGGGCGGGCCTGATTATTTCTCGTTTACCCAGCTTAAAGCTTTTGAAAACTGCCCTTTGCAGTATAAATTTGCTCATATTTTAAAAATTCCGATTCACGGCAAGCCGGTTTTTTCTTTTGGCAAAACAATGCATGATGTTTTATTTGAATTTGTCAGGATGGCAACGCAAAACGGCCAACGCGATCTATTTTGTAGGGGTTTGATTAATCAAACCCCTACAATTGACCAATTGCTGGAAATTTATAAGAAAAAATGGATTGACGATTGGTACGAGAATAAAAGCCAAAAAGAAAGTTATTGCCAATTAGGTAAAAAATGTCTTAAAAAATTTTATCAGGATTTTTACAAAGACAAGTCCGAGATTTTGGCTTTAGAGCAGAATTTTAAATTGAAAATTAGCAACGAAATGTTAATCGGCCGCATTGACAGAGTTGACAAAACAGAGATTATTGATTATAAAACCGGCAAAACAAAGGAAAAATTAGAGCTCGCAGATAAAGAGCAGTTATTGATTTATCAAATCGCGGCTGAAGAAGCTTTGGCTTTAAAGCCAAAGAAAATGACTTATTATTTTTTGGAAGATTCAAAAAAAGTCTCTTTTCTGGGCTCAAAACAAGACTTAAAAAAGCAAAAAGAAAAAATCAGCTCTCAAATTCAAGCCATTAAAAAAAGCGATTTTGCGCCAACACCGGGCTGGCAATGCCAATTTTGCGACTTTAAAGATATTTGCGAGTTTGCGGCCAAGTAAAACGCTCAACTTCTTTATTAAATCGCTATAATCTGCTATAGTTGAAAATTCAGCTATGAGCGTGGATGATTTACTCAAATAACACTATGAACAACAACGGCATACATCGTAAAAAGGATTCGGCGAGGATTGTCTGGGATTCAAAACCCCGCCGCGCGCCGAACCCAAAAGACATTGAATTTCAGACCGCCGAAGTGGTAATTCCAAATCCCGAAACCGCCGGGCAGTTGCCAATGTCTTTTCAAGACAAACTTTTCGGCGAGAAAGAGCTGGACAAGCAAAAAATGAACCGCCTTATCTGGGGCGACAATCTGCTGGCGATGCAGGCGCTTTTGAATCAGGGCTACGAGGGCAAGATCAATCTCATTTACATTGACCCGCCGTTTGATTCCAAGGCGGACTATTCGCACAAAATAAAATTGGGCGAAACCGAGTTTACCAAAGAGCCCTCGGTGATTGAGCGGCTCGCCTATAAAGACACTTGG
>Ga0210057_1001587_pt1 | contig 34196 bp, 36 predicted proteins | sample CryGeyCG2114_010_2_FD_183968 | JGI IMG/M metagenome (GOLD analysis project Ga0210057, IMG submission 183968) | Groundwater microbial communities from aquifer - Crystal Geyser CG10_big_fil_rev_8/21/14_0.10 (SPAdes) (version 2) | ecosystem: Environmental > Aquatic > Deep subsurface > Groundwater ... | reverse complement strand
CGAACACACAAAGCTTGGGAGAAAGCTATTCCTGACTTTATTCATTACTACAATACTGAGAGACCGCACATGGGGCTTAACATGAAAACACCACTGGAAGTGATTACAAGCTATTGACTAGAAAACATACCAAAAACACCCTTGTCATTTCGGTTTTAAAAGTGAACAGTTTTGGACATTTTTCGACTTTAAAAGTGAACAGTTGGCGCGAGGTGGTTTTTTGACTGTTTTAAAGCTATGATTTTGGATTAATTCATTAATTCAAAATCATTATGGGAAAACAACAATTGCACAAAAGGCTCTCAAACGAGCAGACAAAATTCATTTTAAACAAGTATTTATCCGGAGAGATTAGAGCTAAAAACGCTATTGAAAAATTAGGCATCGGCCGCACCAGATTTTATCAGCTCGCCACCGCCTACGAAATGGATCAGGCCAATTTCAGCATCGACTATATTCGGAAAAAATCTACCAGAAGAGTAAGCCCGGACATAGAAAAGAATATTTTAGCTGAATTGGAATTCGAAAAGGTTAATATTATTAGCAGAAAGGATGTGCCGACTAAACGGTATAATTACAGCTACATTAAAAATTTGATAAAAGAAAAATACGAGCAGAAAGTTTCTTTAGACACGATTATCGACCGAGCCAAGAAAAATAATTACTATCTCGGCAAGCCGCCGAAGGCAAGACACGACCGGGAAGTAATTTCTAATTTTGTTGGGGAATTGGTTCAGCACGACAGTTCGCATCATTTGTTCGCGCCGGACGCCGGAGTAAAGTGGTATTTAATCGCCAGTCTGGACGACTTTTCCCGAAAAATGTTATATGGCGATTTGTGGGAAGAGGAAACCAGTTTTAATCATATTTTATCGGCTCAAGATGTCTGCCTGAATTATGGAGCAGCCTTCTCGTATTATGTTGATTCGCATCGTGTCTTCCGCTATGTCAAAAATCGGGACGAACAAAGCCATTGGGTTAATTGCACCAAATTCACCGATGATGTCGATCCGCAGTGGAAACAGGTGATGAAAAATTTGAAAACGGAGGTTATCTACGCTCTATCACCGCAAGCGAAAGGAAAGATTGAAAGGTCGTATCAATGGCTGCAGGATCATTTGGTCAGAACCTGCGTGCGAGAAGGCATCAAAAAGATTGGCCAGGCACGCGAAGTTTTGAAACAAGAAATTTTCCGCTACAACCGCAAACTCGTTCATTCGACCACCAAAGAAATTCCGGACATCAGATTTGAAAGAGCGCTCAGAAACAAACAATCATTGTTTAGGGAGTTTAAAATAGAGCCGCCGTTTTTATCGGCTAAAGACATTTTCTGCCTGCGAGACGAAAGAATCGCCGATGGCTACCGCAGGATCCATTATCTTAACCGCGCATTTGAATTACCTAGTTCTCTGCCCGGACAAAAGATTGGTTTAAAAATATATCCTGATCCAAAGACCCGCATTACGGAAATCAGATTCTGGCATAATGACAATTTTCTTGGATCGCAAAAATTAAAAATTGACTAATATCAGTTGTCCACTTTTAAAACAAAACTGTTCACTTTTAAAATCTTCCTAACATACCAAAAACACCCTATTTTAGGGTGTTTTGATACTATTTTAGCTAATTTTAGCCTAAATTATGCTGCTTTGCGCGTAGACTGTTCTATCTCTTCTTCCTCGGGCTTTGTAAATTCACTATACTCCTCAAGCTCGTGAATCATATCCTCAAGAACTCGGGCAGCCTCCGGGCCAACTGGGTTGCCTGGCCTGGTGGACACAAGCATATGCTTAACCGCAGCCAAGCGTTCGCACAATTCAGGGTGATCTTTTTGAAGTATGCCGGCAGCTTCTGATGTTCCTAAAAACTCCGAGAGTATTTCTGCATTTTTATTATGCGCTGCTTCATTTGAATTTTGCCATTCAGTTACCCCGCCAACTTTGTCAAACAACTTCGCAAAAATATGCAACTGTATCAAATTCCGCTCTTTTACATCAAACGTCTCCAGATCTTCTTCTGCTTCCGTCTCACCATCGCCAGTCTCTTCCGGCAATTCTTCTTCCATGGGCGTATGCTCTTGGGTTGTTTCAAATTTTGTATCCATAAAGTTACTATATCATAAATCGCAAACTAGAAACATGGTTCTCGCCAAAGCGCTCCACAAGCGCTTTTAGAATATCCTGCTCATACATTTTAAGCTCGCTGGAAACAGAATTTGAAAGAACCGCAACCCAAAGGGTGTGGTCTTTTAAATATACAGCACGACACTTGGAGGCTGCTGCGCCCAAGATGTGCGCGGCGATTTTATCAAACTCCTCGCATACCATGGCATCGGAAATGGACTTACTAATGCCGGCTTTTTGTACTGATTTTGGAACAAGGCTCCCAATAGATTCCCACATGCTATTGCTTAATCGGCATCACCAAATAGAGATAACCGTCTGATTTATTTGGCGTAAACACGCCCGGACTTGTGGAGCCGGAAAGCTGAATCTGCACCTCCGAAGACCGGATAGCGGAAAGCCCGTCCAGCACATAGCGATAATCAAACACAATATCGCAGTCCGCTCCTTCGATTTTTGCTGGAAGCTCAATAGTATTTTCTCCGAGCGCCGAAGCAGACGCCGAAACCATAATGCGATCCGAAGAAAATTGGAAGCTCACGTGATTTAAGCCTTGCCTGCAAAAAAGAGATGCAGACTTAATCGCCCGAACAAGCGGCTCTTTGTCTATTGCTACTTTGGTGGTGCTATTTTTAGGAATAATTTCCTGATAATTAGGAAATGTTCCCGAAACAAGGCGGCTCAAAAACTCCACATCCCCAACACTAAAAAGCACTTGGTTCTCGCTGAAGCTGATAGAAAAATCACCTTCGGAATGCGCAAGGATTCTTGCGAGTTCGCTCGCAGCGCGCAGTGGCACAATAATACTCTGCTTGGAGGCCGCAGGAGCTGAAAGCTCTATTTTTCGTTCAGCCAAACGATATGAATCTGTCCCCACTAGGGTGATAGTTTTCTCTTCAAAAATAATGAGTACGCCTGCAAGTTCAGGCCGCGCATCGCTTGTAGACGCCGAAAACAAAACCTGGGAAAGGGCTTCGTTAAAATCACTAGAGGATGTAGTTATCACAGGGCCTGCAGTAATCGTAGGAATCACAGGAAACTCTTCAGCAGCTTGTCCATGTATCTTGGTGCGCGCCGGACCCGAACGAATTTCAAGATTTTCCCCAGAAAGCGCGAGTGTAACCGTATCATGGCCTAACAGCCCAACATAATCGCTAAACAACCGGCCATTTACTGTAAAGGTGCCCTCCTGCTCGATTTTACCGCGTACATGCGCGGTAACACCAATTTCAAGGTTAGTAGCAGAAAGCTTAAGCGTGCCTTCTCCTGCCTCCATAAGCACATTGGAAAGAATAGGTAATGTGCCCCCCTTGGTTGCAATAGGAGCAACAACAGAAAGCGCGTGTGCTAAATTTTCTTGCGTACAAGTAAGCTTCATAATCAGTATAGGTAACCCTAATAAATATGATGTCTCGTGTATGGTAATAATATCGCATCCATAACAAAAGTGGAACGCACATGCGTTCCACAGGCTATCCCCAAGACAAGTTTCTAATTACCTATATTTTTGATGCAAACCCGTAACAACACGCATAATCTTGCTGGCATGTTTTCGATGTGTAATACGTAAAAACAGCTCAGTCCAAGAAGCATACTGGAACGTGGCAAGAATACTACCAAGCGCGATAAGTAATAAAAACGCGAACATGCGACCTAAAAATAAAAACGCGGTCGCCCCAACAGAACCTACAGCAAGCGCGTTTGCAAGCGCTAAAAATGGCATTGAAGAAACAAGTACAAAAATAATCATAGCTCCACCAACAGCCACGTTAATGACGAACAATGTAAGCACCAGCTCAATAGAAACGAGCCAGTGATCAAAAAATAACGTAAATGCCCGAACAATCGCACTGCGCATGCTATGGCGCTCAAGCATCCGATAGGCGGCAGCATATTTTGTAATAAGCGACGCAATCATTAAAAGCGGGACACCGAGCACAAAACTTACTAATACTAATGCGCGAAATGGATCCATAAAATATAAGAGCAGCGCAAACAAAGGCATACCGACCACACCAAGTACAAAAAATGCCAACAGTCGTGTACTCAGTATAATTCCCAAAAGCTGCCAAAATGATTTTGTGCCAACAATAAAATGCGATACAAGGCTTCCGTTGTTTGGTGTTGCCACAGCACGAATAAGTCCGCCTTGTGCTGAAACCACGAGCCATGCGATAAGTAGCCCCATAAACATAACTACGCCCAAAAGAACGTACTTGTTGGCGGCATACACTAATAAAGCGGCAATAACGTTTGCTGCCGTGCTCCCGCCAGTGCCAAACATGGCCAATAGTGTTTCGCCAAAATTGACAGACCCATTTGAAAACCGATTAAACTGGGTTACAACAAAATCAAATTCTCCGCCATTGCCTAATAAGGCGGCGAAGAGGCCAAGTATCCATACGTGCGGATGAGTTCGAGTTGTATGCCACGCACGCTTGAGCGTTTTTCGGTAGAGAGAAGCTGGTTCCATATAAACGTTTTGTTTTTGCTTTATGTGGTACAGTATACCACATTTAAAAGGCGCCTACTACGTCTTATGCCATCAACCTATCAAATGCATCGCGCTCAATAGTTTCTTCTTTGAGAAGCGTATCAACCACGCGTTCTATGCGCTCCATATTTTCGGTAATAGTTTTTTGCGCGCGCTCATACGCCTCGTGGAGCAATCGAGAGATCTCTTCATCAATAAGTTGGGCAAATGTTTCGCCGTAATCGCGCTGCTCTCCAAATTCTTTGCCTAAAAAGATAAGCTCTTCTTTGTCTCCAAATGTGCGCGTACCAAGTTTTTTACTCATGCCATATTCAGTAACCATGGCGCGAGCGAGTTGAGTCGCTTTTCTTAAATCGCTTGAGGCGCCTGTTGTTACATCGCCGAAAATCTTTTCTTCAATGGCGTGCCCAGCAAGTAATACCGAAAGATCCGCAATAAACTCGCTGCGGGAATGGAACCGCTTATCCTCAAGTGGAAGCTTAAGCGTGTAGCCGCCAGCTCTGCCGCGCGAAATTACAGAAACTTTGTGCACGGGATCTGCTTCTGGTAAAACGTGCGAAACAACGGCATGCCCTGCTTCGTGATATGCGGTAATCTTTTTTTCTTTTTCGGAAAGCACGTGCGACCTCCGTTCAGGTCCAAGCAAAACTTTCTCGATGCTCACCAGAACATCATCTTGAGAAAGCTCTGTTCTGTTTTTGCGAGCTGTAAGGATGGCTGCCTCGTTGAGAAGATTATAAAGATCAGCGCCAGAGAATCCAGGCGTACGCTGAGCAACCGCCCTCAGATCAGCATCTTTAACCAATGGCTTACCAATAGCATGCAATTTTAAAATGGCCTCGCGCTCTTTAATATCCGGCAAATCAATAGTAACCCTACGATCAAATCTTCCTGGCCGCAAAAGCGCTGGGTCTAAAACATCGGGCCGGTTAGTGGCTGCCATAACAATCACATTTGTACCTGTATCAAAACCGTCCATTTCAACCAAAATCTGATTCAACGTCTGCTCGCGCTCGTCGTGTGATCCGCCTAAACCAGAACCGCGCTTCCGTCCAACAGCATCCATTTCATCAATAAATACAATTGCAGGAGAGCTCTTTTTTGCTTTTTGGAATAAATCGCGCACACGGGAAGCGCCCACACCCACAAACATTTCCACAAATTCAGATCCAGACATATGGAAAAACGGGACACCAGCTTCTCCGGAGACAGCCTTGGCAAGCAATGTTTTTCCGGTTCCCGGAGGACCTACCAAAAGCACGCCGCGCGGAATGCGAGCGCCGAGTTTTGCAAACTTTTGTGGTTGGCGTAAAAACTCAACTACTTCTTCAAGTTCTTGCTTTGCCTCAGTTGATCCAGCAACATCCGCAAAGGTAGTTTTTTTGCCGTGCTTCGGTGTATCGCCGCGATGCTCGCGAGCAGTGCTCTGTCCGAACGTCATAGCGCGGTTGTTCGCGCCCTGCACTTGGCGCATCATAAACCAGATAAAAAATCCAATCAAAAGCAACGGAATCAAAAACGGAGCAAGCGTTGCAATCCACAATATAACTCCTCCCGGCTCTTTGCTTTCAATACTCACCTTTGCGATATCATCTACGCCAACTCCGTAAATCCCGAGTAAACTTGCCAATGATTCTCCGGATTCTTTATGTGATTTTTTTTCGGTTGCATCTGCATACGTCACAGAGAGCACGTCCCCCTCCACGACAACACTCTGCACGTCGCCTTTTTTAATGGACTCAACTACAGATCCAAACGATGCATCTTCTACTGAATTAAATGGAGAAGAAAACGCGCTCAAAAATCCGGCAATAATTAAAAATGCCGCAAAAAATACGATGAAGTTTTTGAGTATTGAACGCATATATTAAACAAGCCCCAATCCAAGACGATGCGCGGCTGGCTCCAGAGAAAGAACCTTAAATTTGCGCACCTCCCCTATTTTAAGTAGTTTATGCATGTCTGGTTCACCTGCGCGAGTAAGTTCGGAAACATGGGCCAAGCCGTGAATTTCCGCATCAAGCTCCACAAATGCGCCGTACGGATTGAGCTTAAGCACCTTGCCAGTAACTTCTTCCCCTACTTTGTACTTTTCTGCAGCCTGTTTCCATGGGTCAGCAACTAATTTTTTAACAGACAGAGAAACCTTTCCTCCCTCAATGGCAATAATTTTCGCGTGGATGGTATCTCCAACCTTTACTATGTCTGAAGGATTATCAATGCGCTGCCACGCAAGCTCGGAAATATGTACCAACCCTTCGAGCCCATCTCCAAATTCCACAAACACACCAAAATCAACAACGCCAGTAACATGCCCCGTAACATCAGCGCCAACTTCGTACATGGAAAGCTGTGCATGTTGTTCGCGTTCCCATGCGGCTTTCTCGGAAACAATTAATTTTTCCTCGCGCTCGCGCACGGTAATTACTTTTACGTGGAATATCTGATTCATGTACTCGCGCAAACGATCTAAAATTCTATTCTTGTCTCCGCCCTCAACACGTGGGTAATGCTCCACCGTAAGCTGGGAAACTGGTAAAAATCCTTCTACGTTTCCAACCTTTACCATAAGGCCGCCTTTGTTTGCATCAATAATTTTTGCATCAACAATTTCGCCACTTTTCTGAAACTCAGTAAGCATGTCCCAGGCTTTGCGGTGTCCTGCCTGTCGAAATGAAAGCTCAAGCATGCCTTGCTCATTTTCAAGCTCAAGCACCGTAGCTTCAACTTTGTCTCCAATTGAAAGTTTTGAATATTGCCCAGACTCATCATCAAGCTCTTTGCCGCGCACTAATCCAGTTAATGTCCCTCCAAGCGTCACCACAATGCCATTTTTAGAGATATCAAGCACTTCGCCAGAAACAAGCTCTGCTACTTTAGGAATAGCAAAACGATCCGATGCACGGAGCAGGAGGTCTGTTTCTTTTGAAGCGTGCGGATAGCTTATGAGAGCATTATGAGCCTTAGCGCTGGATGATTCTCTTTCTTTTTCCAATGCGTCAGAGCTTCCGGGTTCAGTAGGTACTTGAGTGTCAGACATACTATATATATTGTAGCCCCTTAAGCCTCGTATTTTCAAGCTTTTTGGCCTAAAATAAGGGGGTTACTGATTAACATTAATAATAAATGATACTAGTTTCTTGGTATATCAATAAAAAATAGAATTTCTACTGATTTTACCCTATGTTGCCAATAAAAACGTGGCTTTTTAAGAACCTTTTAAGAACAAAGCTTATTATATACAAAACATTGGTTTTTTGCAAGTATTTAAGCCTATGATATACTAATATATATGGCAACATACCAAAATATAGAAGAAACAGTCGAAAAACTGCATAGTTCAAATACTACCAAAAATCAAGTATCAGATGCTGTAGATAAGGTCAGAAAATCAAATCCTTTAAAAAAAGATCTTTCTGCGGCAAAGGAAAAAAAAGTTATTGAAGAAACCATATAAAACCTTAATAAATCAGGTGGTTCAAGTAAGGGGTGGAGTGGTGGAGTAAGCGGCCAGCGCCAAGCTGTTTCTAAGCACCTACAAAGCTTAGCAAGCGCGCCCGGCATGAAGCCCAAAGACAAAAAAGAGGATGTTTCCCATGCACGAGAAGATCTACTTGAATCTATACAAACAAAAAGTCCATCAATAAGCGCCTTCTCTCATGCAAACGCGTCAATCAGCTTAAACCAAGCACCAGCAGGAGTATTAGGAAAGATCATAAACAGCCCAAGCTCAAAACCAAGCAACTCTGGCCTTCCTATGGATGTGAGCGGAAAGTAACGATTGATACGTTTTACGGCTTTACTTTTGAGTTATTTTTATGTAGTATTATAGTGCCATTAGGCACTTTTTTTCTTCATTATGTTTATAGAACTACTCGGCGCCTCAGGCGTAAAAATCCAATCTGGAGACGCTATTATCCTGCTTGCACCTGCTTCTGAAAAAAGCGAAATTCGCTCAAGTAGGATGAAGGCAGATTTGGTAGTACTGGGAAACACAAAGGACGCAATCAACGTGGAACCACGCGCCGAAAAACTCTTTACGGTGCAAGCTCCTGGTGAGTTTGAAGTTGGCGGAATATTTATGTACTGTCTTTCCAACCCTCCTACGGGGCAGCCGCATTCGCTTTTAAGCCGAATTACCGTAGAGGGCGTTACTATAGCGCACCTAGGTGGACTCGCGCATCAATTAACCAACAACCAACTTGAGCTATTTGAAGGCGTTGATGTACTCATGATTCCAGTTGGGGGAAAGGATGTGTTAGACGCCAAGGCCGCAAAAGATATAGTGGAAAAAATTGAGCCTCGCGTGGTTATCCCTATGCATTTTGCACAAAAAGAACTTAAAACCGCGTACGACGACGCATCAAAATTCTTTAAAGAAATGGGCGCTTCCCCAACAGCGCAAGAACGCGTAAAAATACTTAAAAAAGATCTCCCTACAGATACCTTGGATATGTTGTATCTAAAACCATAATATGAAACAAAAATACTCAAAACATTCACTATGGATGCTCGCCACGATTATCGTAGGCATGGTGCTTATTGTTTCCGCATGGAGTATCTGGTTTTTTCCAAACCCAGAAAAAAATAAATCAGACGCACTCACCTTTGAAAGTTTTAAGCATGATATAGCAAAAGCGTTTTCTATTTTTACACCAGAGAAACCAGTTCAAAAAAAAGTTGACCTCGAAGACCTCCGTAGCCAAGTTTTTGGAGACTCCATAAAAAGATAGTTAACACCTGTTAAGGAGCGCCCGATGGCTCCGACGTTTGGTATGCCAAAGAAAGAAGAACAACAACCTAAAAAAATGCTCGGCCGAGTCGAGCTCCAGCCTATTGTTGATGAAATGCAACGGGCATATTTGGATTACGCGATGTCTGTTATTGTTTCACGCGCCTTGCCTGATGTACGAGACGGCTTAAAGCCTGTGCATCGCAGAATTTTGTACGCCATGTGGACGCTCGGCTTAAAGCCTTCCGCAAAATTCCGCAAGAGCGCCACCGTGGTTGGAGAAGTGCTTGGTAAATACCATCCGCACGGAGATATCGCAGTGTACGACGCATTGGTGCGCATGGCACAAGATTTTTCTATGCGCGCACCTTTGGTGCATGGACAAGGAAACTTTGGATCCATGGATGGCGATGGCGCAGCAGCCATGCGCTATACCGAAGCAAAACTCGCGCGCGTTGCCGAGGAACTTTTGACTGATCTTGAAAAAGAAACTGTTACTTTTAGAGACAACTACGACGGCACCCAACAAGAGCCGACCGTAATGCCCGCAAAACTTCCAAACCTGCTTCTAAACGGCACCTTAGGTATTGCCGTTGGTATGGCAACCAACATTCCCCCGCACAACCTCACTGAGTTATGCGACGGCATTATTGCGCTGCTTGATAATTCAGATACAGACGTAAACGAACTTGTTAAAATTGTAAAAGGTCCGGATTTTCCAACTGGCGGCATCATCTACAACAAAGACGACATTAAACAAGCCTATGCTACGGGCCGCGGCGGCATAGTAGTGCGCGCAGTAACAGACATTGTGGAAGCACGGGGCGGAGCCCATGACATTATTATCACCGAAATTCCATTCCAAGTGAACAAGGCAGACATGATTGCCAAAATTGCGGAGCTTGTTAAGGATAAAAAAATCGAAGGCATTCGCGATTTGCGCGATGAGTCAGACAAAGACGGCGTACGTGTAGTTGTTGAACTTAAAAAAGATGCATACCCGCAAAAGATTTTAAATCGCTTATTCAAGCTCACTGCACTACAAACTACATTCCACGTTAACATGCTTGCATTGGTGGATGGTATTCAACCACGAGTACTGACCTTAAAAAGTGTTCTTGAAGAATTTATCAAACACCGCAAAGAGGTTATCCGCCGCAGAACGGAATTTGATCTTGCTCGCACAAAAGCGCGCGCCCATATTCTAGAAGGATTAGTTAAGGCAATCGACATCATCGACAAAATTATCGCGTTGATTAAAAAATCCGCAGACCGCGACGAAGCAAAAGCGGGATTGATAAAAACATTTAAATTTACAGAGCTGCAAACAAATGCGATTCTTGATATGCGCCTCTCTCAGCTCGCAAACCTTGAACGCAAAAAACTAGAAGATGAACTGAAAGAAAAACGTGCATGGATTGTGGATCTTGAAAGCATTCTTAAGAGCGTAAAAAAAGTAATTACTATTATCAAAGGCGAGCTTACCGAACTGAAGGACTCGTATGGCGAAGATCGCAGAACCAAAATCATTTCAGGCGCGGTTGATACATTCTCGCAGGAAGATTTAATTCCAAACGAAGAAATGGTAATGATGATTACGCGCGACGGATATATTAAGCGCATGGCTCCTGATACCTTTAAAACACAAGGACGAGGCGGCAAGGGCGTGGTTGGGTTAACCACAAAAGAAGAAGATGAAGTTGCTATATTCTTTACCGGTAATACGCACTCCGACATCTTATTCTTTACAACTCGCGGCCGTGTATTCCAGCTTAAGGGATATGATGTTCCTGTTGCAAGCCGAACCGCAAAAGGATCTTCTTTAGTAAACTTCCTACAAATCGCTGGCGAAGAAAAAGTGAATGTGGTGCTTTCTTTGGATGACATAAAAAAATCTAAATTTGTGGTAATGGTCACACGCGAAGGCACTATTAAAAAAGTAGATATCAACGACTTTTCACATGTGCGCCGAAGCGGGCTGATTGCCATCAAGCTTAACGAAGGAGATTCATTGCGCTGGGTCAAGCCATCAAGCGGAGATAGTGAAATTGTGCTTGTATCCCACGCAGGACAAGCAATACGGTTCGAAGAAGCTGATGTGCGCCCCATGGGCCGTGCAGCAGCCGGCGTGCGAGGCATCAGACTTAAAAAGGATGACCGCGTGGTTGGTATGGATATCTTTGATCCAAAAACGCAAAAAGATACCACGCTTTTGGTTGTCATGGGACAAGGGTATGGCAAACAATCCCCTATTAAAGAGTATAAAGTCCAGTCCCGAGGCGGATCTGGTATTAAAACCGCAAACGTCACTCCAAAAACCGGCGAAGTAGTTGGCGCGCGACTCCTTGATCCCGCGACCATTAACGAAAAAACAGATGTGCTTGCTATCTCCGCAAAAGGCCAAACCATCCGCTTGCCACTTAAGTCCATCTCAAAGCTTGGGCGCGCTACGCAAGGCGTGCGCATTATGCGCTTTAAGCAGCCTGGCGACCATGTGGTAAACATAACACTGGTCTAATCAGTATTGACGTGATACTCTGTATCTGTTACTAATAGTACTCAAACACTATGTCAACAAAACGAACATACCAGCCAAAGAAAAAGAAACGGGCGCGGGTGCATGGCTTCCGAAAACGAAGCGCAAGCCCAGGAGGACGCAAAGTCTTAAAACGGCGCGCGGCAAAAGGCAGAAAAAGACTGACCCCTGCGTAAGCTATGCTTTACGCGGCAAACCGTCTTGCTAAGCGGTCTGATATTGAGGCCGTGCATAAACGCGGTAGGTCTTTTTTTGTTGGCAACTTAGGAATCCGTCTCGCTAAAAACAAGCTCAAGGTTTCACGCTTTGCCATCATCACCTCGCTTAAAGTTTCCAAAAGAGCAGTAGACCGAAACAAGCTCAAGCGCAGACTGCGTGAAATTATCCGCAAGGATATTCTACCCAAGGTCCAGCCAGGATTTGACGGCATACTCATAACTAAAAAGCCGCTACTTGAACTTCCCTTTGACGCATTACGCACCCTCACGATCAGCTTGTTTAAAAAAACACGCCTCACATGAAATACGGTCTGCTTGCCATCATCACATTGTACCAAAAAACATTTTCATCTGACCATGGAATACTGCGAGTGTTTTTTCCGCATGGCGCATGCAAGTACCAGCCGACCTGCTCGGCGTATACATACGAAGCAATTGAATCATTTGGTGTATTAAAAGGATGCCTACTCGGAGCCAAACGCATTCTCCGCTGCCATCCATGGTCAGATGGTGGTTTTGATCCAGTACGATAGCCTATAATTATTTAATTATGAATCCATTTACACTATTGTTTTACCAACCAATTTTAAACCTGTTGATATGGCTTCACAATATCATTCCGGGTGATGATTTTGGTTGGGCTATTATCGCATTGACGGTTTTGATAAAAGTAATTTTGTATCCACTCTCTGCGCGCTCATTGCATTCACAAAAAGCTTTGCAAGACATCCAATCAAAAGTTGATGAAGTACGAACAAAATACAAAGACAACAAAGAGCAGCAAGGGCGCGAGCTTATGCAGCTCTATAAAAAAGAAAAAGTCAGTCCGTTTTCTTCGTGCTTACCACTTTTAATTCAGCTGCCGTTTTTATTCGCCATCTTCCAAGTACTGAGGGATGAAATAGTTGCTGGAGGCATTGACCGGCTCTACCCTTTTGTCAGCCAGCCAGAAGTGGTTAACATGCTGTTCTTGGGAATCGTAGATTTAAAACAACCAAGCATTATCATCGCGATCATCGCAGGTCTCTTACAATTCTTTCAAACAAGAATGCTCACGCACCGGAAACAGCCAATGGTACCAGGATCTAAAGACGAGAGCATGACCAGTATGATGAACAAACAAATGATGTATCTAGCGCCTATTATTACTGTGCTGTTTGGAGTGACCTTGCCCGGGGGCCTTACCTTGTACTGGGCCATTAATACACTCGCCACGCTTGTTCAACAAATTTTGATATTTAAAAAACCCACACCAAAAGGTACTCCTCCAGCAGTTATTACTGTACAGACCTAATGTACTACTATGCTTCTCTCGGTTAACAATATTATTAATCTTCCCGTGGTAACCCAAAGCAATACGCGATTAGGTAAAGTTCGCGATATACATATTGATATTGAAAACCAAAACATCTATCAGTATTCCGTTATCACCAGAGATATTTCGCATATCTTTAACAAAGAAGAATTGTTAATTCATCGCGACCAAGTGCTTTCGATTACAAAAGAAAAAATGATTGTTGAAGACAGCGTCTGCTCTGTAGCAAACAACAGTAAGCAGTTGGCAAAAAACAAACCTCAGCTTTCAACTGAGGTGGTAGCGCATTCGCGCGAGTAGTTTTTTCTCTCTTAACTACTGCGCCTTAAAATTAATAATTGCTTCTAGCGCGCCAGAAACAACCACTGCCTCTATAGGCGATGTGAGTTGTTTTTCGGTATCCGCAAAAATAGAAACTGTTTTGTTTGCGCCCTTAATAATAATTTTTTTAATGGGGAAAAAACTTTCTGGCTGATATGTGCCACCTTCATTCTTGCCACGCAAGCGGCTCCACAACGAAACACTGGGCCGGTACGCGATGACGGCTTCGAGTATGCCGTCGTCAGGAATAAATTTTTTTGAAGCAATCGTTTCTTTTGTGTGATACATATCACCATTACAAATGCTGATATGATGATCTGGGTGCAGGGAACTTACTGTGTATGAATGAAAACGCAGCGCTGTTTTTTTAGGAAAAATTGCAGACGTTATAAAATAGTGGCGCTGGTTTAAGAGCCCCACATCGAACGTTCGAATGTGGTGGGCTGCAAGCGCGTTTACTGCGTCTGGTATGTTTTGAATATCAAAAAGGCGCGCTATTTTGTTTGGCGCGCCAACAGGAACCACACAAAAAGTAAAAGAAAAATCTTCTCTCTTTTTAAGACTCAGCGCGTGGTTTAAGAGCCGGCTTGCGGTGGCATCATTCCCTACTGCAACCAAGGTCTTAATACCACTTGCAATACAATCTTTAATACTGACGTTAATATCAAACAGTCGAGAGAGTTTTATTTTTCTTCCAGAAACTCCTTGTTGAGTTAACAACAAATCTAACTTATCAAGTGTCCGATGATGTTTTTCGTACACTAAATCGTCAATAAAATACGCATACATACTTTAAGTTTCTTTTTTTGGTTTTTGAACCGGGTCAGGCTCGTTTCCAACCCCTGCTTCAACTGCAGAAACAGAACAATTCCCATGTAGTACAGCTCCTGGTTCAATAGAGAGAATTTTAGTAATAATGTCGCCAGCTACGTTAGCAGATTCGCCAAGCTCAAGACTGCCTTTAATTGTTATATTTCCAGTAATCTCGCCTCGTACATTAGCATTTGCGGCCTCCACATTTGCTTTAATCTTAGCCCCTTCTTCTACTTTTAAATTACCTTTTGTTTTTAAACTGCCGTTTACAATCCCCTGCACTAAAACATCTCCATCGCTTTTAAAATCTCCTTCTACTTTAACGCTTACGCCAATAATAGTTTCGATCTGCCCTTCCTTCATCTCAAAACCGTTTTGTTTTTCTCCTTTTTCTTTCGCATTGAACATTGCCATAGTACATTAACTACTTAATAATGAAATAAATATAGTATTAATAACTGCCAACTTTTTGATTTTAAAACACACACAAAGGCGCGTAGGAACATTACTATGCAGGCCTCTTAATCTGTGTAGATTATAGTATACTAGAACATACGCATAGAGTAAATTTTCATTGTAAAAAACCTTTTTTTACGTTATACTTCGCCTATATTTCTTTAAAAATATTAAATTTCCCAACAAATTTTCGCTTGGGTTTAAGTGTAGTGAGAGCTACATGAAAATTTGAGAGGAAGAGCTGGGCTGAGGGTGAAGCCAGCCACGCCAATAAGGCGGGCGGGCGTAACTCAAAAACCCGACTCTAACGAAACGCGGGCCCATAGTATAGCGGTAACACACCTCCATGGCATGGAGGAATCGGGAGTTCGATTCTCCCTGGGTCCACCAACGCGCTTAAAATTCATGATGGGTTGAACAAAATTTACATGGGTTGAACAATTTTTCATGATGGGTTGAACAAAACTATAAATATTTTCATTTGTTCAAAAATAATACCCTAAAATCTCTCTATAATGTTTTGCTTGGGCCGACCCACCCTAGGCGGGGAGGTTAAGCGAAAAATTAAAAGGAGTAGGCGGATGAAGGTCGGAGTGGGCTGCGCAAACAGCACACGGAGACCGCAATCCGACTACGACGTGCCCCCGTAGTTCAATGGATAGAACAAGGGACTCCTAAGCCTTAGATGCAGGTTCGATTCCTGCCGAGGGCACCATATGTATTGTTCAACCATAAACGCCGTAAAATCTTGACTCTCCCGTGCAAATGTTTCCCTTGGGCTCGCGTATTCGTGAGTTAAGGAAAAAATTGAGAGGAAGAGGCGGACAAAGGGTGAAGCGGGCTGTATTCTCCAGCACGCGCAACCCGACATAAAATACTTAAAAAAATTTTAAATTGTCCGTTGGACCGAGGCGTAGCCGAGGTTAATGGACAATTTAAAAGGAGTAGGCGGATAAAGGTCGGAGTGGGCTGTATGCCAGCACATGGAGACCGCAATCCGACTACGACGCGGGCCTGTAGCTCAGCTGGTAGAGCGCCACATTCGCATTGTGGAGGCCAGGAGTTCGATTCTCCTCAGGTCCACCAAAAACACCTTAAATAGTAGGGTGTTTTTGTTTATTTTTAATTACTTCAATATGGCTTAATTATTTTTATACACAATAAACAAAAGTTATCCCCAGTGCCTGTGGATTTCCTGTGTAATGGCTAATGTTAGCCTAAAATATACCCTGTGTATAAAGTCACTACTATCTGTTTACTTTGTGTGCATAAAAACGTAATAAATATATTACCTAAAATATACACAAACTTTATACACAGAGGATGTGAGATTTTGCACAACATACCTAATTACTTATTCATAGGTATGTTTTTTAAATAAGTGCTAGCATAAGCCGTTTAAAGGGCTTATGCACTCCGTCCACACCATTATAATTATTAGTATTAGACTTTATACTTAAATAAAATTATAATTAGTATTATTGTTTATAAATAAATACATAAAATATGCCGGCAATAGAACTGACAGATCAAAACTTTAAACAAGAGGTGGAAGAATCAAAAGGTGTTGTACTTGTAGATTTTTGGGCGCCGTGGTGTGGTCCTTGTAAAATTCAAGGTCCTATTATAGATGAACTTGCGGACACCGGAAAAGACGTCAAAATAACAAAACTTAATGTTAATGAAAATCAAGTATCTAGTTCGCAGTACGGAGTTATGAGTATCCCTACTATCATAATATTTAAGGACGGAAAACCAGCAGAAACACTCGTTGGTCTTCATCAAAAAGAAGATATTAAGGAAAAATTAGATTCAGTAGTAAAATAGAGATAATGGCTAATACTAGCCAAAAAGCATGACTGAAATATATAAGCTTATTATTATAGGATCGGGAAATGCGGGATATACTGCTGCTATTTATGCATCACGCGCACAACTTGCACCTGTTTTGTTTTCTGGTGGTGAAATTGGTGGCCAACTTGCATTAACTACTGATGTTGAAAATTTTCCTGGATTTCCAGAAGGAATTCAAGGGCCAGAGCTCATGGCGCGTATGAGAACGCAAGCTGAGCGGTTTGGTACAAAAATTATAGATAAAATAGTTGATAAGGTTGATTTTAATACACAACCGTTTTCAGTGTGGTTGGGAAAAGATATATATCAATCGCAGGCAGTAATTATTGCAACAGGCGCAAGTGCTATATGGCTTGGGATTGAATCTGAACAACGTTTACGAGGCAAAGGTGTTTCATCGTGCGCTACATGCGATGGATTTTTCTTTAAAGGCAAAGATATTGTGCTTGTGGGTGGTGGAGATGTTGCAATGGAAGATGGTATTTTTCTTACTAAATTTGCAAACAGCATTAAGATTTTGGTTCGGCGCGAAGAGTTGCGCGCGAGTAAATTTATGCAGGATCGCGCAAAAAATAATCCCAAAATTGAGTTTATTTGGAATACAGAAGTGGTTGAAGTGCTCGGTGAAAACTCTGTAACCGGGGTTAAAATTAAAAATAATAAAACAAACGAAGAATCAGAAATTATATGCCAAGGGCTGTTTGTTGCAATTGGGCACAGGCCAAACACAGAGATTTTTAAAAATCAGATTGAGTTGGACACAAAAGGATATATAATACTTAAAGACCGCAGTATGACCAATATTTCTGGTGTATTTGCGGCTGGAGATGTGCATGATCATGAATATCGCCAAGCAGTTACCGCAGCAGGAGATGGGTGTGCTGCTGCAATGGATGCTGAGCGATGGCTCGAAAAAAAGGAAACATAGTGTAAACACTGCGGTTATTGTAATTAATAGCGTATATTCAAACGATTGTTTGGATTTTTTTAATCAAAAACATATGTCAGCATTTAGTAATGCAATGCAGCAGTTGGATAGCGCCGCAAAAAAACTCGGACTTGATGCGGTTGTTGTTAAAAAATTAAAAGAGCCAAATTATGTCCATGAATTTGAAATTCCAATGGCAATGGATGATGGGTCGCAAAAAACATTCAAAGGCTATCGTGTGCAATGTAGTAATGCGCGCGGGCCATACAAGGGCGGCATCAGGTTTCATAGCCAAGTTGATTTAGACGAGGTTTCCGCACTCGCATTTTGGATGGCAATTAAGACAGCAGTGGTAAATATCCCCATGGGAGGCGGCAAAGGAGGCGTTTCTATTAACCCAAAAGAACTTTCTCAAAGCGAACTTGAAAAACTTTCTCGTGGCTGGGTACAAAAAATGGCCCAACATATTGGGCCCAACATTGATGTGCCCGCGCCCGACGTAAATACCAATCCACAGATTATGGATTGGATGGTCGATGAATACGAGAAAATCACTGGTGATACTACGCGAGCAACATTCACCGGAAAATCGCTTGAGCATGGCGGCAGCGAAGGAAGAGGTACCGCGACAGGCCAAGGCGGGTTTTACGTGTTAGAAGAGCTTGTGAGAGCTCTGGGTATGCATACAGATGGAACCACTGTTGTTATTCAAGGGTTTGGAAATGCTGGGTATCATTTTGGTGTGCTTGCTCGCGTTGCTGGCTATCGTATTGTTGGAGTTTCGGATTCCAAAGGCGGCATCTATGATCCAAATGGGTTAGATCCAGAGGCAGTCATGAAAACAAAACAAGAAAAAGGTTCGGTTATAAATTATGAATCAGGAATTAAACTTACTAATAAAGAAATATTAGAGCAGGAATGCGATGTGTTGGTGCCGGCCGCACTCGAGAATCAAATAACCGCCGAGAACGCCACGAATATCAAAGCAAAAATTGTGTTAGAGCTCGCGAACGGGCCAACCACTCCGGAGGCGGATGTAATTCTTTGGTCAAAAAAAATCTATGTTGCTCCGGACGTGCTTACCAATGCGGGTGGAGTAACGGTGAGCTACTTTGAGTGGGATCAGAATTTAAAAAACGAACACTGGAGCGAATCCGAAGTGTTTGCAAAGCTCGAGCCCATAATGAAAGATGCATTTAAAGCAGTGTGGGATGCGCACAAGCAGCACACTGTGGATCTGCGCACAGCCGCGCTTATGGTTGCCGTACAGCGGATTGTTGATGCGATGAAATAACAGATGTATACTAAACACAGTATGCCACAACAAGACTCACAATTTCTTAATCCAGATCAGATTATCAAACAAATTAACTTGTCCGCGGGAGCGCAGGTTGCTGATCTTGGGTGTGGAACCGGCTATATGTCCTTTGCGGCAAGCCATGCAGTCGGAGCCAAAGGCCGCGTGTATGCGGTTGACGTGCAAAAGGCCGTGCTTGAGCAGGTTAAAAAAGAGGCGCAGGTTGAGGGTATTACGAATATCATCACCATGTGGTCAGATTTGGAAGTTATTGGAGCAACTAAAATTGCGACCATGTCTCTTGACGCAGTGCTCCTCGTGAATATATTATTCTTACTTAAGGACAAGAGTGCGGTATTCAGCGAAGCCAAGCGTGCCCTCAAAAAAGAGGGGACATTACTGGTTGTTGATTGGCTGCCAGGAAACACTGCTATTGGCCCGCCAGCTAGTTCACGGGTCAGTAAGGACACGGTTATGGGGCTTGCTTCTGGTGTGGGGTTTGTCCAAGAGAAAGAAATCAACGCAGGATCATATCATTTTGGGCTTGTTTTTAAACAACAATAATTACAACTATGGGAACTTTAGTGCATTTATTTTCTCCATCATATCTTTTTAATCAGAATCCGGGACCATTTACTTCAAATATTGCCTTTATTTTTTTAGGAACAAGCATTGTTTTGATTCTAATTGCTCTGATTATTGGTTTTGTTGTAAAAAAAGGTGATATATTCGCCAAAAAAGCATCTGCAAAGTATTCTTCATTGGCATGGACCATGGGTTTGATTGGTATTATTTTATACACAATTCGGCAGATTAACACTTTTTATTTAAGTGCACCGATACTTATTTTGATTTGGGGAGTTATAGTAATATTTTGGCTAATATTAGTATTAAACTATCGAATCAGGGTTGTGCCTAAACGAAGAGAAACAGTTAGTCGCGAATCAAGTAAGCGCAGTTATCTTGGGTAATGGGTTCAGATGCCCAAAATATAGGAGCATGGGGGGAAAAGATAGCGGCATGGTATTTATCTAGCCGTGGTTTTTTGATATTAAAAAAGCATTTTACCAGCAGGTTTGGAGAAATTGATATTATTGCAAAAGAGGGCGCACAAATTGTTTTTGTTGAGGTAAAAACCAGGCTTAAAAATTTACGCGGTCTTCCAGAGCAGTCAATTGATTTTGAAAAACAACGGAAACTTCAAAAAACAATTTTTGCTTACATTAGCAAAAATGGTATTGAAAATTTTAGAATTGATGTGGTAACAATTAGCCCAGGATCTTTGCCGGGCAAACTTCGGATTAGGCACCATCGGGCGCAATTTGATCCAATTAATTTTTAATTTTTTTAGGTTATCCATAGGCTATACACACTTTTACCCACAGTAGCCGTATTATTGGTAAATAGGGGTGTTTTGTTTTTTGTTTTTTTAGGTTACAATACAAACAGTTCATTTAATCGTCATAGTACGTGCTTGCGGGAGGCAAGCAGCTTAAACCTTATTCCTTCTCTATCAATAAACAAGATAGAAGAGGCATGAGCATTTAGCTGCTTGCCTTTTCTGCATTAAGATCAAAAATCCTAAGGAGGAAAGGACATACTTACTATGACCAGCGCACCACACACGCATTCACGTCGCTCTTTTCTTAAAAATGCAAATTATGTTCTAACTACAGCAGTACTCGGAATTATGATGAGTGCGGTTTTTGTGTTGCTTGGCGCTGGAAGTGTTTTTGCTGCAGAAGCGCCAATAGTAGTGCGCCCGTTTCAGGGGCAAGAGTTTGATTCTCCTGTGCCTGTTATTTCCGGGGAAGCAATTGGTGCAAGCGAAGTCTTGGTGTTTGTTGATAGCGTACTTAATGGCGTCGCGAAGGTCTCGGGTAATACATTTTCATATACTCCATTTTTACCGCTCGGATCTGGCGGGCATGCTATTCAGCTCCAGGCAAGAGACAGCCAAACCAAAGAGCTTTCATCTGAAAGTTTGGTAACGCTTATTACCATTATCCCTAATCCATCTCCAACACTTCTGGTTCCGTACACAGGTGACACATTAGGACAAGATCGAGTCTGGGCAGGAGGTGTTGCGCAGAATAACTCTTTAGTCAGAGTGGTAGTTGATGGAAAAGAGCAGGCTAGGGTTATGGTTAAAAACCATGCTTCAGGCACAGGAAGCTTTAGTGCAGAGCTTAAAAATCTTTTAATTGGGGAGCACACTATTACAGCTATTGCTCGTGATTCTCGCGGAAAAGAGAGTTTTATCTCCAATATGGTAACTATTTCCATACTTCCACCAACTCCGGCGCCGATTCTTTTTCGGCCTATTGTAAACGCGGATTCTGGTATTGATCGGCCGTTTATTGCGGGTATAGCAAAAAATGGATTTGTTGTTTCAATTATTGTTGATGGAAAAATTATTCATAGCATTCCTTTGGGGGAGGATCCTTCTGGTGTAATTAATTTTGCGTGGCAGCCACAAACATCTTTTGGTTTAGGTAGGCACACTATTGAGGCATATGCGTCTGATCGCGGCAAGCTTTCTAATAACTCAGCGCCAATTTACTGGCAGGTTGGAGATGTGGCTCTGGTAAATCGTGATCCAGAAGAATCGAGCCCCATAGAAGATACTAGGGCAGAAACAGAACAAATGCCCCCGATTTCAGTTACTGTTCCTGATGAGCAAAAGCCACTGACCGTAAAAGATGATCTTGTGGTGTCCGAAGAGCCTATTGTGCCAGATGTTGTACAAGGAAAAGACCAAGACACAGAAATACTAAATCCTGAAGGGCGTGTAGTCGCAGATGATGATGCTGTGCTTGGAGCGACAACAGATCCAGATATGATTGCGCAAAACACAGGCAATGAATTTGATGATAGCGATGTTATGGAAATCACTCCCGGTGCTGTGGTTCGTCAGATTAATGAAGTTCCGCAGAAGTTTACCTTTAACACCTCATTGGTTATTGGGATAGTAATCCTCGTTTTTCTGTTGCTTTCTATTTTAGTGTGGTATATCCAAGAAAAACGCGCTCAGCTTGGCGAACGAGTGGTAAATATTTTTCGAGAGGATGATGAAACTGGACACAGTGATGCAAAATCCTCCAAGGTTAATCATCTGCCCGGCGACATACCTACTGGAGCTATCCAGTCCTCATCAGATAAACATTCTTTAAAAGAGGAAAAAAAGAAGAAAAACGATTCAGTACCCCCGCCGCCAGAGCCCCCACGCAACAACCCTCCGTCTGGGTTTGGCGGGCCAGAGGATTTGCCACCGCCACCGCCACCTATGTTTTAGTTGATTCAATAAAGACCGCCTATGCCACAATGCTGTATAGGCGGTCTTTATTGAAAGCAAGGGATTTTTGACTTGCCATTTTTGTAACATTGCTATACTATATATCTAGGCTAGTTATACGAATTGTAAACTAGCTCTTTTTTGTAAAAATAATCTATTATGTCTAAAGAAGTACTACAAGCAATCAAAGCGATTTGCGACGAAAAGCACATTTCTGTGGAAAGCGTGCTTGCTACTATTGAACAAGCGTTGGCAGCTGCATATCGGAAAGATTTTGGGAACCGTATGCAGAATCTTAAAGTTGATTTTAATCCAGAAACCATGGGAATGAAGGTGTATGACACCAAAACCGTGGTAGAGGATCAAGAGTTGGAGTTGGACGAAGAGGGAAATGTGATCAACGAGGATCTTGTTGAGCCAAAGATTAGCAAAGAAGACAAGCCTAAAAAAGAAGCTAGCGATGAGGCCAAAAGCGAGAAATTAACGGAGAAGAAAGAAGATAAGGAAACGCAGGGTACTTTACCAGTAGTTCAAGATGAAGAATCAAAAGACGAGGAAGAGGAAGAGCGATTCAACCCAAAAACCCAGATTATGATTACTCCTGCCCGCGAAATAAAGCCTGATGTTGAACTTGGAGAAGAATTAGTGCAGGAGCTCCTGGTTCCCGGAGAGTTTGGCCGCATGGCTGCGCAGACTGCAAAACAGGTAATTATCCAGCGCTTGCGTGAGGCTGAGCGCGAAGTTGTCTTTAATGAATACAAAGACAAAGAAGGCGAACTTATTAATGGAACTATTCAGCGCATGGAAGCGGGAAATATTATTGTTGATATCGGCCAAGCAACCGCAATTATGCCTCCTTCTGAACAGGTTCGCACTGAGCACTATAGTCCAGGATCCCAGCTTCGATTTTTTATCAAATCAGTTGCCACGTCAAGCCGCGGGCCTGAAGTTGTTGTTTCTCGCGCAAGTCGTGAGTTAGTGTATAAGTTGTTCGAAATAGAAGTGCCAGAAATTAGCGATGGCGCAGTGGAAATTAAATCAATTGCTCGTGAACCAGGATCTCGTTCTAAAATTGCGGTTACCGCAAAAGACGACAATGTAGATCCGGTTGGATCGTGCGTAGGCCAGCGCGGTACACGCGTGCAATTTATTATTAATGAACTTGGCGGCGAAAAAATTGATATTATTGAATGGAACAAAGATGACATTGCATTTATCAAGAATGGACTTTCTCCCGCAAAAGTTATTGACGTGGTGTTGCACGCAGAAAGCAGAACCGCAGAAGCCATGGTTGCTGATGACCAATTTTCTTTGGCAATCGGCAAGCACGGGCAAAACGTGCGTTTGGCCTCGAGTTTGACCGGATGGAAAATTGATATTAAGCCGGCAACTCCGGCTCCAGATGCAGAGGGTGTTGTCGTGGATGATTCCGCAGAAGACGATATAAAAGAATCTAAAGAATCTGTTGAGGCTTCTGTCTCGGTAGATGCAGAAAAAAAAGACAAAGCCCCAGATACAAAAAAAGAAAAGGATACTTCTAAAAAAGATTCCGCTAAAGCAGCGGATAAGCCAGTATCAGAATAAATAATTAAGAGTTATAAACGTATGTCTATGTATCTTGTTTTTTCTCTGGGGGCGTCAGTGTTCGCGATTATTGTCGGTGTAGTGCTTGCGGCATGGGTTGTTGGTCGCAAAGCAGGCGATGATAAAATGCAAGAAATCGCCGGAGCAATTCAAAAAGGTTCAAAGGCGTATCTCAACCGCCAATACCGTACTATCGCGATAGTGGCATTTTTTGTATTTTTTGCGCTTGGTTTTGGGCTCTCGTGGCTTGTTGCATGGGGATTTTTGACCGGAGCAGTGCTTTCTTCGATTGCTGGCTACATAGGTATGAATGTTGCGGTTCGCGCGAACGTGCGTGTTGCGCATGCCGCAAGCCGAGGCCTTTCTCGTGCCATGACTGTTGCGGTTCGAGGCGGCGCAGTAACTGGATTTTTAGTGGTTGGTTTGGGATTGCTTGGCGTTACCGGATTTTATGCGTTAACACATGATGTGTATGCGCTTATTGGTTTGAGTTTTGGAGGAAGTTTGATTTCGATTTTTGCTCGCCTTGGTGGCGGCATTTATACAAAAGCAGCTGATGTTGGCGCTGATCTTGTGGGTAAGGTTGAAAAAAATATTCCAGAAGATGATCCACGTAACCCAGCTGTGATTGCGGACAATGTTGGGGATAATGTTGGGGATACAGCTGGCATGGCCGCTGACCTTTTTGAGACATATGCGGTAACTACCGTAGCAAGTATGCTTTTGGGCGCGCTTGTGTTTCCGGATTTTGAGAATGCGCTTTTGTACCCACTGGTATTGGGTGGTATTTCAATTCTAGCCTCTGTTGTTGGCCTTATGTTTGTGCGCTTGGGGCGGAGTGAAAATATTATGGCTGCACTCTATAAGGGCTTGCTCGTTTCGGGCATCCTTGCTGCTGTTGGTTTTTACTTTGCAACCATGCGAATCATGGATGCAAACGGCAACTACCTGCCGTTGAATTTGTTTTATGCTTCTCTGGTTGGGCTTGGAGTAACCGCGCTCTTGGTTGTGATTACTGAATACTACACTTCTGATAAATATCAGCCCGTTAAAAATATCGCTGAGGCATCTACAAAAGGCCACGGCCCAAATATTATTGCGGGACTTGCGCTTTCTATGCGCGCAACCGCGCTTCCGGTAATTGTTATTTGTCTTGCTATTTGGGGATCGTATGCCTTTGCTGAACTGTATGGGATTGCGGTTGCCGCGGTTTCCATGCTTTCTTTGGCTGGCATGATTGTTGCTATTGATGCGTTCGGACCTATTACCGATAATGCCGGCGGAATCGCGGAGATGGCACACCTTTCCAAAGAAGTGCGCGAAGTTACAGACAAGCTAGATTCTGTTGGCAACACTACTAAAGCAGTCACTAAGGGATATGCAATTGGAAGCGCCGGGCTTGCCGCGCTCGTACTCTTTGCATCATACTCTCAGGAATTTATTTTGCACGGCCGAGAGCTCTTGTTTAGGCTTTCTGACCCAATGGTTATTATTGGGCTGTTTATTGGTGGCATGTTGCCATACTATTTTGCCGCGCTCGTGATGGAGGCAGTGAGTAAAACAGCAGGCAAAGTAGTAGAGGAAGTGCGTAGGCAGTTTAGAGAGATTAAGGGCATTATGGAAGGCCATGCTAAGCCAGATTACGGCGCATGCGTTGATATTGTGACCAAAGACGCGTTGCGCCAAATGTTTGTTCCGGCACTTATTCCAGTACTTGCTCCGATTCTTGTTGCGTGGCTTTTGGGTCCAGTGGCGCTTGGAGGCGTGCTTGTCGGATCTATTGTTACGGGTTTATTTATAGCTATTTCCATGACTACGGGTGGCGGCGCATGGGACAATGCAAAGAAGTTGATTGAGTCTGGCGCGCACGGCGGGAAAGGAAGCGAAGCGCATGCGGCAAGCGTAACCGGAGATACGGTTGGCGATCCATACAAAGACACCGCAGGCCCAGCTATTAATCCTATGATTAAAGTGATGAACATTGTCGCGCTTTTGATTGTTAGTTTTTTGGTTTAAGTAGTATATATGCCGCGTACGTTGTACTCTCTACTGCGGCCTTTATTTTCGATTACACGCACGCTATTTCTTAGGAGTGTAGAAGGGATTGAAAATATTCCAAAACAGGGGCCGTTTATTCTAGCTGGAAACCATGTAAGTATTCCGGATCAGTGGCTTATGGCCATGCTTTCGTACACACACAATGGCGTGCCCGTATGGTTTGTGGCTCGGGATGATTACTGGTGGGGTCCTTGGTGGACCAAGCCTCTCCGTAATAAGCTTGCTACTCTTCTTATTGATTGGCGCACTCCTTCAAATATTTTGCGCGAAGCAGAAGAAGTACTTCGGCAGAACCAGGCAATTGCTATCTATCCAGAAGGAACTCGTAATTCGGATTCTCGTGCGCTTGCGTTAGGAAAAACAGGCATTGCGCGACTTGCGCTTACAACGGGAGTTCCTATTATTCCAGTTGGATACGAAGGTCCCATGATTACAAATGTTTGGGAGGTGTTTCATGAGTTTGTGTTTAAGCGCAATACTGCCACACTTCGGTTTGGAAAGCCACTTACAATCGAGGCGCGCCAAGAACCCGTTACTCGTGAAGATTTATATAAAATTACAGACCGCATTATGATTGAGATAGGGAACGTGTCCGGAAAACGGGCACGCTTGCACGATTTTGCGACGTAAGGTAGAGTATGTTTTATGAATATTGTTGAGCACAAACCATCGTCCGCTGTTTTAGAGCTTACGATAGAACTCGATCGCGCTGATATTGAGCGGGATTTGCAGCATGCAGCAAAACATCTTTCTGAACATAGTAATGTTCCAGGATTCCGCAAGGGCACTGCTCCATACGACGTAGTAAGTCGCAGTGTTGGTGGCGAGGCTAAGATTTACGAGGAGGCGATCCAATCTATTGTGGGTCGCACACTTGAATCCGAAATCCGCGAGCGCAACGTTGGTGTTGCGGGTCAGCCAGAAATAAGCATCCAAAAGATGGTTCCGCCTTTTGGTATTACCTATAAGGCGGTTATTTCGATTCTTCCTTCGGCAACACTTGGAGATGTTTCCAGTATTAAGGTAGAAAAAAAAGAGGCTAGTGCTACCGACAAAGATGTTGAAAAAGTCATCACTAATCTTCGCGAGATGCATGCGAAAGAATCTCTAGTTGAGCGTCCAGCCGGACGTGGTGACGTAGCGGTTCTTGATTTAGTGGTTGCGCACGACAAGGTAGTGGTTGAGAATGGAACTTCAAAAGATTTTAAATTAACATTAGGCGAGGGCGGATTTATTCCGGGTTTTGAAGAGCAGATTATTGGATTGAAAGCTGGTGATAAAAAAGAATTTGAACTCAAGTTCCCGGATGAGTATTATGAGAAATTTTTAGCAGGTAAGCCCGCGCAGTTTACTGTTTCTGTTACACAAGTGTTTGAACGAATACTTCCTGAGCTTAATGACGCGTTTGCAAAAGACCTTGGCCATGCGCACACCATGGAAGATTTGCGCAAGCAGATTCGCGAGAGTCTGCAGCATGAGCGCGAGCGGGAAGAGCGTGAGCGTTTTGAAATGGCTGCCATGGATGAGTTGGTGAAGCATTCTACCATCGGAGAATTTTCAGACCAGCTTATTGTAGCGGAAGCACAGAAGATGGTTGCAGAATTAGAGCGTAATGTAAAAGAGCAGGGCATGCGGTTTGAGGACTACCTTTCGAGCATCAAGAAGTCCAAAGAAGATTTAGCGCTCGAATGTAAACCCAAAGCAGAGCACAGGCTCAAGGTGAGCCTTGTTGGCCGCGAGTTTGGAAAGCAGGAGAATATTTCGGCAAGCGAAGAGGAGGTGGCTAAAGAGCTTGGTGTTGCTAAAAAAACGTACCAACACCAGCCCGAACTTTTGGCTCGGCTTGAGAGCCCTGAGTACCGCGACTATGTCCGCAACATGCTCACGAGCCGGAAGATTTTCAAAACATTGGCAGAAAAAGTTTCTCAATAGATTTTAGTTTGTTTGGTATTGTTGCTATTGCTTAGGTCGTCGCACCAGAAACAGGTGCGGCCTCTTTCTTTTTGTAGTAGTATATTAGTATGTCTCAAACTATTGCCGTTAAAGTTACTCCGCGTTCAAAAGAGAATAGGATTGTCGGGTTCAAAGACGGGGTGCTGCGTGTGCGCATTACCGCACCACCGGTTGACGGCAAGGCAAACAAAGCTTTGGTTGTGTTTTTGGCGGACGCGTGGGGCGTGCCAAAATCATCAATCAAAATTATTCAAGGCGAAACATCACGGGAAAAGGTTTTAGAAGTTCCCGATAATACACCTTTACAAAAAGGTATGATTTGATATACTTCTTTTGTATTTTTACTACAAATTTTCTGTTGGGCCGAGGTACTCCGAGGTTAACAGAAAATTTGAAAGGAGTAGGCGGATGAAAGCCGCAGCGACCGAGCTTGCTCGGGCGCGGAGGCTGGAATCCGGCTACGACGAGACGAGCGGATATCGTATAAGGGCTATTATTCCTCCTTGCCAAGGAGGGGATACGGGTTCGAGTCCCGTTATCCGCTCCATTAAAATAACCCACCTTTCGGTGGGTTATTTTAATTTCAAATTCAAGATTTTCTACATCCAGCCGAATCCATTGGAAGCAAGGTAGACGCCAATCACAAGCGAGACAATGCCTGCAAACATATACCATCCTTTGCCATCAAACCATGCTGTTAATGAAGTCATAGTTTTTCCTGGCAGCACCAAGTAGGCAGGGCCCTTAAGCAGTACCGCCCAAGAAATCACCGTCACCACTACGACGTAGCCTGCACCCTCCCACACATTATGCGAGAGTACGGCCAGTAGGCCCAGAATAGTGAGCATGAATCCAGTGAAGTAGGTGAGGTATGCATGCTCCATAAAATCGCGCATGACTTTTCTAAATTCTTTAGCGCGCACTAAAATTGCGACTCCAGATGCGAGGTACATAATCCCAAATACTTTTGCGAGAAACAGTGATGTGTCCATAGTTTGTTTTTATTAATAATCTATTATTTTTAAAATACTCCATCCCACAGTACCTGCAAATGAAATATGCACAGTGTGGTATACTGGAGATACTCTTGACTTGATGGCAGTTTTTTAATAAGATTTGTAGAATACAATTTATTGCTTGGGCTGAGTACTCGAAGTTAAGCAATAAATTGAGAGGAGTAGGCGGATGAAAGCTGGAGTGGGCGAGCTTGCTCGCACACGGAAGCTTTCATCCGCCTACAACGAGCCGGAGTGGCGGAATGGTATACGCACAGGACTTAAAATCCTGGGCCGCAAGGCATGTGGGTTCGAGTCCCGCCTCCGGTACCACGCATAAAAAAGACAGCCTCGCACATTACTGCATGCGAGGCTGTTTGTTGCGGCCGGATTTCGGCCTTACCACTCGGACGAGCTGAATTCCGTATGCGGACCAGTGCGATAGAAGTGGATGACGCTGTTATCATCTTGCTTCCAGAAAAATCGGAACTTGTCGTTTGACCGGGATTCGAAGCTCCCCTCTGGGGCTCCAGATATTGATCTGCCCTCCCACCGTTTTGTTTTCAGTGATGAGTATTGTTCACCATGATTAGCAAACCGTTTGAGCGCGTCAACTACGTCTTGGTGTTCCCGATCTTGGAGTCCTACAAGATCGTCCAGGAATCGGTCTTCGTACTCTATGTGCCGGCCGTCCTGCATGGCGCTCGGGAGTTGGGCGAGCATATTTTCGCGTTTTTGTGTTTTTACGTTCGTTGCTTCCAGGCGCTGGGCGAGTTCAAAAAGTTTGCGTCCTTCTGTACCCTGGCTTGCTGTGTTCTGCAAGAGTTTGGAGAGCTTGCGTTTCTCTACTGTAGCAAGTTGTTCCTCCAAGGCACGTTGTTGGCGCCGTAGGAACGTTACCTCCTCTTGGGATTGCGCCAGCGCATCTGCTGATTGGGTAAGTTGCGCTTTGAGCGTTTTGATTTCCCGTGCCAGCACTTTTGTCCTGCGCATATGTCCCTCGCGGTCGTTGTTTACCTGCTCCATGAGCAGGAGAAGGGTTCCAAGATTTGCTACCATGTTGTCTGTAGTCTGGCCGAAGAGCTTGTTGATGTCGGGCAGCTCCTCGGATTCTGTTGTATTGGGTATGGGATCTTCTTCATCTTTTGGTGGCGCAGTATCTTCGTCGTGTTTTCGCTTGAGCTCGAGGATGTGCTCCCAAGTTTCTATCCCGTCTTGCAAGAGACATCGGATACCTGAGTCGCACTGATGCTTTTGTGTGGTTGCGGTATCGCGCGCTTGCTCTTTTTGTTCGTTGTTCGCATGCAAGAATTCATACGCTGCACGCAGTATCGCTCCATCTAGTTTGAGCGAGTTGTTGTTCGTATTTTCTACGCCTTCTTGCATGAGGCGCGCATGAATAGACCCTAGGCGTTGGTACAAGAAAAATTCATCACTTGCGCCTTCTGCTACAATAGTTCTCCTTCTTCGGAGGTCTGGATTTGTTTTGTGGTAGTATGTTTCTGAAAGTTCCAAAAAATTGAACGGCATTGCACAATCTCCTTGTGGTATGAGTGTTGTGTATTGGTAATGTGCGACTGATTTTCAGTACTCATTGGTATACCAAATTGAGGCCCGCGCGTCAATCAGTTTGCATTTTTTGGTTATTTTAGATAAGGTTTGATGAGGATTTTGGAAACAAAATATGCAGTTCATTGTCAACTTAATTAAGGAAAGAGGTGGAGTAATGAAGCTTCGTGGTATTGATTTCGGGCACGTGTTCTGCGCCGCAGGATCGCGCAATTTTTTCGGCGAGGGGTACTGGCATTCCTGGTTTGCGAACTGGGAGGGCTCAACTCTGGTCACCAAGACCACGACACTGAATCCCCGCGAGGGCAACATGCCGCTCAAGCAAGGCACCACTCAACCTAGGCACCTAAAGCCGGACTGCATACGTGTTAAGCCAGTAAGTGGAGTCGCCCTCAATGCCGTTGGTCTCTCTGGCCCTGGAGCGGATGCGCTCTTGCAAAAGAGGATGTGGCAGTCGTTCACTGACCCGTTTTTCATCTCATTCATGCCAGTTGCGAATACTAAGGAAGGACGGTTGCGTGAGACCAGGAAGTTCGTGGAACTCATTCAGGTGTATCGGCGCGATTTCCGGACTGCATTTGGCATCGAGTTCAATGCGACTTGTCCAAATCTCAAAAAAGCGGATCCACTGGAGGTGGTCGCGGAAGCGCATGATGAGCTGGAGATTCTGGCATTAGCGAACGTTCCTATCAGCGCCAAACTCAATCTACTCGTCACGCCAAAGGCTGCCGCAGAAATTGCGGCGCACTGTGATGCGCTGTGCATAACCAATGCCATTCCGTTCGGTGCGCTTTCCGATGATATCGATTGGGTACGGTACTTCGGGACGTCTGATCCCAAGTGTTCTCCACTCGCCAAGTACGGCGGAGGTGCGCTCTCGGGACCGCCGCTTTTGTCGCTCGTATGCCTATGGGTGTATGAGTTTCGGAGCGTCCACAACGCTGAGTTTCCTATCAACGCTGGCGGTGGCGTTTCCCATGTATGGGACGCCATGTTTCTTTTGGAAGCGGGCGCGACTTCCATTTTTCTTGGAACCGTGGGCATGCTACGCCCGTGGCGTGTGCAGCCAATCATCCAGGCAGTCAACCAGTTCTGCGCGGCCCGCGACAAGCGCTAGTAGGGAATTTGAACTCACATCAATCTGCAAAACGCAGCATAGAGAGGAAACCATGGATACGATTACTATCCGCATGCCAGATGATTTCCATGTTCACTTCCGTGAAGGTGAATTGCTTAGGAGGCTCGCATATCTGGTCGCACAGCAGTTTGGCCGGGCAATTGCCATGCCCAACACGCTCAACCCGCCGATCCGAACGGTAGATGATGCCATACCGTACCGCGACGAAATACTCATGCATTCGGGCAATGGTTTTCAGCCGCTCATGACGCTCAAACTGTACCCTGACACCACTCCGGAAGTGGTTCGGGGCGCGCATGCGGCCGGCGTGGTTGCGGTCAAGTATTACCCCGAAGGCGTCACTACCAACGCGGAAGACGGTGTTTCGGTTGGCCGACTTTCGGAGCTGTATCCAGCGTTCGAAGCGATGCAGGATATTGGCATGCTGCTCCTCTTACATGGAGAGATGCCGGGCGTGTTTTGCCTGGATCGGGAGGCCGCATTTCTTGAGGTTCTGCGGCGGCTCTGTTCCGATTTTCCGGGCCTCAAGATCGTGCTGGAGCACATTACTACTGCAGGGGCGGTGGAGGCTGTGTATACGCTTCCGGCTACGGTTGCGGCAACCATCACGCTCCACCACCTGGAGCTCACGTTGGATGATGTGATTGGCGATAAGATCATGCCACACAATTTCTGCAAGCCCGTAGTAAAGCGGCCGCAGGACCGTGAGGCGCTTTGCTATGCGGTTACGAGCGGCAATCCGAAATTCTTTTTTGGTTCGGATAGTGCTCCGCACCCTATTTGCGCCAAAGAGTGCGCCGAGGGATGCGCGGGCGTGTTCACGGCGCCGGTTGCCATGCCGCGGCTTATGGAGTTTTTCGAAACGCTCGGATGCCTCACAAAGCTGGATCCTTTCGTGTCGCAGTTTGGGGCAGAGTTCTATGGCCTTCCACTCAACCAAGGCACGCTCACGCTGGTGCGCGAACCTTGGATCGTGCCCGTGGAGTACGCAGGCGTCCGGCCGTATCTTGCTGGCCGAACCATCATCTGGAGGATTGCAGAATGAGCACCATATGGATTGGCAGAGCCATACTGAGCGTCCACAACAAGGAGGGGTTGGTGCCGCTCGGCCAGCAACTCGCAAGTCTTAACGTGGAGATCCTCTCTACTGGAGGCACCGCCAAGTACTTGCGTGAGAGCGGGGTTCCTGTGATAGATGTTGCTGCCTACACCGGTTTCCCGGAGATTCTCGGCGGCAGAGTCAAGACCCTGCATCCCAAGATCGCGGGCGGCATCTTGATGCCGCAGACCAGTTTGGGGGTAGAAGAAGCGCATCATCATGGCTTCGGACATATTGACCTGGTGGTTGTGAACCTGTATCCGTTTGAGGAGACCGTCCGAGCGCAGGGTGCGAACGTGGACGTGGACGCGGCCATGGAGCAGATGGACATCGGCGGAGTGACTATGATCCGCGAAGGAGCCAAGAACCATAAATACGTGACTGTGGTCACACACCCGAGTCAGTATCCGGCGCTTATGGCGGAAATGGAGCACACGTCCCGTACCAGAGCTTCCGGATACGGAGGCGTCTCCGCAGAGATGCGCAAAACCTTCGCGGCACTCGCACTCAAACACACGGCGCGCTACTGCGCCACGGAGGCGGCATATCTGGAGGAGTTGTACTTGCAGGGGTAAGACCCTGGTCGCAAGCCGTGCCGCAGACTACTACAGGAATGTAGAGTCTACGGCACGGTTTTTTATTTTGGTTGCGTTTTTTAGGCGGATAGATTAGGGTTGTAGTAGTTTACAAAACTCAGCCTCAAGGAGGGGTTGGATTTTTCGTACTTTTAATATCGGAGTAATGAAGATGGTGAAAGATGCTGTTCCAAGGACCCCGGAGATGTACCATGGGCATCCGTTTTGGTGCCATGGGCACTGCTGGAAGATGCAGGTTCAGGAGTTTGATCCCGTAGCTAAACGGCTTATCATAGGCGCGAGCGCCACTCGGGTATGTGTTACTCCCGAGGAAACAAGCTCTGGTTTGTGGCGTATCGGCTGGGAGCTCAGGCATAGTTCCGTCGAGGTGGCACATGGTTGCGTCGTATTTAGCGCAGATCATCTTAGGGCAGCTTTTGGACTTTCAGATGAGTCTGGGGAATATGGCCAGCCACTCATAGATAGATATGGAGGGGATTCGGCGGAGCACCATAGGTATATCCGCTGGGGAGACTTCTTGAACATCCCCTGTCCAGGAACCGGCAGCGACGGCGATCCGAATATGTCGATCGAGATTGACGATCAGATGCGGAAGGCGGTCAGCCAGCTCCTGAAGTAGGCTGTGTGATGTGTGAGGTGCGACATGCGGCAATCCAGATGGGCGACTATCCTTCGGGACGTCGCCTCTTTTTCTATGTTTTCTAGTCAATAGCTTGTAATCACTTCCAGTGGTGTTTTCATGTTAAGCCCCATGTGCGGTCTCTCAGTATTGTAGTAATGAATAAAGTCAGGAATAGCTTTCTCCCAAGCTTTGTGTGTTCG